>Ga0207693_10002672_pt1 | contig 15473 bp, 20 predicted proteins | sample LARL81metaG_FD_184347 | JGI IMG/M metagenome (GOLD analysis project Ga0207693, IMG submission 184347) | Corn, switchgrass and miscanthus rhizosphere microbial communities from Kellogg Biological Station, Michigan, USA - LAR L8-1 metaG... | ecosystem: Host-associated > Plants > Roots >...
GAGGAGATGGCGATCCTCGCCGGCAATGCCTCGTTGAACCTCGGTACGCCTTCTACTCCGACCTTGTCGGCATCTGGCGCCGGCGCAACGCTCCCTGCCGCCACTTACTTCGTCAAAGTCGTAGCGTTGACGCTCGAAGGCTACCAGAACTCGAGCATTTTAGGCGGCGTCGCGACCTCGAAGACCGTAACCGGAGCAGACGGCAAGAGCTTCATGCTCTCTGGCGGTTCTTCGAACATAAGCGCCGAGGCGAGCCAGGCGGTAACACTCGGACAGTCGCTGTTTTGCTCGGTCAGCCCGGTCCAGGGCGCGGTTGCCTATGCTTGGTATGTGTCGACCACAAGCGGCAGTGAGACGTTGCAGGCGATCACGACAATCAACAGCCTGGCAATAGCCGCGCCGCTCAATACCGGTGCCCAGGCACAAAGTGTCATTACTGCGGACAATTCGGCCAACCCCAGTTACGCCTATGATGGGCTACTGACGACGGCGCTCAAGCCGGGCTCGAATGCCTACATAAATATTATGCCGACTGGGACGGCGGGAACGGGGACCGCTTTGAGTGCATCAGGCCGCGGCTCGGTCGTCGAAATCGACACCATGTTCCAGAAGATGTGGGACAATTTTCAGGTGTCTCCGACGGTTCTTTACGTCAACTCGCAAGAGTTAAAAAGTATAACGACGAAAGTACTGTCAAACGCCTCGGGTCCATTGCTACGATATAATAGCCCCGCAGATGGCAATGACGGTGAATATCAACTGACCGCTTCTGGCGTGATCCAGTTTTATTACAATCCATTCGCCTTAAATGGAGGCCTTCGAATCCCGATCCGCATCCACCCAAAGGTGCCCGCCGGAACGGTCATCGGCTGGGCCGAAAACCTGCCCATCCAGTACCAATCGAACGAGGTACCGAACGTCGCCGAGATCAAAACACGGCAAGACTACTACCAAATCGATTGGCCGATCGTGACTCGCCAGCGCCAGGTCGGCGTTTACGCCGAGGAAGTGTTGGCCGTCTATGCTCCTTTTGCAATGGGCGTCATCTGCAATATCGCGAACGGGTGACGATAATGCCCGAAATCTCGCTGCTTTCTTCGGAAGCGTCTGTTACGGCAGCCCCCGGGTCAAACCCGGGGGTCGCGCTCAGGAGCGACCTGATATTGTTGCGCGCCGCGTTCGGTCAGGGTGAGGCCAATCACGACACGGTGCGATACACGGTCGATGCTGATGGTCTAGTTCGTGTGCCGCGCGAGGCAGCCTATCCCTTGATTTCGAAAGGGGGATTCGCCCTGCAGGAGACGTGTGGTGAAATGGCTTCCATCGGCATGCTCAGGTTGCATCATGAAAACGCTGCCGGGTGCTCCTGTCTCGGCCAGCGCTACATCGGCGACAAGAACGGCGACGTCCTAGTGCCCGCAGAGGCGGCTAGTGAATTGATCGGGCATGGCTTCGTCCCCGTGCTTGCTGAAACGACGTTGGTGTCGAGGCGCACCAAGTCTTTACCGGCCAATCGGTCTACGAAGGTTTGATCTTATGGCCTCGGGCGATCTGACGACGCTTTCCGACGTCAAGGCGTGGCTGCAAACCGGCCAGAACGCGTTTCCGACAACAGATGACGCTCTGCTGATACGTCTGATCACTGCGGTCAGTCAGTACATTCAAACGTGGCTCAACCGCCGGCTCGCAATGACGGATTATCTCGAGGTGCGCGACGGTACAGGGGGCCACAAGCTGCAGTTCGCGTGTTTTCCGGTTGTTCGTGTGCTGTCACTGACCATCGATGGCCAGTCGGTGCCAGGCGCGCCGTCGACCGTAGCTGCAGGATACAGCTTCAGTTCGACGCAACTGTCGGTTCGCGGATACCGGTTCAACCGCGGGGTCCAGAATATTGCCATAGTCTATACGGCCGGTTATCCAATCACTCCGCCCGAAATAACCCAGGCATGCATCGAGCTCGTATCGCTTCGGTACCGAGAGCGCGCTCGGATCGGCGAAGTCTCGAGATCCCTGGGTGGTGCGGAGACAGTCAGCTACTCGCAAAAAGATTTAAGCGAGGCAATCAAAACGCTGCTTCAGCAATACCGTCTAGTTGCTCCTGTCGGCGCGACGTTTGCAACAGTCGCATCGACCGGCACCGAGGCTGCTCTAGTCTCCAGCGTCCTATGATAACGGCCCACCTCGTTGGCGACGAGAAAGTGCTGGCACGCGTGCGTGCCATCCCGAGCGCGGTGAGTACGGGTCTTCTGCGGACGATCACCAAACTGGGGCTCGATCTCCAAGGGCGGGTCCAGCAAGATCTGGCGTCGGGCCAACGCCTTGCATCCCGCGGCGGGTTGTCGAGGTTTACTGTCGATTTGAACCTCGAACGGAGCAGCGATCGTATCGCGGCAACAATTTTCAGCGGCGGTGAGTATGCCCAACCTCGCGAATATGGTCTGACTAGTACTATTGGCGTCAGGGCGAGCCTGTGGCGGGAGAAGCGTTCCTTCCGGCGTACGATATCCGAGAAGGTGATCAATCTTCGGGCTTACAACCGCAAGGCAGCACTTCCCGAACGCTCGTTTCTGCGTTCGGCACTCGAGGAAATGGGGCCAGCGATCTCCGGTGAGGTGGAAACGGCTGTGCGCGCGGCTTTGACCGATGGCTGAACTCGCCGGGCTTCTTCTAACTTGTGCAAGGGCCTGGCTTTGTCGGCGGCGTTTCTTGAGCTGTCCAGAGCCACGACTCGAGATGGGCCGATGATAAACCGAGAGGCCATCTATGGGGCATTATGGGTGCTCGGCAGCGGTGCGGCGCGATTCGCCAGCGCAAATCGGCGCTTGCGTCATTGGACTGACGTGGCTGCGGCGGAGCAGCCCGCGCTGTTTATGAGCGAGAAGGGGGGCCACGCCGCAATAAAGCGGCTCGGCGCGCCGATCGTGTGGACCTTATATGCCGAATTCTACATCTACGTTCACTCGAGCGATCCCTATTTGGCACCCGGAACGGTTCTGAATCCGCTTATCGATGCTCTTGAAGCTGCACTGGCACCGACGCCCACGACTGGCATCCAGAATCTCGGAATGCCGGAAATGGTGCAGCATGCGTACATTGCGGGAAAGATCGAAACCGATGAAGGCATTCTCGGTGACCAGGCAATCGCTATCGTTCCGGTAGAAATACTGTGCGTCTGACCTAGCACAATGAAGTAGCCGAGAGAGGTTCCCGCTCCGTGATCCCCGATACCCGGTGGGCCGTTGGCGAATGATTGGCCGAGGCGCCTCCTGTGACCCTTTTGGACCAATGTTAAGGAGTGGCAATGCCCGAGAAAGATTTCGACACCATACCAACCACCGACCCTGTTTCCATTGAGCAGTTGATCGAACGCTGGTGGTCGGACCATTTCCCAGGCTCCGCAATCGCCCGTGATACGCAGGCGTGGAATGTCGCCCACTTCGCCAAAGAAAGGCTGAAGCAGCTCTTGAGAAAGGAATATTTGACATGCAATTGAGCTTCGGCTCCGGCGCAGTATGGGGAGAACGCACCGATGCGATTGGCTCGGGTATCGGGCCGCGCCAGTTTGGCGTGCTGCAAGACATACAGATCGATTTCGACTGGTCCGACAAAGAGCTTTACGGCCAGCTGCAGTTCCCCGTCGCGATAGCGCGAGGACAGGGCAAGATAACCGGAAAGGCGAAATTCGCGCAGATCCTCGGTTTGCTGTATTCGGACATGTTTTTCGGAGTGACGCCGGCTACCGGACAGTTCGCGGTATCCCAGCTCGAGGCCGCGATTGTCCCCGCTACGACGCCCTACGCGGTCACCCCGGCCAATGCGGCGAGCTACAATGATGATCTCGGTGTTAGCTACGCAGCGAACGGCAAGCGTTTCAATCGGGTGACCACGCCTTCCGTTGCGGGTCAATACTCGGTCAACTTCGCTAACGGCGTCTATACCTTCTCATCTGCCGATGCCAGTGTGGCGGTCTTGATATCGTACACCTACAACATCGCGACAAGCGGCAATAGGCTGACCCTCACGAATCAGGCGATGGGTACTACTCCCACTTTCAAGGCAACGTTCTACAGCGCTTATAATGGTAGCGGTACCGCTCTCCGTCTCAATGCCTGCACAGCAAATAAGTTGTCACTGCCGACGAAGCTCGACACGTGGACCGTTAGCGAGCTCGACTTCACTGCTTTTGCTGATGCTTCCGGAACGATCGGCTATTTGAGCACGGTGGAGTGATGATCCCCGGTGTGGCGGTTGCAATGGGCGGCCAGGATTGGATGGTGCCCCCACTCACTCTCGGCCAACTTCGCCGCTTGATGCCAAAGGTAAGACAATTGACCGAAATTGGCGCGTCGATGGGCGAGGCGCAGATCGCAGTACTGGTGGACATCGTCACAGCAGCATTGCAGCGCAATTATCCCGAGATGACGCCGGGGAAAGTCGAAAACTTGATCGATCTCGGTAATGCCAGTGCCGTGCTGAACGCTGTCCTCACCGGCTCCGGCCTGAAGCATGGCATAACCGCAGTGGGGGAAGCAGCTGCCCCCGGGATCGGCTCGGGGGTAGTCAGCACGAGCCCCGGGTCGCCTTCGGACGCGATCTCGGGGGCGGTGATCATTGGCGAGAAATCTACGGTCTGCTTGCCACCGCCTGCGGGTATAGCTACCCCGTAATTGACGAGATGACGCTCTTCCAAGTCGAAGAGCTCACATCCTACTGGGCACAGCATCCGCCGCTCCACGTGCTAGTCGCGGCCTATCTTGGTGTGGGCCGAGATAAACGCCCTCTGATGCCGCCGGTATCCACGAGAGAAGGGCAACGGCCTGGCCCGGATGCGGGCTCCATGCTAGCCCAGCTTGGCCCGGGGTTCGGTTCGGGGAATGTCGATGCCGGCTTGTCGCCCGTGGTCCTTGATTTTGCCGAACTACGTCGCCAGTCGGCATTCAACGACTCATATTGCCGTAGGGATGGGGACTAGCCACAAGCAGGACGCAGGTAGTTTGTAATCAAGAGGCTATGATGGCCGATATTGAAACCAGTGTCGTTATCAGCGCCCAAATAGACGGTCTCAGATCGGGAATGGAGGCCGCAGCGAATTCAGTTCAAGCAGCAACCGATGCGATGCGCGCTCAACTTTCCGGACTCGGTGATATTGCGCAGCAGGCGCAATCGCAGCTCAGTGCCGCGACTGGCCAAATCGGAAGCGGTATCGGTGCTCTGCAGACCAAAACGGCAGGCCTCGCGGGGTCCATGGGTGCTGGGATGGTTCCCAGCACTGGGCTCGGAGGCGGCGGCACCTGGGAGTCTACCAAGACCAGTTCCGCGCTCGGTAATGAACAAGACGTCACGGCTGATGAAAGGCTGTGGGGAGAAGAGCTGCTCGCCTACCAGAAATTTCAGAACGACAAGGAGAAATTGGATCTCCAAGCAGCGCAGATCAGTCAAAGAACTTGGCAGAGCCTAATGCAACCGATCCAGCGCGCCTTCGATACCTCGATCACCGGCATGATACTGGGCACGACAACACTACAAAAGGCGGTAGCGAATATCGCGCAATCGATACTTGCCGAATTTGTCAACCTTGGGGTCAAGATGGCGACTAACTGGATTGCCAGTGAGCTCGCCATGACGACAGCCTCGGAGGCAAGCGCTGCGGCTCGCGCTGCGGCGGATGGTGAGGGAATGGCGGCCGGGCTGGCGATGAAGGCAGCAAATGCGATCAAAAGTATAGCAACTGATTCAGCGCAGGCGTTCTCGGGCATTTTCGCATTTTTGGCTCCCGTGATGGGTCCGGCCGCGGCTGGACCGGCCGCAGCCGGAGAAGCCACGGTGATGGCCGCCGCCAGCGGCATCGCGTCAGCAGCAGGCGGTTGGGTCGTCCCTGCGGATCAGGTCGCCATGGTGCACCAGAACGAAATGATTCTGCCGGCGAATATCAGCCAAGGCCTCCAGGCCATGATCTCCGGCAACGGCGGAGCTGGGGTTGGTGCCAGCCCGGTCGTCGTCAACGTTTCGGCCATCGACAGTCACGACGTGAGGCGTTTTTTTCAAAGCAATGGCAGCCTTCTCGTCAATGCCCTCAACAAGGCGATGCGAAACGGTTCAGCATTGCGGACGGCATGATGGCTCTGATCTTTCCGGCGTTGCCCGGTCTCGCCTGGGGCGTCACTAAAACGCCCACATTTCAGACGCGCATCCAGCGTGCGGTATCGGGGCGCGAATTGCGTGCGCTCGATTATCCTTATCCACTGTGGCAATTTGCACTGGTCTACGACTTTCTGCGCGACGACCCGGCAGCCGGTTACGACGAGCTGAGAACTCTGCTCGGATTTTTCATGCTCTGCCAGGGAGCCTACGGCACATTCCTGTTTCAGGATCCCAGCGACCGGCAAGTCAGCGGGCAGGAGATCGGGATCGGCGATGCGAGTGCGACAGTCTTCCGACTCCAGCGCACAATGGGTGCGACCCTGCCTGGTGGCGGCTTCATGGAACCGATGACCGCGCCGAACGTCGTAAGCGCGATCTACCTCAACGGAATTACACAAGACCCGACGAGCTATAGCGTCGATCAAAGTAGCGGGCTGGTGACGTTCGGTACTCCCCCGGGTACCGGGCTGATCATTAGCGCCGATTTCACTTATTACTTCCGTTGCCGATTCGTTGACGACAAATATGACTTCGAGAATTTCATGTTTCGGCTATGGGAATTGAAGAAACTGGCGTTTATTTCGGTGCGTTCGTGAAAGCGGCCAGTCCTGAGCTGATGGCGCTTCTTTCCAGCACCGATCAGTTCATCATGGCGGACCTCTACACGATAACTCTCGTCGGCGGATCGGTACTGCGCTATTCGGCGGCGCCGACTGCCCTCTCCGTTAATGGGGTTACATTTACTCTGGGCCCTAAATTCGAGCGCTCTAAAACCAAGATCGTAATCGGCACTCAGGTCGATGAACTCGAAGTCACGATCTATACCGAGCCGACAGACCTGATCGGCGGGATGCCGTTTCTGCAAGCGGCGTGGCAAGGGCAGCTCGACGGCGCTCTCCTGCAGCTTGAGCGAGCTTTCATGGCGACTTACGGGGATACGAGCCCCGGAGCGGTCGTCCTTTTTTCAGGCCGCATTTCGGATATCGAGTGTACCCGCACCGCTGTCGACATCAAGTGCCGCTCGCACCTCGAGCTGCTGAATATTCAGATGCCGCGCCGACTATGGCAGTCATCTTGTACTCACACCTTCGGCGACGCGATGTGTCAGTTCGACCGATCGGGCATGCAGGTGGCGTTCTCGGCCGGGCCAGGCTCGACTCAGGCGCAAATTGCAACTTCGGCGGCCCTCGCCGCGCCGAACATCTATATCCAAGGAACCCTACTTGGTGTGACCGGAGCAAATGCCGGGTCGAGCCGCACGGTTGCAAATATGGGCGGCGGGTGGGTTTACGTGAAGCTGGCCTTTTTATCGCCCGTAGCGCTAGGCGACCAATTCCAGCTGCTCCCGGGATGCGACCGCACACTCTCGACTTGTTCGAATGTCTTTAACAACGCCATCCACTTCGGCGGTTTTCCCTACATCCCCACCCCGGAGACCGCAGTATGAACGAGCGGGAACGGGTAGTGGCCGAGGCCGAAACCTGGCTGCGCACACCCTATCACCATACGGGCAGGATCAAAGGTGGCGGCACCGATTGCCTGATGCTGCTCGCTCAGGTCTATGAGGCGGCGGGCGTGATCCCGCACGTCGATGTGCCGTTCTATCCCCCCGACTGGAATCTGCATCGCGACGTTGAGCGCTATCTCCAGGGATTGATGGGCTATGCCTGCGAGATTGACGGACCTCCTCAGAGCGGTGATGTGGCCGTCTTCAAATTTGGCCGCTGCTTCGCACACGGCGCGATCGTCGTATCTTGGCCGCGGTTGATACATGCTTGGTGTGACGCGGGTGTCGTCTTTGCCGACGCTGGCCAGCCGCCGCTGATCGGTCGTCAAGTACGATTTTTCGACCCTTATCCGACTTTTGGGATCTGACGGTCAGTCATGGGCGGGATCTTGAGCGGCGCGTCGAACGCCAAGCAACAGAAGGCGGTGGGCGCGCTGCAGTTCCAAACTTCCCAGCATGGCGGCGTCATCCAGCTCGTCTATGGCACTACTCGCGTATCGCCGAATCTAATAGACTACGACGACTTCAAAGCGACGCCCTCGGGGCGCCAAGGAGGTGCAGGCAAGGGCGGCGGCGGGAAGGGCGGCGGCCAACAATACAAATATAGTTCATCGGTGATAATGGGGTTGTGTCAAGGACCGATCGTCGGGATTGCCACCGTGTGGTGGGACAAGAACGTCGGAACGCTTTCCTCGTTACCAGCTTCAGTTTATCTCGGAACCGATGGTCAGGCCCCAGATCCCTACTGGGAAACCAACCACTCAACGAAGGCGCTCGGATATTCCGGCACCGCAACTGTCGTGGCGAACAATTTCGCCATGGGCGATACAGCCACCCTTCCGAACTTCTCGTTCGAAGTGCAAGGCTTGCTGTCGTTGAGCGGAACCAACGGGCGGGATGCAAATCCTGCCGCGATTGCCGCCGATTTTCTTACCAATTCCCGTTATGGAGCCGGTTTCCCGACCGCTAATCTAGGCGACCTCAGTCTCTATTCGGCATATTGCCAAGCCCTAGGCATCATGTTGTCGCCGATGCTTGACGCGCAGCAAGAGGCACAACAACACCTCGCAGATATAGTCAAGATCACAAACAGTGCCATTGTTTGGTCGGGTGGGCAGTTGAAGATCATTCCCTACGGTGATGCACCCGTTACCGGTTATGGCATTAGCTATACGCCTGACGCCAACCCGATTTACAGCCTCGGCGAGGATGATTTCATTGTCCAGCAATCGAGTGTCGGGGGAGTTTCGGGAGTGACGCCAGGCGGTCCGGCGCTACGGTCGGGTTCGGGTCCGATCACCGGCGGGTTCAGCGACGATCCGGTCCGAGTAGTGCGATCGACACCTGCAGACGCCAACAACTCAATCCAATTGGAATGTTTGGACCGGTCCAATAATTACAATACTGCAATCGTCGAGGCGTTCGACCAAGCGGCGATCGAGCTCTATGGCGTGCGCCGCGATAGCTCGCTCAAGGCGCGGGCGATTGTCGATCCCATCAATGTGGGCCCCCTTGTGGCACAGCTTTTACTGCAGCGCGCTTTGCTGTTCCGCAATACTTATCAGTTCAAGCTAGGGTGGAAGTATTGTCTGCTCGAGCCTATGGACCTCGTCCAGATCACCGATACTCGTATTGGTGCATCGGCACTGACTGTGCGCATTACCGCCGTAGAAGAGGACGAGGAAGGCACGCTTTCGATCAACGCGGAGGATTTCTTCGGTGGCTATTCCACGGCGGTGCTCTATCCGAAGCAGTCGGGCGCCGGCTATGTCCCGAATTGGAATTCGGATCCGGGCGACGTCAATCCGCCGGTTATTTTCGAGCCCCCAGCCGCACTTCTGACCAGCGGATTAGAGATCTGGGTTGCACTTTCCGGGGGCTTCAATTGGGCCGGAGCCCAGGTCTGGACCTCCAGCGATGGCAATTCCTATGCCCTGGCGGGGACCGTGAACTCCCCGGCGACGCAAGGGGTATTGATGGCCGATCTGCCGCAGCATTCCTCACCCGATCCTAACGGCACCCTTTCAGTCGATCTGACCGAAAGCCGGGGCCAGCTCGCCTCGGTCTCCGCTAGCGATGCAGCCAATCTCCTCACCCTTTGCTACGTCGGCGGCGAGCTTATCGCCTACGAGACCGCGACACTCACTGGGGCCGGAAAATATGCGCTGACAACCCTCTACCGAGGCACTTACGGCAGCGCGATTATCGATCATCCGCCGGGAACCTTGTTCGCCAGGCTCGACGGATCTATCGGCCGATTCTCTTATCCGAGTAACCTTATCGGCCAGACGATTTTTTTGAAATTCGCGTCGATGAATATAGTTGGCGGGGGATTGCAGAGCTTGGCCTCGCTTCCTGTATACACATACGTCGTCAGAGGAACCGGGCAGGCGTCCTCGATTGTCGTGAGCGGCTCGTTCAACGGCAGACCGACTGCAAATCTTGTACTCCAAAGTTATGTATTCGCTGCCCCGATGACTCTCCCGGCCGGGCTTTCAGGCAGCCGCGGGACTGCTGCAGCGACTGCAACCGCAACCACAACGTTCAACATCGACAAGAACGGCACCGATATCGGAACTATGGTCTTCGCTCCATCAGCTGCCACGGCCACATTCACGATGAACTCAGCGACTTTATTCAATGCCGGCGACGTGCTGACCGTGGTCGCGCCCGCTGTCCCCGACGCGACGCTGGCAAATCCCGCATGGACCATCATGGGAATCTCGCAATGAAGCTCGAATCCTGGCATAGCACCGAAGATAAACGGCGATGGAAAATCGTACGCACCGACAACTACGCAGACGTACCGGGCGAGATCATCACGGCTGACGAAGTGACCGGCGAATGCTGCATTCAAGTCGGTGGCGAGACCAAGACACTGAGCTTTGGTCCCGGGGGAATCCGTATCTGCGGCAGGCGACGCTGAACGGCGGTCGGTCACAGCGATGAATGAAGCCTCGTTTTCCCGAATCGCGAATGAGATCGGCGCACTAATATTCCTGATTTCTACACTTGTTGTGCTGTGCATGCAGGTAATCAATTGGTTGGCTATGCGTCGCACCAGAAAGGCTGCCGCTCAACTCAAGCATGCCAGGAATAGCCTCATGGACGAATCCAGAGAAGCCGCAAGGGTTGTGGGATTTGCAGCTGACCTGCAGCAAGGCTCCGATGACGCGGAGCGCGCAGCAGGCTCGATAAGGGCTCCTGCTTCATTGGCCGTGCGTGCTGCGCCACAACTAACGTCAACAGAGCGGACATCGTGATAACCAAGGCGCCGAGCCGGTCGATACTGGGATCCGACATAATGATTGTCGTGGCGATCGCGCTGCATGTGTTCGAGGCAGTGGTTTTCCTGACCACCAGCGCAGCGGACGGATCGATCGGCATAGCGGCGCTGCTCGCCGTCTTCAGGGGACACTTTACCGCTGCTGAGGCCATGCTTCTTGCGTGCGCAACCGCGGCGTTTGGCCAATGGTTTCGCAGCATTGCCCCCTTTGCCAGATTGTGCCTGCTCATTCCCCAGCAAATTTTGCTGTTGATAACGGCTTTCGGTTCTGTCGAGGCGATCTTGGCGGGCTCCTACGCCGATGGGATCCTGCGATCGCCGCTGTTCATTGCCTGCGATCAGCTTCCCCGCATTAGTCTTGCGGGTCTCTACTCTGTAGCGATTCTGGCCAGGATAAGGGCGCCGCGATGATGGATGCCAATGGCATGTGGATCGCGATCGCCGCAATTATCCTGTCTGGTGCAACCCTGTGGAACGGTGCCCGCCGGACTACCGTGGATATGCTGTCGCGCCAGGTCGAGACGCTTAAGGGTGAAGTGATAGAGCTCAGAGCGCACTGCAACCGATGCGATGATCAACTGAAACGGATGCGCGACGAAAACACCGAGCTGATGAAGCAATTGCTGTTTGGCACCAAGGAGCACGGTGGGCGGTCAACTGAGCCGACCCCCTAGGGTGATGGGACCAAATGAGGCCAGCCAACATTCCAACGATCAAATCGACGGAGAACCCGTTGTGAATCAACCCTATTTGCCGCCCGTCACGTCGGACATTGTGATCGACCTCAGTCACTGGCAGGAGCCGGTGGATTTTACGCGCGCAAAATCAGCCGGTATCGCCGCGGTACTGCTGAAGGCTACGCAGGGATCGGACTGGATCGATGTCGTGTTCGCGCAAAGGGTCGCGGCGGCTAACGCCTCCGGTCTGCTGGTTGGGGCCTATCACTTCCTTGATGATTCGCCGCCGGAACTCCAGGTCGCGAACTTCCTATCGGCGGCGGAAGGCTGTTCTATACTGGCGCTTGATGCCGAGCCGAACGCCATCGGCGGCACTGTGACGGTTGCGCAGGCCGCCGAAGCCGCGGCGCGGCTGCACATGGCGACAGGTTCTATGCCGTTGATCTACATCAACCGCTATGGACCCGACCAACGAGGCACCGGCCTTCCGAACAGCGTCTTGTCGAGGTGCCCGCTGTGGTTGCCTGCCTACAACTCGCGGCCGGTTTGTCCACCCGGCTGGTCCAAATGGGCGCTGTGGCAACATACCAACGGAACCGTCGGCTCCGACGTAGTGCCGGTCGCAGGGATCGGCCGATGTGATCGCAGCCGATTCGCAGGCACGATCGCCGATCTCACCTCCTGGTGGAAAAGCCCCCGGCTCTGACGCTATTCGATGGCTTGGGACTGGAAGCTCGATCGAGAGCGAGAGAGGATTGCCGCCCGCCACAGCGAGGCGATTCTCGATCGCGATTCAAGATGAAATTGGGGGGCCGGGAGAAGATGAGGATGCTTTTGACGACGGGGATCCGCAATGCGGCGATCGTCGCGGTTCTCATGCTGACCGGCTGTAGCGCCACGCGCGATGCCTCCTGCAAATGTCCTAAGCCGGTTACTTACGACGAGGCTACGCTGAAGAAAATCTCACAAGCCCTGCACGCCTTGCCCTCCGATAACGTCCTTCATCAGGCGATGGAGGATTACGAGAACGAGCGAGACGACCTTCGCTTTTGTCCGTGAATGTCCGTTTCCTCGCCTGTAGCGCGGCTCGTTAGGTGCACAACCTGAGAAGTGGCGGCGCCCGTGCCCCCAAAGTATAGCGCTGCGGTATGGCACTCGCCAAAATTGGCTCGCAGGCTTAAAAAGACCGCTCACCTGCGGTCGAGAGCCATGTCCGAAGAGTTCTATCGCATCAAGCGCCTCCCCCCCTATGTCTTCAGCGAGGTCAATGCGCTGAAAGCCCAGGCGCGCGCCGCCGGGCGTGACGTCATCGATCTCGGCATGGGTAATCCCGACTCTCCGACGCCGGCCCATATCGTGGCTAAACTCGTCGAAGCGGTGCAAAATCCGAAGACCCACGGTTATTCCGTGTCGCGCGGCATTCCTGGGTTGCGGCGCGCCTGCGCCAACTATTACGCGCGCCGCTTCGGGGTCGAACTCGATCCCGAGCGCGAGGTTGTCGTCACGCTCGGATCGAAGGAGGGGCTTGCTAATCTCGCTCAGGCGATCACCGCACCCGGCGACATCGTTCTGGTCCCAAACCCTTGCTATCCGATCCACGCTTTCGGCTTCATCATGGCCGGCGCCTCTATACGCCACGTTCCTGTAGCCCCTGAGTTCGACTTCCTCAGCGAACTCAAAAAGGCGGTGCGGCACAGCGTCCCGGCGCCACTGGCGATCGTTCTCAATTTTCCCGCCAATCCGACGACACAGACCGTCAATCTCGAGTTTTACGAGGAGATTGTTGCGTTCTGTAGGCGACACGACATTGTCGTCTTGTCCGACATCGCCTATGCCGAGATCTACTTCGACGGGAACCCGCCTCCTTCCATTCTCGAGGTGCCGGGGGCCCGGGATGTAGCAGTCGAGTTTTCCTCGCTCAGCAAGACCTATTCCATGGCCGGATGGCGCATTGGGTTCGCAGTCGGCAATGAACGGTTGATCGCGGCATTGACGCGAGTGAAATCCTACCTCGACTACGGCGCATTCACACCGATCCAGGTAGCGGCGACTGCGGCGCTCAACGGCCCGCAGGATTGCATTGCTGAAATCCGTGAACGCTACCGCACGCGCCGCGATGTCTTCATCGACGGGCTGCGCCAAGCTGGTTGGGAAGTCCCGATACCTGACGCGACAATGTTCGCCTGGGCGCCGATTCCGCCCACTTTCCACTCGATCGGCAGCCTTGCTTTTTCCAAGCTCTTGCTCGAACAGGCCAATGTGGCGGTATCGCCTGGCATCGGCTTTGGCGAATACGGCGAGGGGTTCGTTCGCATCGCCCTGGTCGAGAACCGGCAGCGCCTACGTCAGGCGACGCGAAACATCAAATCCTTCCTCTCCGGCCGCAATGACTTGGCCGAACCGCGCCGCGGCAACGAGAAATTTGCCGCGGTGGCTTCGGACTAGCAGCATGTTCACGGAATTCTCAAAGGAGTAGAGGTACCGTTTCTCGGGTTTGACTCCTCCGTGGGTGCTTCCTATGTTCTGGTCCTTGCTAAGGGCTACGGATATGAAGATCGTCAATTCGCTGAAGACATTAAAAAGCCGGGACAAGGGCTGCCGCATCGTGCGCCGAAAGGGGCGAATCTACGTCATCAACAAGGCCAATCCCCGGTACAAGGCGCGACAGGGCTGAGAGAGAGACTTCAACCAGCTCCGAGGCTCTGTTGATGCGAATGCCGATGCCCGACGTCGCAATTGTTGAGCGCCGCGCGGACATCGTCAAAGCGCTACGCAGTATAGTTCCAGGTGAAGGCGTAATCGCATCCGAAACTGAGCGACGCGTCTATGAGAGCGATGGGTTGACCGCCTATCGGCAGCTACCCTTGGTCGTCGTGTTACCCACGACCGTCGAACAAGTGGAGGCGGTACTTCGCTATTGTAAGCAAATGGGCGTTAAAGTGGTCCCGCGCGGCGCTGGCACTTCGCTGTCGGGCGGCGCACTGCCATTGGCCGACGGCGTCCTCCTCGGCATGGCCAAGTTCAATCGCATTCTCGAGATCGATTACGAGAACCGTTGCGCCATTGTTCAGCCCGGCGTCACCAATCTTGCGATCACCAAAGCCGTCGAGCACGCCGGCTTCTACTATGCTCCGGATCCATCGAGCCAGATAGCTTGTACGATCGGCGGCAATGTCGCGGAGAATTCTGGCGGAGTACACTGCCTTAAATATGGTCTGACGACAAACAACATCCTCGGCATCGAAATGGTGCTGATGGACGGAGCGGTGATCCGGCTTGGCGGTAAGCATCTCGACGCCGAAAATTATGATCTACTCGGTGTGATGACCGGATCCGAGGGTCTGCTCGGGGTCGTCACCGAGGTTACCGTGCGCATCCTTCCCAAGTCGACTATGGCGCGCGTATTGCTGGTGGGATTTCCGACAACCGAGGATGCCGCCAGTTGCGTCGCCGCGGTGATTGGCGCCGGGATCATCCCGGCGGGCATGGAGATGATGGATCGGCCGGCCATCCATGCCGCTGAGGCTTTTGTCAAGGTCGGCTACCCCCTCGATGTCGAGGCACTTCTCATCGTCGAGCTGGACGGCGCTCCGGCGGAGGTTGATCATCTGATCGGTAAGGTCGAAGCGATCGCTCGGGACCATAATGCCTCTACGATCCGGCCCAGCCGTGACGAGCTTGAGCGGTTAGCATTTTGGTCCGGACGCAAAGCCGCTTTTCCGGCGGTCGGGCGGATCTCGCCTGATTACTATTGCATGGACGGCACAATTCCGCGGGCGCGCCTAGCAGATGTCCTCAGCCGAATGCGGGAGCTGTCAGACCGGTACGGACTCGCGGTTGCCAACGTTTTCCATGCCGGCGA
>Ga0207693_10002673_pt1 | contig 15471 bp, 15 predicted proteins | sample LARL81metaG_FD_184347 | JGI IMG/M metagenome (GOLD analysis project Ga0207693, IMG submission 184347) | Corn, switchgrass and miscanthus rhizosphere microbial communities from Kellogg Biological Station, Michigan, USA - LAR L8-1 metaG... | ecosystem: Host-associated > Plants > Roots >...
GTCGGGTCATCGCCCATGACACTCCGGACGGGCTCAAGCAGATCGTCGGAGGCCAGACGCTCGAGGTCCGGCCGACCGACCCGTCCCGGACCGCGGAGGCCACCGCGATCCTTGCCGAGATCACCGGCGGCCGGGTCGAGTCGCCTCGGCGAGGCACGCTGAGCGTGTCCGTCCCGGACGACTCCGCGCTGCCCACGACTGCGGCCCGTCTCGCCTCGGCCGGCATCACCGTCACGGAGTTTTCCCTTCACCTGCCCAGCCTGGACGAGGTGTTCTTCACCCTCACCGGGCGCAGCGCGAGCGACGACGAGTCGCAGTCCGACACCAAGGAGGCAGCATGACCGCGACGCTTTCTCGCGAGCCGACCGTCGTCGCGCCGAAACCGACAGCCCCCGCCGCGAACCGCCGGTTCGGCCTGATCCGACACAGTGCCGCCTTGGCCCGCCGCAGCCTCATCAAGACCTGGCGGACCCCGGAAGCGCTGATCGATGTGACCTTGCAGCCGATGATTTTCCTGCTCCTGTTCACGTACATCTTCGGAGGGGCGATCAGCGGGGGATCCCAGCACGACTACCTACAGTTCCTGCTGCCGGGCCTACTGGGCCAGTCGATTGCAATGGCCGGCATCTCGCTGGGCACCAACCTCAACGGCGACCGCGAGAAGGGTGTCTTCGACCGGTTCCGATCGCTGCCGATCGCCCGTTCGGCCCCACTGGTGGGCGGCGTGCTCGCCGACGTGGTCCGCTACCTGATCCTGTGCGCGGTGTTCCTCGGCTTCGGGTACGCGATGGGTTTCCGGATCGAGACCAACACCACCGCAACGATCGCCGCAGTCGCGATTTCGGTCGCGTTCGCCCTGTGCTTCTGCTGGATCTCGGTGTGGGTGGGCATGATCGTGCGCACCCCAGGCGCGGTGCAGGGGGTCATGTTCCTTCTCGTGCTGCCGCTCTCCTTCGCCAGCAACACCTTCGTTCAGACCGGCACGATGCCAGGCTGGCTGCAGGGTTTCGTCAAGGTCAACCCGATCACCCATCTGGTGGACGCGGTGCGCGGCTTGATGCTGGGCGGACCGGTGGCCTCGCACGTGCTGTGGACACTGGTCTGGATGGCCGGGTTGCTCATCGTGTTCGTCCCTCTGGCGACGCGCGCCTACCGACGTCGCACCTGATCCCGGCCCGGATCGGCCAGGTCGATCGCTTCCGTGCGGCTTGCCGCCCACCCGGCCGACCACTGCTCCTGGAATCCGTCGGCGCCCAGCACCTCCCGGGCGCCGGCGGTAATTCGCGCCACCATCAGGTCGGTCGGGTCATCGGCCCCGCGGATGCGCGCAGCCAGTCCTAGCCGGAAGCTGGCCGTAGCCGCCTCGCCGTATGCGAGCGCGAGCATGGCTTCGGCGACCACGACGATCGCGACGATCGGCATGTCCTTCGACGCTCGTCCGGCCGCATAGGCGATGTCGACCTGATGACGGGCTCGCTCCAGGTCGCCGGCGTCGATCGCTGCCGCGGCGCCGAACGCTGCGACGACCGCCGTCCCGTGGTACATGCTGAACCGGGACCGCGAGGCCTGCGACAGCAGGTCCTCCGCCTCGGTTTGCAGCCGCTGGGCCGCCTCGACGTCTCCTGACGCTCGCAGCACTCCCCCACGCAGGACGGCCGTCAGTGCGCGCCATTCCGCTGAGCCGATGGAGTTGGCCATTTCCGACGCCGCCTCGGCGTACCCGCGCGCCGCGTCCCATTCGCCCAGGCGCCCGTGCATGTCCGAAAGCCGGAGCAGGATATACAGCCGATCATCGACCTCGATGGCTCCGGCCGTCTGGTCGTCGAGCAGCCGGAGGGCCCTGGTCAATAGAACGGCCGCGCCGGAGACGTCACCGTCATACGCCAGTAGCCCGGCCGCGATCGGCAAGACCGACGCCAACCCGACCTGGTCGCCGACCGCCTCATAGCCGGCGATGGCGGCTGCGGTATCGGCCCGGACGGCGACCACGTCGCCCGAGTTCTCGGCGAAGCGCGCCCGCATGGCCAACGAGGTGGCCTGAATCCACGGGTCCGGACTGGCAAGCGCTTGGCTGAGGTAGTCGGCCACCTTCTCGTGCTCGCCAGCAATGAACAGCAGGAACGGCTTGACGATCGCAAGCATCGGGGTGTCCGTCACGTCGAGCGCAAGAACGTCATCGAGGATCTCGAGAATTTCGTCCTGAGGGTGCCGTCCGCCCGGGTCGGTCCCAGCCAACTCGGCCGTGATTGCGCGATTCATCGCCCGCAGCGCGACGGCGGTCAGCCAGAGATCCGGGTCAATGCCGTCGCCCGGCAGACGCAAGGCCAGCTCCAGCCAGGCGAGCGCCTCGGTGTGCCTGCCGGTCAGGCCCCAGTACTGGTTCAGCGCGACGACGAGCGTGAGCGCCGGCGCGGCCTCGCCGCGGTCGAGGAGGTGGCGGAGCGCGGCGAGAACGTTGTCGTGTTCGGCCGCGATGACCCGCAGGGCCGTTCGCTGGCGCCCGTCTCGCAGCTGCGGCACCAGATCGATCGTCAGGTCCGCGAAGAACCGGGCATGAGCGGTCCGCACCACGTCCAGTTCACCCCGCTCGGCGAGGCGGTCTATCCCGAACTCGCGGATCGTTTCGAGCATCCGATACCGCGGGCCATCGTCCTCCAACCCGAGGAGCGACTTGTCGACGAGGGCGGCCAGCAGGTCGGGAATGTCCGCGCGGCGCACCGCGTCGTCAGCGCATACGGCGCCCGCGCTGGCTGTGGTCGCGCCGGCCGGAAAGACAGCGAGGCGCTCGGCGAGCAGCCGCTCCGCGGGAGAGAGCAGATCCCAGCTCCACTCCACCACCGCCCGCAATGTTCTGTGCCGCGGTAGCGCCGTCCGGCTGCCGCCGGTGAGCAGCCGGAACCGGTCGGACAACCTCGCCGCAATTTCGTGGACCGGAAGCGTGCGCAACCGGGCCGCCGCCAGCTCGATCGCGAGCGGGAGGCCGTCGAGCCGGCGCACGATCTCGACGCTGTCGTCGACCGTGACCTCGGACACGCCGAACTCCGGCCGGGCCGCCGCTCCCCGATCGGCGAACAACTGCACTGCTGGAGACGCGAGCGCCTGCTCGACCGTCGAGCCGAGCGCCGGCACCGGCAGCGGGGCCAGCACGACTAGCGCCTCGCCAGTGATCGCGAGCGGTTCGCGGCTGGTCGCGAGCACGGCCAGCTGCGGGCAGTCGGCCAGCAGCGTGTCGACGAGTTGGGCCACGCCGTCGAGCAGATGTTCGCAGTTGTCGACCACGAGCATCGCCCGGCGGGCGGTGAGCACCCCGCGCAGCTCGTCGACCGCTTCCGACGGACGGCGGGGCGCGTCCGGATCGCTGCGCGTCGTGGCGTCCCGCCGGCCGATCGAGGCCAGGACCGCATAGGGGATCTCGGCCGGATCCGTCACAGGAGCGAGCTCGACAAGCCAGATGGCGTCGTAGTCGTCGAGGAGCGACGATGCGGCCTCGGTGGCGAGGCGGGTCTTGCCGGAGCCCCCGGTTCCGACCAGCGTGACCAGGCGGCTCTCATCCAACAGTTTGACGATGCGTGTCGCTTCCTCGTCGCGGCCGACGAAGCTGGTGAGAGTCGCCCGCAAATTGGTCCGCCGGGTAAATCCAGCCGTGCTGCTGAGCGGAGCCTGGTCACCCCGCAGGACGGACAGGTGCAATTCCTGCAGCTCCGGCGTGGGGTCAACTCCGAGCTCGTCGACCAGCAGCTGGCGCAGCCGCTGGTAGGCGGCGAGCGCCTCTGACGTACGACCCTCGGCCCGCAGCGCCTTGATCAGCAGCCCGGCGAACCGCTCGTCAAGTGGGTGCTCGCGCGTGAGCGCCTCGAGCTCGGCGACGACAGCGCCCGCCCGCGCAAGGGCCAGGTCAGCGGCCAGCCGATCGGCCATGGCAGCGAGCCGCAGATCGTCCAACCGGGCGATCGGCGCCGCGGCGAACGCGGCGTCTGCGCAGTCCGCCAGCGCCGGCCCGCGCCACAGCGCCAGAGCACGCCGCAGCATCGGCTCCGCAGTCGCCGGGTCGCCTCGGCGCAGCGCCGCCGCGCCGTCCGCAGCCAGCCGCTGGAATTGGTGCACGTCCACGTCACCGGGGTCGGCCAATAGCCGATAGCCGGCCGCTGACGGCTGTACGGCATGGGCGTCGCCAAGCGATCGGCGCAGGCGGGACACCAGAGACTGCAAAGCGTTCGCCTGATCGCCAGGCAGGTACTCACCCCACACTGCGTCGACGAGCGCGCCGGCGCTGATCGGGCGCCCGGCATCCAGGGCCAACCGGGTGAGCAGGCCGCGCAGCCGGGTGCCGGCGATATCGACGGTCACCCCGTTGACCCGGACTTCGAGCGGTCCGAGCAGCCCGATCTGCATGCCTCCACTGTGGCAGGTCTATGGACGGGCAGTGCGCCGTTATACGCAGTGCAGGATGGTCCGATGCGTACCGACACGTTCCGGATCCACACTGGCAACCGCCCAGCGGTCATCGACCTGTCGGACCGTTGCGCCCGATTCGTTGCTGACGAGGCCGGCGGACTGCTGACCGTATTCGTGCCTCACGCGACAGCCGGCGTGGCCATCCTCGAGACCGGGGCAGGCAGCGATATCGACCTGATCGCCGTGCTGGAGGAGCTCTTGCCACGGGGCGGCAGATGGCGGCATCAGCACGGTTCCCCGGGTCACGGGCGCGACCACGTCCTTCCGGCATTCATCCCGCCGTCCATCGTGGTGCCCGTCGTGAACGGGCGGCTGCAGCTCGGCACCTGGCAGTCGGTTTGCCTCGTTGACACGAATGTCGACAACCCGGATCGAACTGTGCAGCTGAGCTTCCTCGCCGGCTAGTGGCCTGCGTCGGTCAGGTGGTGTTGAACACGTCGTTCAAGGTGACGGTCACGAGGCGGCGGGATCGAATCAGGTCGGCGAGCTCATTGAAAACGTGGGTGACCGTTGGATAGTTCGCGTGTCCGATGACGACGTGGTGAGCGATGAGCCATTGCTTCGCGTTGGCCAGCACCTGGGCGGGCGTCAGCAGGTCGGAATCACCGAACGTCCCGTTCCACATCGTCGACACCCAGTAGCCCTGGTCGGCGGCCAGCTGGTCGACGCGGGCGTCGCGCGAGCCGTAGGGCGGCCGGAAGAAGGGTCGCGCGGTGACGCCGAACGTGTTCCAGAGGAACTTCTCGTTGCGCGATAGCTGATCGACGACGGCCGAGTCGGACAGGGTCACCAGGTCGGGGTGACTCCAGGTGTGATTGCCGAGCTGGACCTGTCCGCTGTCGACGAGCGGACGCAGGGTCGGCGCATGCTGGGTCCAGGACGGGTAAACGCCGTTCGGGAAGAACGTGACGCGAACGCCGGTGCGCTGGATGAAGTCGAGATAGGCCGCCACAACGTCGGAACTCACGCCATCGTCGATCGTGAGCGCCACCGTGTTGCCCACGGCGGGCAGCCCGTACAGCAGTCGAGGGGGCATGGCCTGAGTTAGCTGGGGAGGGCCCGACTGGATGCGTTCCAGCGGCCGCCGGGTCGCCGACGGAGAAGGACTCTTGGCCGCTGATGGATGGGGCTTGTCCTTCTTCGCCTCCGCCGTGCCCCGCTCGTGCAGCGCTACGACGGCAACGGTCCCGGCCGCGAGCGACAGGAGGAACGCCCGTCGATTCACGCGGCAAGAGACTACAAGCGGATTCGCCCCCTTTTGGGACGCGCGCCGACCGTCAGATCTCGAATTCGGCCCCTGGTGAAGCGGCGACGACCACCCCGTCGAATGTCGCTGCCGCTTCGGCCGCGGCCGCGTCCCGCGAGCGCCACGGCGGGATGTGCGTGACGATAAGTCGCTCTACGCCTGCCCGGGCGGCGTGCTGACCAGCTTGCGCCCCGGTCATGTGCAGGTTGGGCACGTATGGATCGCGCGGACCGAGCGTCGCTTCGGCAAGCAGTGTGTCCGCGCCCTCGGCGAGCCGCACGAGCGCATCGCATTCACCGGTGTCACCGGAGTACACGAGACTCCGGCCGTCCACGGTCATCCGCACCGCGAACGTGGGTACCGGATGGTTCATCGGGGCGAACGCGACCTCGAACGGGCCGAGATTGCCGCTGACCGGCCGGTGAAAGTCGAACAGTTCTCGCAGCCTGAGGTCGGCGGTGTCTGCGTCCCACGCCGCGGTGATTCGTCGCTCCGTGTCATTCGGACCGATCACCGGGATTCGCGCCTGTGGCCGGTCCGGGCCGTACCGCAGCGCCACCATGAGCGACGTCATGTCCAAGCAATGATCCGCATGCAGGTGCGAGAGGACGACGGCGTCGATGTCGCGGGGCGCCACGTAGCGTTGCAACGCCCCGAGCGCTCCGTTGCCCAGGTCCAACACGACCCGATATCCATCGGACTCGACCAGGTAGCCGGCCGCAGGCGAGTCCGGGCCGGGCAGGCTTCCGGAACACCCCAGCACAGTGAGCTTCATGCGGCCCCGCCGACCGCAACCTCGGCGGCAGCTGCAAGCTCTGGGCCCAGAAAGCGGCCGGACAGCCGGGCGAACGGCTGGGCCGGACCGGTCGCCCGGAAGATCTGGGCCGGGGGCGGCGCGTCATCAGGACGCAGCAGATCGGCTCGGTACAACACCCCATAGACGTCCTTGGCGGTCTCTTCAGCGCTGGACACCAGCGTGACACCGTCACCGAGCACGATGGAGAGTAACCCCGTGAGCAGCGGGTAATGAGTGCATCCCAGGACGACGGTGTCGACACCCGCCTGGTTCAGCGGGGCCAGGTATGACTCGGCGAGCCCGAGCAACTGTCGGCCGCTCGTAATCCCACGTTCCACGAACTCGGCGAACCGCGGGCAGGCCGCGCTTTCGACCTCGATGCCGGTGGCTGCCGCGAACGCGTCCTCGTACGCTCCGCTGGTAATGGTGGCGACGGTTCCGATCACGCCGACCCGGCCGTTGCGCGTGGCGGAAACCGCGCGCCGTACCGCCGGAAGAATGACCTCAATGACCGGGATGTCGTACCGCTCCCGGGCGTCCCGCAGGCACGCCGCGCTCGCACTGTTGCAAGCGATCACGAGTGCCTTCACGCCGCTCCCCGCCAGCTCGTCCATGACGGTCAGCGCGTGCCGCCGCACTTCGGCAATCGGCTTCGGCCCGTACGGCCCGTTCGCAGTGTCTCCGACATAGTGCAGCGATTCGTGCGGCAACTGATCGAGGATGGCCCGAGCCACCGTGAGCCCGCCAACTCCCGAATCAAAGACGCCGATGGGGTCGAGACGGTCAGTCGGCGGCACGCCGATCACGATACGCAGACCGGGACGGGCGGACTGAGGCCTCACGCTCGCACTCGTGAAGCCTCAGTCCAGTCGCCGCAGGGACGGCTCAGTCGTCCCTGCGCTAGTGGCTTGCCGCCAGCGCGTTCACCAGGCCCTTGCCGTAGAAGTTGTTATTCCCCGAGCCGCCGCTGCAGACCTGCACCGGAGCACCGAAGAAGTCGACACCGGGGTCGAGCGCCGGTGGGCAGGGTTGGGCCGTCGCGGTGTTACGCAGCAAGGCTGCGACCGCGCCCTGCGGCATTCCGGGGTGAGCGGCTCGGATCAACGCCGCGACGCCGGCAACATGTGGCGCGGCCATCGACGTCCCGTTCAACCAGGCGTAGTAGTTGCCGTTGGCGTCCTGCACGAGCCGCCCGAGCGCGGCCTCGGCGGCGAGGTCGCCGGCCGTGGCGGAGTAGGTCGACAGCACCCGTCCCCGGTTGGGATCGAACGTCGGGGTCTGGAACCGGGAGCCGCCCGGGGCGGCTAGGTCGGTCGCATTCCCATAGGTCGAATACCACGCGAGCAGGTTCTGCGCCCCGGTCGCGGTAACGACGACGACGCCGGGCAACTCGGTCGGAAGCACGACGCACGAGTTGTTCACCGGGCGGGTCGTCGCCGCGCCGGGTGGGAAGTCGGGACTGATCTCGTCGACGGTCGGGTGGCTGAGGTTGATGCCGTCGTTCCCGGCTGCGGCCACCAGCAGCACGCCCCGCTGCTGGGCATAGCGGGCGGCGGCGGAGATCGCCTGGATGATCGCCTTTTGCTCCTTGTCGTTGCGGCAGTTGAACAGCCACGGATCGGCGAAGAAGCTCATGTTGACGACGTCGAGGTGCTGGTCACCGGCGTAGCGCAGCGCGTCGACGACCGACTGGGTGAAGAAGAAACCCTGCTCCGTTCCGGCCTTGAGCACGACGACCTTGGCCTGCGGAGCAACCCCTGAGACGCCCATTCCGTTGATGGGCGCCGCCATTATGCCTGCGGTGTGGGTGCCGTGACCGGCGAGGTCCTGCAGGGCAGCCTTGTTCGAGCAATCGCCTCTCGTGACCTGCTCGGCCGGGTTGGCCGTCGGTGTATTCGCGTAGAGGAACACACACGAATTGGCCACGTCGACGTTCGGCATGATGTCGCTGTTGGTGAGGTCTATGCCGGTGTCGATGTCACCGATGCGCGCGCCCTTGCCCTGGTTTACCGCGTACGACCCCGCCGGGGTCGCGCCGATCGCCCGCATGTCCCACTGGCATGCGCTCAGTTGATCGGGTCCGATGTTCGCCGGCACCCCGTACAGCGCCGCACAAGCCGCCGCTTCCGAAGCTGCGCTATTGGTGCCGGGCGGCGCTGCGCTGGCCGCCACCTGACTGCCACACAGCAGCGCCAGCGTGACGCCGGCCGCGATACACAGACGCCGAACTGCCTTTCTGGACATTGTGGTGCCCCCATTCAGGTCGGTCTTGGTGTGCGGATCATGCTGCAGCAAGCGCGCATCCGCATCAACCCGTTGCGGCCGGGCGCAGGCCGACTACGATGCGGCGACGGTTCCGCGCGACTCATGCCCGCGCTGGTGAAGCAGCCACCCGGCCAGCACTCCGGCCGCGAATCCGCAGACATGCGCCTGCCAGGACGTGCTCCGATCCAGAGACGGTAGCAATCCGGCAAACAGCCCGCTGAAGAAGAACACCACCAGGATGGCGCCGGCGATCCACATCAGCCGTCGGGAGAACACCGCTCGAGCGATCAGGTACCCGAGCCAGCCGAACACCAGGCCGCTCGCTCCGACGATGAGCCCGGATGGTGCGACCAGCCAGGTGGCAAAACCGCCGACGAGGATCACGAAGGCGGTGACCACCACCCACGTCCGCACACCGGACAGCAACACGGCCCACCCGAGCGCGATGAACGGGGCGGTGTTCGAGATGAGGTGCCACCAGCTGGCATGCAGGAAGGGCGAGAACAACACGCCCCAGAGACCAGCCAACTCCCGCGGACGGATGCCGAATCGGTCCAGCTGGAGGTTGCCGGCCTGGTCGATGAACTCGACCACGTAAAGCACACCTGCGAACGCCACCATCACGATGAGCGCGCCGCCCCAACTGGTGGGCTCGAACCGGCGAGCGCGCTTCTCGGCCGGTCGCGCGGGAACCGTCATTAGCCGAGGCTAACTCGCTCACGCGCTCGATTGGACCCGCTTTTGCGAGCCCAGCAGGTACGTACGGATACTGCGGCCGAGCGGTCAGCCACTGGCGCGGCCGGTGACGGTGATCTGATGCAGCCCGGTCGCCCCGGCTGGGTAAGAGTCACGAGCGACCTCGTCCTGCTTGGTGCCGTCTGCGGCGACCGCACGAACCGCGATGCGATGTGCTCCCGGAGAGGGCACCGTCCAGGGGAACACCCACTGCCGCCAGGTGTCGATCGACGGTACCGGTGCCAATCGCGCGTCCTGCCAAGCGCCATCGTCGATCCGCACCTGTACCGCGCTGACGCCGACGTGCTGATCCCACGCAATACCCGCAATGGCGATCGACTGCCCGACCGGCAGGCGCGCTGTCGATTTCGGCGTGTCGATTCGTGAGGACAGCACGATGGGTGGATGCGCCGCATAGCCGCGCGCAACCCAGTACGCATCGGTGTCGGCGAAGGTGGTGGCTTCAAGGTCGACGATCCATTTGCACGCTGACACGTAGCCGTACAGGCCGGGCACGATCATGCGGACCGGAAAGCCGTGATTGAGCGGCAACGGCTGGCCGTTCATGCCAATGGCCAGCATCGCGTCCCGTCCGTCCAGGACGGCCGCGGTGGGCGTGCCGATCGTCATCCCGTCCGCCGACGTCGCGACCAGCTGATCCGCGTCGGCGTGAATGCCCGCTTCGCGCAGGACATCGGCGAGTCGGGCCCCCAGGAATCGCGCGTTGCTGATGAGGTCGCCGCCTACTTCGTTCGAGACGCAACACAGGGTGATCCAGCGCTCGATGAGCGGCCGCGCGACGAGCTGCGAATACGTCAGCGTGACCTCCCGGTCCACCCGACCGTGAACCTGCAGCGTCCAAGTCTTGGGGTCGACCTCGGGGACAGCGAGGGCAGTATCGACCCGGTAGAACTTGGCGTTCGGGGTCACGAACGGCACCGCTCCCTTGCCGAGATCGGTGCCGGAGGCCAAGGGCGGCGCGGGCGACGCCGGGGTAGGCAGCGTGAGCGCGTTCCGGGCCCGGGTCAGATTGCGTTCGTGCTGCCAGGACCGGCCAAGGTAGGTGCCGAGCACGGCAAATCCCGCGACCACGCTGCCCGCCTGCAGGAGATGCCTGCGACTTACTCCCGACGGATCGACCGGGTCGGCGCGCGGTTCGATGACCCAGAGCAGGCCGGCGAGGGTGGCCGCGCCGACTACTCCAGCCACGATCGACGGGATCACGTCCGCAGAATGGTGGCCCGGCGCCGTCGCCGCGCAGTAAACCCCGATCGCACCAAGTACGGCGATGCCTGCGACACCAAGGGCGGGGCTGCGCGCAGCCAGCAAGCCGACGAGAACCGCGAACAGCACGAGGCTCAGGTAGATGCCGGTCAATAGCGCCGATTTGTCATTCGTCCCGAAGACGCTTATCGCCCATTGCTTGACCGCCACCGGCGTGAACTCGATGAAACGGTTGCCCACGGCGATGATTGGCGACGCGGCGGGCCGCACGACCGCCGCAGTGAGTTCGCCGGCAGCCACCGCCGCCCCCGCCGCCAACAGCGCGACAACGACACCGACAGCTGGACGAGGTCGCACCCATCCATCCTCGTCCCCGGGAGCACCGCTCGCGCTTACCAAGCGATAACACTCAGGGATTACTGCTCAAGCCCAGAGTTGCCCCTCGATGCGTTCTGCTGCCTGCTGCAACGAACCCTCGTATGCACCGGTGGACAGGTACTTCCATCCGCCGTCGGCGACGACGAACGCGATATCGGCTCGCACTCCGGCCTCGAGTGCCCGCTCGCCCACTGCCAGCGCGACGTGCAAGATCGCGCCCGAGGACACCCCGGCGAAGATCCCTTCCGCGTCGATCAGATCGCGGGTCCGGCGCAGGGCGTCATAGGAGGACACCGAGTAGCGCGACGTCAGCACCGAGTCGTCGTAGAGCTCGGGCACAAATCCCTCGTCGATGTTGCGCAAGCCGTACACCAGCTCGCCGTAGCGCGGCTCCGCCGCGACGATCGACACGTCCGGAACCTTCTCCCGCAGGAACCGGCCGGCGCCCATCAGCGTTCCGGATGTGCCGAGCCCCGCGACGAAGTGGGTGATGGTGGGCAGATCCCGCAGGATCTCCGGACCGGTCGTGTCATAGTGCGCCTGGGCGTTCGCCGCATTTCCGTACTGATAAAGCATGACCCAGTCCGGGTTCTCCGCCGCGATGCGCTTCGCGGTGGCGACCGCCTCGTTGGAGCCGCCGGCCGCTGGGCTGTACACAATGCGGGCGCCGAACATCTCCAGCAACTGCCGCCGCTCCGCGGACGTGTTCTCGGGCATCACGCACACCAGGCCGTAGCCGCGCAGCTTGGCCACCATGGCGAGCGAGATCCCGGTGTTCCCCGACGTTGGTTCCAGGATCGTCGCGCCGGGGGTCAGCAGCCCCTCGTCCTCAGCCGCGCGGACCATGGCGAAGGCGGCTCGGTCCTTGATCGACCCCGTGGGGTTGCGATCTTCCAGCTTGGCCCAGATCCGGACGGGATTCGGGCCGCTCCACCGGAGCGAGAGCCGCGGCAACCCGACCAGCGGCGTGTCGCCAACCGCATCGAGGAGCGAGTCGTACCGGGCCATATCGATCTCCTGTCAGCCTCCGGCGACAGCCGGGAGGATCGTGACCGAGTCGCCGTCTTTCAGCACGGTCGAGAGCGAGCCGGTAAAGCGCACATCCTCGTCGTTGACATATACGTTCACGAACCGGTGGAGGTTGCCGTCCTCAGTTACCAGTCGACCCTTCAGGCCGGGATGGTTGGCATCCAGATCGTCAAACAGGGCTGTCAAGGTGTCGCCGGTGGCGTCTACGGTCTTGGCGCCGCTGGTATAGGTGCGCAGGATGGTGGGAATTTTGACCTCGATGGCCATGGCCAGGGCTGCTCCTGTCATAGGGATTCTGCGGGCGAGATCTTGGTGCGGAGACGATCGCAATCGTCGGCTGCGTTCGTTCCGCGAGGACGCCGGATGACTCGGGCGTCAGCGACAGTCGTACTCGACGTCTGCCGGTGTGTGGCCCAGCAGCACGCGCTGGATCATGGCCTCATGCACTGACCTCGACCTCGATCACCTCAACCGGCTCCTCGGTCACCTGACCATCCACGATACGGAACGATCGGAACTCCGTCTGGTCCGGAGCGCGCGTCGACACTAGGACATAATGCGCATTCGGTTCGGAGGCGTAGGAGATGTCCGTGCGTGACGGATAGGCGTCGGTGGCCGTGTGCGAGTGGTAGATCACCACCGGCTCTTCGTCGTTGGCGTCCAATTCCTTGTAGAGCTGGAGCAGGTCGTAGGAGTCGAACTCGTAGAAGGTCGGCGAGCGCGCCGCGTTCAGCATCGGGATGAACCGGACCGGACGGTCGGAGCCGGCGGGACCAGCAACGACGCCGCAGGCCTCATCGGGGTGATCGCGCCGAGCATGCGCGACGATCGCATCCCGCGTGGCCCGATCGATGCTCAGCACGGGTGCCACGTTAGCTGAGAACCCGGCCAGTCACCGCATCGCGGTCTGCACGAGCCCGTCCTGCAGCGTCGTGAGCCAGTAGTAGACAACCCAGCTCTGCGCGCGAGGGTCGGCCGGGTCGATATCGGCCGGCTCGTCTTCGGTCACCCCGAGGCGTGTGCCGAGCGCAAGTCGCAGGTCGTTCAGCACGGTGAGCCAGCGCTCGGCCGCGTCGGGCGGCAGTGGTAACTCCCCCGAGCCGGCCGGAAGCTCGGCTCGACACCGCTCCGCCCTGGCTGCCTTGTCGTCGCGGAGTCCGGTCTCGGTCAGCTCGCGGAATTCCGCCGCTGCCTCCTCGTCGTCCCGGTAACCATCGGGGAACAACCGTTGACGGACCGGATCATTCTCAGGAAGCGTGCCGAGAGCGTCGAGCAGATCGTCCAGCAAGGACCCCAGCAGCGCCGTCTCCATTTCGTCGAGCTGAAGCTGCGGTACGCCGCGCCGCCGACGAAACTTCACCAGGTCGCTCAGCTGTCGTGCTGGGTCGTCGCCCACAGGCCGTAGCCGTGCAGCGTCGTGACGTCGAGTTCCATGCGTTCGCGAGTTCCCGAGGAGACCACCGCCCGGCCGCGATGGTGCACGTCCAGCATGAGTTTCTCCGCCTTCGGCTTGGGGTACCCGAAAACAGTCATGAACACATGAGTCACGTAGCTCATGAGATTGATCGGGTCGTTCCACACGACCGTCACCCACGGCCGGTCGGTGCTGGCGAGCTCGTCGGATTCCTGCTCGCGCAACTCCTCGCGCTGGGGGGTGACCGTTTCAGGCATACGTTTATGGTGGCACGCGTGCCGACTGGATTGCTGACCGACCGTTACGAGTTCACCATGCTTGGTGCGGCCCTGCGTGACGGCACGGCACAACGGCGCTGCACCTTCGAGGTATTCGCGCGGCGGCTGCCGAACGGCCGGCGCTACGGCGTGGTGGCGGGGACCTCGCGGCTGCTTTCGGCCATCACGGACTTCCGTCCCGCTCCGGACGAGGTCGAGGAGTTGCTGGCCAACGGTGTCGTCGACGACGCGGGGGCCGAATACCTGGCGAGCTACCGATTCGGCGGCGACGTCGACGGCTACCGGGAAGGCGAGCTGTACTTCCCGTACTCGCCGCTGCTGACAGTGAGCGGCACGTTCGCGGAATGCGTCGTGCTGGAGACGCTGTGTTTGTCAGTGCTGAACCACGACTCCGCCATCGCCTCGGCCGCAGCTCGCATGGTGAGCGCGGCCGCCGGACGTCCGATCATCGAGATGGGCTCCCGCCGGACCCACGAGCTGGCGGCGATCGCCTCAGCGCGGGCGGCCTACATCGCTGGGTTCGCATCTACCTCCAACCTGGCGGCCGGGCGCGTGTTCGGCGTCCCGACGGCCGGCACGGCTGCGCACGCCTTCACCTTGCTCCACGACGACGAGCTCGGAGCATTCCGGGCGCAGATAGCGGCCCTCGGCCCGGCTACGACGCTGCTCGTCGACACCTTCGACATCACCAAGGGCATCGAGAACGCCGTAGCCGCGGGCGGTCCGTCGCTCGGCGCGATCCGCATCGATTCGGGCGATCTCGGCGTGCTGGCCCGTCAGGCCCGCGCCCAGCTGGACGGCCTCGGAGCTACCGGAACGCGCATCGTCGTCAGCGGCGACCTCGACGAGTACGCAATCGCCGCGCTCGCCGCTGCGCCCGTCGACATCTACGGCGCCGGCACGGCGGTCGTCACCGGCTCGGGGGCCCCCACTGCCGGATTCGTGTACAAGCTCGTCGACGTCGACGGCCGGCCGGTCGCGAAACGATCCGAGCACAAGGAGAGCCACGGCGGACGAAAGTTTGCCTACCGGGTGCACAAGCCGACCGGAACGGCGATCGAGGAGGTCGTCGTCTCGGATCCGCACGAGGACCTTGTCCTCGGCGAGCACGAGCGGGCCCTCCAAGAGCCGCTACTTCGCGGGGGAAAGCCCGCGGACGAGCTGCCGGATCTCGCCGCCTGCCGGGAGCGCCTACAGGCCGCCATGGTCACCTTGCCCTGGGACGGTCTGAAGCTCTCCCACGGCGAGCCGGCGATCCCCACCCGCATGGTCTTCGAGCCTCAGCCCGGCGGCTGAGACAGGCTTGGTGACCTTGGACTTATCGCTGCCATCCGGCAATGACGCCAAGCGTCACGACCCATCCAGCGCCACACACAAGCGCGACGAGCGAGGACAACCGCCCAGCTCCCCGCACCTCCGGTAGCGGCACAATCGAGCTATGGCACGTGCGCTGCTCGTGGTCGACGTCCAAAACGACTTCTGCGAGGGTGGCTCGCTGGCGATTGTCGGCGGCGCCGCCGTGGCCCGGGCGATCAGCGACCGACTGGACATCGGGGACTACGACCACGCGGTGGCGACCCGGGACCACCACATAGACCCCGGCGGCCACTTCTCCAAAGCACCGGACTACATCGACACCTGGCCGGCCCAC
>Ga0207693_10002674_pt1 | contig 15471 bp, 4 predicted proteins | sample LARL81metaG_FD_184347 | JGI IMG/M metagenome (GOLD analysis project Ga0207693, IMG submission 184347) | Corn, switchgrass and miscanthus rhizosphere microbial communities from Kellogg Biological Station, Michigan, USA - LAR L8-1 metaG... | ecosystem: Host-associated > Plants > Roots >...
CCAGCCCTGGATGTAGCGGCCGGTCGGGCCGAACGCGAGCACAGGCGGCGCCGGCGCGTAGCCGTTGACCGTCGCGTTGTCCTCTTCGAGGGTGTGCGGGCGGTGAAACACCCAGACATTGCCGTGAGAATCCGCGGTCGCCCCGCCGCTCGCCTGGTTCACGGTGATCGAATCCACGAGCATCCGGTGCGCCTGCGGGAAGCCCTCGACGACGGTTTCATAGACGTAGGGCATCATCAGGCCCTGCACCGGCTTGAAGTCGCGCTGGTAGACCCACACGCGATGCATGCGACCGTCCATCCGGCGCGGCACGCCCTCGACCTTGACGTCGAGGAAAGTCTTGCTGTCGACCCACACGTTGCGCACTTCGCCCGACTTGCTCGTGACCTTGAGCTTGTAGGCGCTGTGCCCCTCGACCGCCTCCGTCCCCGCGAGCTCGACTTTCGCCCCCCGGGCCTGATAGTTGATCAGCAACCCATCCATGTCGTCCTTGCCCGACTCTGCCTTGGCCTCTTCTGCCGTGAAGGGCTCGACCTCGCTGCGGTTCAGGAAGGGGCGCACCTTCCAGCCGTTCGTGCCGTCGTAGACCTGCACGGCGGTCTTGCCCGCGAACTGAATCTCGAGGCGCGACTTGTCGGGGCGCTTCATCTCGAGGGTAAAGGGCAGCTGCACCTGCGTGTTCGCCGCGGCGGCGCCGTCATCCTTGGGCACGGCGTGCTTGACGCTCACGCCCAGGCCGGCGCGGGCGAGGCGCGCGCTGCGCGCCGCGGAGTCCCCGCTTCCCGCCTCCATCTTGCCGGTGACTGACAGCGTCTGCAGTGCCCGCCAGGCCGACAGACCGCCGCGCGCGGCCACGTTCTTGTCAGCGATCTGCGCGGCGCTGAGTCCGGATGGTGCGGGTCCCTCGGCCGCCATCAGGGCGGGTGTGACGCAAAGACACGCGAGCACGCCAAGCAGTGGCCAGGCCCGCGGCAACTGAATCCCCCGGCTGATCGGCGCGGCAAGATGAGATCTCGACATAATTCTGACTCCAGTGCGCTGCCCGGCCGGCCGGCCGGGCTCAAAGAGACTTCCCTAGTCCACTACCAGCCCGTCGGCACGAAACAGCCCGATCACCACCGTGACCCGGTCGCCGCGCTTGACCAGCCTTCCCTTGTTTGAGAAGGCGATCCAGTACGATTTGCCCTCCTCCGGTGTCGCGCTCTGGCGCAGCTGCCCCACCTGTTCCAGCGACGGCACCACGAGGCTCGCGCCGGCCCGCGGATCAATGAGCGACGGGTCGGACTTCTTGTCGTTGAGGGGCAGCGCCTTGGCCGGATCCAGCACCCGGTAACTGAAGCGGATGACTTCGCCGGACTCCACGGTCTTGAGGCTCAGCGAGTCGACACCCCAGACCATGCGGTAGTGCAGACCCGCGCGCCCCGCAAACCGGTCGGGCTGATAGTGATAGTGCCCCTTGGCGGGTGGCGGCGGCTTGGCGTGCGGAGCCGGTGCTGCAGCCAGGGCCATCGCGGCACTCGCGGTGAGCAGGGCCCCGCAGTGAAGCAGGCGGATGATTGTTACTTTTGCATTCATTGTTGTTAGGCATCCGAAGCCGGACGCCTGCCCTCAGGCGCCCGGCCGGCCCGTCTAGTTAACCGTGTAGGTCACCGAGTTACTCGTTCCCCCGAGCGTCGTAACGGTGACGCTCTTCGTACCGCGTGGCGTAAAGTTAGAGGTACTGAAGGTCGCCGTGATGGTCGTGGAGCTCACGACCGTCACGTTTCTCACGGTTACCCCGCCAGGGACCGCGACCGTCGCGCCCGCGATGAAGTTGGTGCCCGTGAGGGTCACCGGGACCGGCGGACCGCCGCGCGTATGCGCGGCGGGTGAGATCGAGCTCAGCGTCGGCGGCGGCGGGCTCTGGACGGTGAAAATGGCGGGATTGGTGGTGATCCCGCCCGTGGTGACCGTCACATTGCGCGCCGTGGCCGCGGCATTGGACGCAAGGGTGAACGTCGCCGTGATCGTCGTGTCGTTCACCACGTTCACGTTGCCCACCGTGACGCCCGTGCCGCTCACGCTCACCGTCGATCCGAGCAGCGAGAAGTTGGTGCCCGTCAGGGTCACCGCGACATTGCTGCCGCGCAGACCAGCAGCGGGCGCGACCGAGGTGAGCGTCGGGGTCCCCACCGAGGTCCCCGCGAGGGACACCGGCGAGCCGCCGATCGGGGCGCTGGCGGTGAGCGCCAGGGAACCGTCGATCGTGCCGCCGGCCGGGTTGGGAGAGTTGAACACGACCGTGATCGTGCAGCTTGCGCCGGCGGCCAGTGTCGTGGTGCAGGTGCCCCCGGAGCGGGTGAACACCCCCGCCGGTGTCGTCGCCGCAAAGGTCGCGCTGATGCCGGTGAGTGCGGGTGCCCCCACGGGGTTGCTGAGCGTGATGGTCTGCGCCGCGCTCACCGTCCCCTGCGCCACACTGCCGAAGTTCAGCGCATCCGGTGCCACCGTCGGCAGCCGCGTGTTGGTGCCATGGAACTCGACCGCTCCGACGTCAATCCCCGACCCCGAAGGCCGCGCATTGCCGAAGAAGTCGGTGGGCGGCGCGAGCGAGCCCGCCAGCCCCGCCGTCGGGATGTAGTCGATGGCCGGCGAGCCGCTGGCCAGGGCGTAGTTGCCGAGCAGCGAGTTGGTCACCGGGCCGGTCTGCGCGAGCGGACCCCAGCTGATGTTGATCCAGTTGTTGCCCTCGTCCACCGTCGCGCTCGGCGTCAGGTTGAAGATCGGATTCGGCACCTGCGCGTCGGCGATACCCGGGGGCACCTGGTAGCCCATCGACATGAACTCCGGCGGGCTGCGCGAGCCGTTGCAGTACTGGCTCACCACCGTCGGGTTGGCGCCGAGGTTGTTGTTGCCCGGGTAGTCCCCGGCATCCGTCAGCACCGAGTACACCGGCGTCAGCGTCAACCCCGAGCTGTGGTTGTTCGGTCCCTTGTCCCCGCGTACCCCGATGTCCCAGTAGCTCGCCGGCGTGCACGCGCCGGTGCCACCGGTGACTATGCTGCCGGTGCCGTTCACCTGCGAGGCATCAGCACTCGGCTGGCTCGGCGCCTGCGCGGTGGTGAATGCGGTGAACAGCGACACCACGTTCTGCTGGTTCGTGGTCCCGCTCCCGAGGGCGCCGATACCGATGTAGTACGAGCGGTTCTCCCAGATGATGTCGTTCAAGAGCAGCGGCACCGAGAAGTTGCGGCAGGAGCCGTTGAGTGTCGGCAACATCGGGTTGAGCGGGCTCAGCGGATGACCTGCCGGGCAGATGACCAGGAAGGGCAGCGAGGAGCTCAGGAGCGAGCTGTTGCGCATGGTGGCCACGCCCGCCGCCTGCGGCGCCGAGGTGATCATCGAGGTCGACTGGTTCGTGTCCCCCGGCGCGCTGCCTTCAGGGGCGCCGATGGTGTTGAACAGCACGCCCGAGGATGCAGTGGTGTCGTTGGACATGATCGTGTTGTTGATCATGTTCACCACCAGCGCATCCTGCAGCGAGACTCCGGCGCCGTCCCAGCCGGCCACGTTGTTGCTGATGATGTTGTTGGTGACGGCAACCGAGTACCAGCGCGTGGGATTGGTCGGGAAGAAGCCGACCTCGGTGCCGTTCACCGACTGCAGCCGCAGGCCGCCGCCGCTGCCGCTGTCGGCCCCGTTGCCCATGATCATGTTGGCATTGATCACCAGCCCGGGACCGGTGCCATCGCTCAGGCCCGGCGCGCAGTCAACGTCCGTCACGCTGCCGCACTCGGTGCCGGCGGCCGCGCCCACCGGCGTGCCGTCGGGAGCCGCGCCCATGACGATGAGGCCGCCACCGTTGGTCGGCACCGTCGGGTTGGTGCTCTGGTTGAACAGGATCTGGTTGTGCTCGATGTCACCGTTCCAGGAGAAGCCGACGTGCGCGAGTCCGCCGCCGTCGCCGGTGCTGAGGTTGCCGCACACCCAGTTGTAGTTGAACTTGTAGTAGTCCGACCCGGTGCAGAAGCTGACACCGCCCGCCCCGGCTGGGGTCGAGGAGAACAGCTCATCCCCGATGGAGGAGTTGCGCGTGACCGCGTTGTGGTGCACCTGCACGTGGATGTTGTAGCAGTACGGCAGCTGCTCATTGGCGTAGGTTCCCGGCGGGCTCACCACCTGGTCGTCGTTGACCACGGCCCCCGGCAGGCAGGTCCAGGGCTGCTGGTCAAAGCCGGCCAGCGTGCCGCCGTTGAAGCCGAGCGGGTCGCCGCCATTGCCCGACAGCAGCGCATCCGGAGACTCGCCCTGGCCGATGGTGATGCCGCCGGTCATCGTGCCGGTGTTGTTGTAGACGCGGTTGTTGGCGATCTCCAGGTTGTGCGCCCAGCCGTGCGCAAAGATGCCGCCACCGCCCTGCGAGCTGTTGGTGATCGACAGGCCGTCGATGCGCGACGGGTTGCACTGGAAGTTGCTGCTGTAGCCGGTGCGGGTATTGCAGTCGGTGTCGCTGTTGGTCAGCTCTACCGTCGGCACGGGCATCTGGCCCTCCACAGCGACGGTGGCCCCCGCCGTATCCACGCCGGCGCCAAAGTTGTTGGTCCTCGGGTAGCGCGGCGGTGCGGGGTAGCGCACGCCCTTGCCCACGACGGTGATCCCAGCGCCTTCGTAGGCGCCCATGAGCGTCGGCTCCTGCAACAGCTGCGCGAGGTTGCCATTGAGCGTCGTATCCCAGCCGACGATGCCCTCCAGCGGTATGCGGTCCACCTGCGGGTTATTCGGGCCGCCGTTGAAGGCGGTCCACGCGGCGCCGTTCACCTTGCCCGGGCAGGTGTCGTTAGGATCAACCGCGTCGAACGGATTCGTCTTGATGGTCGGCGAACCGTCCGCGAACGTAAGCGGGGAGCCGGGGTTCAGCGGCTGGCCGTTGAGCGCGAGGCCAAAGAGGCAGCTGACGCGCGCGCGCCACGGATCCAGCTTGCCCGCGGGATGGGTGTTGGCATTGATGACGCTGGAGGCCGCGCCCACGCCCTGCAGGCGTACCGGCTTCCACATGATGACGAGCTCGTTGTAGACACCCGGATCGACCATGATCAGGTCGCCCGGCTGCGCCATATCGATGGCGTCCTGGATGGAGTGGAACGTGCCCGCGGTCGGATTCACGTGCGTCGGCTGCTTGCCGCCGACCGTCACGGTCACCGCGTCGATCGACTGCTTGCCGTTGCCGGCCGTGACGACCAGCTCGCCGCAATTCGCCGGTGAGCCCCCGTACTGGGCCTGCTGCTGCAGGGTGCACAGCGGCACGCTGGCCGGCACGCTGACCTGGATCTGGCTGTCCGACCAGGACGTGATGGTGGCCGTCGCACCGCCGATCGTCACGCTCGAGAGCGTATTGCACGTGGCGCTGCCGGCAGCCGGAGCGGTGCACTGCGCCCCGAACCCGTAGTGCCGGGTGAGGGTCTTGGCATTGAACGGTGCCGTCGTGGCCGACGGGCCCGAGTAGGCATTGTCGGGCACGACCTGATCACCCAGGGCGGTAATCAGCAGCGATGCCGTCGAGCTGCCGCTGGCGAGTGCGGCAGTTGCCGCTGCGCCGGAACCCCCGCCGCCTGAGAAGTTGACGGTCGGGGGCGAGGAGTAACCAGAACCCCCCGCGGTCAGGGTCACCGTGTTGACGCTCATCGAGGCCGTCGCCGCCGCGCCGGAACCACCGCCGCCCGAGAAGGCGATAGTGGGGCGCGAGGTGTAGCCGCTGCCCGGGTTCGTCACGGTGACTCCCGTGACCCGGCGCAGGAAGCCACCGACCGTCGCGGTCGCCGTGGCACCGCTGCCGCCGCCACCAGTGATGGTGACGGTCGGAGGCGAGGAGTAGTTGCTGCCTCCCGCGGTCACCGAGATGCCCCCCACCTTGAGGTCAGTTACGGTTGCGGCAGCCCCGCTGCCCCCGCCGCCGGTGAAGCTGATCGTCGGCCGCGAGGTGTAGCCGCTGCCGCCGCTGGTCAGCGTCAGAGATGCGACCGGCACGCTGGCGCCGGGAACCCACGGGCCGACCAGGGTCGTGCCCGCACTGCTTATGCCGTCCACCTCCTTGATGGCCGGGGTGGCGTCGGGGTACGCGCAGTCGGGGTTGTTGTAGCCCGCGCCGGCGAACGCCGACACCGGGACAACGGGCGTATCCATGTACTGGGTCTGCCCGGGCATGAAGGGGATCTCGTAGCAGAACTGGCTGTATTCCGGGTTGAACAGCGGATCCGGGGTGGGTCCGGTGCCCGGGTCGTTCATGCACGTCACCATCATGGTCGGCGCATAGCCGGTCGGATTGGGCGGGTTGACCTCCCAGGTCGAATAGGTGAGGCCGTTGTAGGTGCCCCACTGGTCGGTATAGACGCGCGAGATCTCCGTGCCGCTCCAGTCCTTGAGCGAGATCGGCAGGTTCGGGGGTGAGAACTTCTCGCCGAACTGCGGCGAGAACGGATCGAATTCGGACGTGAAGTCATCCGTGATCACGCCGGTGAAGTGCGCGGCGACATGCGCCGAGGTGAACACCCAGAACTTCGCGAGCGCTGAGGTCTGGTCGTCCAGGGTCACTTCCTTGCGGTCGCACAGGTTGCGCGTGGCGCCGGCGAACGGGGCCACTTCCTGCGAGTGCGGGAACAGGCTGATGTAGTCAGGAACCACGCGTGCCTGGCCGACGCAGGGCCAGAAGGTCTCGACGCTGCCGGTGTCACCCTCGTGGTTCGGCAGTGTGGTGCGCCCGAAGGCGACCGTCGGGTTCTGCGCGTTGGTCGAGTTGTAGTAGGCGGCGACTTCGGCCTGGTCGGGCAGGATATAGATGGCGCTGCCCAGGCCGGGGAACTCCTGCGTGACCGGAGCGATGTAGTTGTCGCCGATCAGGATGTTCTTGTCTTCTTCCTTCACGAGCTCGTACCCGGGGGGCACGACCATTTCGACCACGTACTTGCCGGGGGGCAGCATCGGCAGCCCGTTCCAGTACGTGTCGTGCAGGTCGGGATTGGCGACACAACCCCACGGCTCGGCGTCAGTATGCATGTGGCAGTTGGTGCCGGCGGGCTTGCCCGTGGCCGGGCTGATGCCGGTGGTGCTCGGGAAGTAATAGGCGCCGTCGTAGGGCGCCGGCTGCAGCTGGTTCCAGTTGTGCATGCCGTCATAGCACTTGAACTGGGAGTTGGACGGTATGTTGTGCGGGGCCGCCCCGCCGTGCTGGCTGTTGTAGACGTCGAGGTAGTTCGGCTGGTTCAGCAGCGTGAAATAGAACAGGTCCGCGGTCGACTGACCCGGGCAGTTCATGTTGGGCACGCCGTCGGACCTGAAGCCCTGCGCCCAGTCGTCCCAGCTGGTGGTGGTCGTCGTGTCGACGAGCTTCAGGGAGGTCGTGCCATCGGCTGCGGTGCCCTCCTGGTACAGGTTGATCGTCACCCCCGGCACGTCCGGGGTCCAGCTGGTGTGGATCAGGAGCGCCGGATCATCGAACGGTCGCGTCGAGGCGTAGATCACCTCGCCGTGAATGCCACCGGTCTCACCGGGCACGAACGGCTTCTTGCCGAACACGAGGAATGAGTTCTGACCCGAGAAGCCCTGCCAGCCCTCGCTCATGACCCAGGGCGGATCGACGCGGCCGGTCGAGCCGGCTGCCGGAGGCGTAAATCCCGGATCTGTCGTGGGGCAATCGGCCGACAGGCAATAGCGCGCGCCCGGCACCCGCAGGAGCGGGGGCACCGAGACCTGCTCGGCGGTATTGGCCATGTTCGCGCCGATGGCGGAGTTGCCGCAGGGTGCCGTGGGCGGGGTCTGCGAGGGGCCGCACGGCGAGCCGTCAGCCGGACCGCCGGCGTCGTAGACCACGTGGGTGCCGGTGTTCTTGTAGCGCAGCGAGTCCGTCTCGACCACGTACCAGCTGAAGAGTGGGAAGACCTCGTTGAAGCCGGCGTTACCGGCGAGGTCGGTGTTATTGAAGTTGGAATAGCTGCCGTCGCGGAAGCGGATATTGGTCGGCACGAGGGTGAGGCCGGGCTCGCCGCTGTCGCGAACGCCGTTGCCGTTCTGGTCGAAGAAGGTGCTGGTGTAGATGTTGGCCTGCCACTGGTTCATGGCGATCTGGCCCATGTCGGCATCGTGTCCGCCGCTCAGGGCCACGGGGGTCGAGAGGCCGTCCACCAGCATGTCGTTCCACTGGTCAAAGACGGTGACGCGCCAGGTGCCGTCGGGGAGTCCCGAGAGGCTGAACGTGCCGTCGGCATTGCACTTGGTGAAGGCGAAATCCTCACCGTCGGTGTCGCCGAAGCTAACGTAACACTGTGTGAACGCGAAGCTGTCGTTGGTATTGCTGCCGTAGAGGCGTTCATCGGGCGAGCGACTCATGCGCTCGGTCGTGACGATCCCGTGCACGGAGTTCGTGCAGTTCGTGCCCGTAAGGTTGACGTCGGTGCCGTTGCACACGCCCTTGAGGCGACCGTTGATGATCTTCGGGTTGGCAAAGCCGATCGCCACGTGGTAGCCGGCCGGCCCGAATTCCTGGAAGAAGGAGGGCTCGCCGATGCGCAGGAACGAGTCGTGCGCCTTCTGGCCGTCGAGGGTGTTGGTCTGCAGCCACTCCTCGCCGTTGGCGATGAGGTCCGCGCCCGGGGTGGCCACGACGCCGTAGCGTCCCGGCATGAGATTGGCGATCACGGCCTGGCCGGCGAAGGGCGACAGGATCTTCGCCTTGCCATCACCCTCGTAGCGCGGGCAGGTCACGATCGTACCGGTGATGCCCGTCTGGGTCGGATCATTTACGCCCGAGCGCGAGTTCTTGGAAATGGGGCAGGCATCCAGCCCGGTCGAGGGGTCGATGGTGCCGGCCAGACTGTTCACCAGGGGCTGGTTGAACATGTCATAGGTCATCTGTCCGGTCGCATCCCCCGTGCCACCCGCATCGTCGAACAGTGTGATGTTGAAGTGCCCGAGACCGGGCTCATTGGTCGCCAGCACGTCGATGCCACCGCCGGCATCCTGCTCACCGTTGAGCGGGAAATCATCCTCGAAGACGAACACCGAGAGCTTCGCGGGCGGGAACGGCGCCGGCTGCGTCAGGATGGTGACCGGCGCGAGACTACCGGTACACGCGGCGGTGCCGGCAGCGCACACCGCCGCAATCGGGGCGCCGCCCATGCCGTGACCGCAGCGCAGCGGGTTGCCATCACCATCCACTTGCGTGGAATTGGCCGCTCCCTTGGTGCAGTTGGCCGTCAGGTTCGCGTCGATGAACGGGTTGGCCGCATCCCCGGGCAGCACAGAGATGTAGTAGCGCTTGGTGGGATCCAGGTGCACCTGGCTCGGATCCACCGCCGCCTCCTGCGTGCCCGGACGGCACACGCCGTTGCCGAGATCGCACACCACCGCGTTGCCGAGGATCGACTGGCCGGCCTCGCAGGACAACGGCCCGGTACAGCCGGTTGCGACGACCGGCATGTAACTGGTGTGGAAGTTGGTCCCGAAGGTGGGCACCACCGTGCTGGCAGTGGTACCGCCAGTGTTGGTGGTCTTGGTGGGATCGACGTAGAAGGTGCGGTCCTCTTCGATGACCCACCGGTAGTCACCGATGACGGTAACCTTGTCGGTGCCGTCCAGGACCTTCACCGACAGGCCGGAACCCGCCGGGAAGATCACCGTGGCCGTCGCCGCATTGCTGGCGGTGCCCTGCGCGTTCTTTGCCAGGAAGCCGAAGGTCGTACAGACCGCTCCGGGCGGTGCACCGGCGGGGCAAGGCACCGAGTTGCTGCTCGCACGGTCGGCGATGAACGAACCGTCCGCGTTCAAGGTTATGCCAGCATTTGGGGTACCCGCGGCTGCCGCCGTCAGCGGCACGCCGTCCACGTTCTTGACGCTGCCCAGCACTCCGGGCGGGGCGCTGGCGTAGCGCGCAAAGACCGTGCTGGTGAATGTCACGTCGCTGGCCACTGGCGCGCCGGCGAGCACGCAGCCAGGAGCCTGACTGGTGGCGTCGCATTCGCTGACCACCGCCGTCGCACTCACGCTGCCGTTGATCAGGTACGTAAATGTGCCACCGCAGGACCCGCTTTGCGCGGCATAGCTGAAAGTCCCGTTGTTGTTGAAGCTCAGGGCAGCGGCGCCGCCGACAAGGCTCACCGTCCCCAGGGTTGCGGCCTTGGCATTCTGGGCGCCGCGCAGCACGCCCTGGCCGGGGTCGGTCACTGAAAGCGTCTGGCCGACGTGGCAGTAATAGGTATTCGACGTGAGCGGTGCCGCGATCGCGGTGGCCGCCGCGCTGAATACGCCGGTCGTCGGCAGTCCCGCGCCATTGGTGCCGATGTAGGCGAGCATGCCGGCGTCGCGTGCGGTCGCGTTGCCCGAGAGACTCAGTTGCCGGTCGTACACCGGCAATGCCGTGGTGCCGCTAGCCGGCGTGTTGATCTTCACGTCGTAGGTCTTGCCCGCGGCGAGGAAGACTTCGCTCTGTACCCGCGGAGTGCCGGGCAGCGGGTTGCCGTCTTCCGCGATCAGCGCGAAGCCGGACACCGCGGTGGTCCCGGTCAGTGAGCCGACGATCGCCGGCACGTGCATGCGCAGGCCGGCATTGACGAAGCGCACCAGCACGTCTCCGGTGACCGGGGTCGCCACGCTGCCGGTGGGAGTGGCCGCGAACACAGACGTCCCGGAATTGCTCTTGTCGAAGGCCACGCCGTTGAAGAGGTAGTACAGGGGCGTGTAGTTCACTGCCGGCGGATAGCACGCGCCATTGGCCGCGGCCGCGCCGCCGACCGTGCGGCACAGTGCCGTCTGGTTGTTGGCGCCCGTGAAGCCTGCCCAGACATTGGTCTCGTTGAACCCAACAGTGCCCACCGCCGCCTGCACCGCGGCGTTCTGCACCGGATCGATCTCACTCATCAGCAGCGGCACCTCGGCGGAGTAGCTCACCCCTGGGTACGCGGTGCCGGTGTTGGCGGTGGTCGTTGAGGTCGGTGCCGTAGTGACGACCAGCATGCCGTAGAGGCCCATCGGGCCCTGGATCGAGGGGTGCGTGCCGGACTCGATCAGATACGTGCCCGGCTTCAGGGCCAGCGAGGGAGCCCCGCCGCACACGCCCCAGCACAGCGGGGCGGGCGTCGGCCCGAAGGGCACCTCGGTGGCGAATGACTGCACGCGCGGTCCCTGAGGAGGAGGCGTGCCGACACCCATGGGTGCCACGTTGCCCGGCGTGGTGTTGGCAATCGGCCAGGTTGCCGGCTGCGCGTTGGTATGGTCCGGGCTCGGTGTGGTGGTCGCGGATGATCCCAGGCCGCCACCCAGCTGCCCGACGATCGTGAGCGAAGTGGGCAGCGTGTTAGTGCCGGTGCCGGCCGTGAACGACAGGTTGTTGGTGAGATTAATCTGCAGGTCCTGTCCGGTCGGAATCGTGATCACGACCGGGGACCAGCCGCTGCCGGTCGGGTTGAGTCGCGCGCACGAGGCGGTCGAGCCCGCTACGGCGGCGCCGCAACTGTAGCCCCACATCGGCACTGCCGTGCCATCGGGCAGCGTCGCGGTGGCGGGTCCCGCGGTGAGGTTGACCACTTGCTGGGCCAGTGCTGCTGCGCTGCCCAGGAGGAAAACGGCGGCCGAGAGGCCCGTCTTCGCCAGGAGCGATTTACTGTTGTTGTTGGATCGCATTGCGGTTTTCCTCGCTCTAGTTCGATTCGTCGATAACAAATTCACGCGAATCGACGAGCATCATCATCATCATGCCGCCCGGGAAAATGTTGTTCGTGGTGATCTCGCGCTCGTTATGCGAGTGCCACATGAAGGCAAATCCGGCTTCGGTTGAAGGTGGATTCGCAATCGTTCCGGAGGGTGGTGTCGTGCCGGTGGGGCCGGTCGCACGCACCGTCGCATCCGGTCCCAGATAGGGGCTGCCACCAAACCAGGCGCCGTTGGTGAAGAGGTTCGGATCGGGCAGCGTCACCGGGCCACCGGCGGCCACGTCGCCGAACGGTTTGCCCTGCAGCGGCTTGTTGTGATCCTGACACCACTCGAAGTAATTGATCGCGGTGGGCGCGCCCGTGTTGTAGCCGTTCGCATCCGGCGTACAGGGAAGGATCGCGTTCGCATTGCTATCCGCACCGCTGTGGTGCCCGTAGGCATCCCAGTTCAGGCCCTTGCCGGTCCAGTAGAAGATTCCGTCCATCGCCAGCCCGGGCGTGGTGGTGGTCGTGAACAGCAGCGGACCGGCGAGGCTGTTCGGATCGCTCGAACTTAAGATCAGGTTGCCGTCGCGTCCGAGGATACGGACGTGGTTGCCGTGCTCGTGAAACGGGTGCTGCCAGCGTCCCTGCCCCACGACCCGCAGCAGCACCTGCTCTCCCGGGTGCATGTGAGGATTGCCGTTGTACGGCTGGTGCGGGTACTGGGCGGCGTAGTTGGTATCCATGTCATCGGGCATGGAGCGCCCGTTGATCATGAAATAGGCGGGGTGATACGGCTCGGTAGGCACCTGCAGGCCGCATCCCTGGGATCCGGCCGTGCAGCTGCCCGCCGCCGTCACCTGCGCCAGTGCCTGCTTGTGAATGTTGGGATCCATCTCCGAGAACTGGAACAGGTATTCCCGGTCGTAGCAGGTCTTGCTGTGGTCGTAAGCCGACGCCGCGAGCCGGTAGTCAGCCTCCTGCCAGTGCGAAGCGGCCACGCGGTTCTGCGCGGCAAGCCCGGAGGTGCATACGGTGGGGATGGTCTTCGGCAGGACGATAATCACACCGTACAGGCCCATCTCGACTTGCAGGTCGCCCTGGGTGCCGCTGTAGTAGGCACGCGTGCCGGGCGATGGCGCCGTAAACGTGTAGCTCACCGAGCTCCCCGGTGCTGCCTCCTGCGTCAGCAATCCGGCCACGCCCCCCGCAGCGCTCACCTGGATGCCGGGGAAGAGAATCGAAGTATTGCCCGCGGGCGTGGGCAGGCCGTTGGTCAGGTTTACGGTGACTTGGTCGCCCTCCGTGACGATCAGCGTCGGTCCGGGTACCTGCATCGAGTTGCAGAAGGGCGTGACGGGACTTGGGTTACTCGGGGTGACGGGGAAGGCGGGAAGATATCCGCCCGGCACACCGTTGCATCCATAACCCCACGAATAAACCATCTGTCCGTCGGGCTGGCTGATGTACGCCGGCTGCGCGGTCAGATTGAAGACGGGACCGGTGATGCCCGGGGCCGCGGCGTGCGCCGCGGCGGTGAGCAACAGCGCCGCGGCCGCGGTCGTCAGGGCGAGCAGGCGGTGCATGGAGATCGCGTTTTTTTTGGTCGCTGCGCTCATGGCTGCTTCCCTAGGTCGAGGCCGTGATGTGGACTTCGGTCATGAGACCGCCGAAGTTCTCGGCGTCGTTCGAGAGGTGGTCCAGGTTCGGGGTGTAGAGGTAAAAGACGCTGCCGACGGGATACTTGGTGCTGTCCGAGGCATCCAGAATCACGTCCAGCGACTCCCCGCCGCCGAGGGTGATCGAGTTGGTGTCGTAGTAGAGGTTGTTGCCTGCCTGATCGCGCAGCAGCTTCGCGTTCAGCGCGATCACGTGCATCGGAATGCCGAGCGAGGCGAGCGTCTGGAATTCGGTCACATCCAGATCAGAGATCCGCAGCAGCGCCTTCTTGCCGACCGGTATGTTGATGATCGAGGGCAGCGGCTGAGAGAAGTGCTCCACGCCATCCGCGGACTGCGTCTGCAGCGGCCCGGGCGTCACCGTGTCCGGGTAGCTGCGGCCGTTCAGCAGGAAGTACTTGTCCTTCATGTCGGAGAAACCTTCCGGATTGAAGGTCATGCCGACGAAGTGGAAGTTGGGGTCGAAGCCGTGGATCTGGATCGGGTACTCGACGTCGTAGTACGTCGAGCCGTCGCCGTCGTTGTAGGCGTAGTTCCCGCTCGGCGCGCGCGTCACGGAATTCGAGGCGACGGGCAGCGGGTTGCTGCACAGGATGTCGGCAGTGGAGTCGCACTTGGTGCGCGGGTCGAGCTCCTGCTGCTGGAGCGCGGCGTAGAGACTCGCCCCGTTTGCCACGCGGTTCTGCCGCGGCCGCACGAAGATCTGCCCGACCATGCCCATCTGCAGGTGCTCGGGTGGAGTGATGTGGCAGTGCCAGAAGTACGTGCCGGCGTCGGGCGCCAGGTAGTAGTAGGTGAAGCTGGCGCCGATGTTGATCGCCACCGAGGCGTCCGGCACGCCGTCGTAGAAAGCCGACGCGTTCGGGTAGCCGTGGAAGTGGACCGTGTGCTGCTCGAACAGGTCCGGCCGCATGATCATGCCGACATTGGTCAGCGTCAGGAAAAACTCGTCGTCTTCGTCGATGGCCATCAGGGGCGCCGGGATGTTGCCGTTCATGACCCCGACGTCCATGGTCTGGCGCGGGTCCACGTGGCCATCGATCACGTTGCCGTTGTCGGTGTCCGGAACCTGGCCGATGGCACCGTTGTAGGTAAACGTCGGCGCGAACGGCGGCGGCGGCCAGGTTGCCGCCTGCGGATCGGTGAGGTTGTCGGTCGTGGCAGGGTCACCGGGCACCAGCTGCGGACCGGTGTAGGTGGTGTTGAAGACGCTCGGGAACTGTGTGCCGGGCTTGCCGGCCGCCATGTCGGCCAGCCCGGACAGCGGGCCGAAGGAGAACAGGTAGGTCTGGGTGCCGTCCCCCATGGTCGCGTAACCATCACCACCGCCGATCTGCTGGCACTTGATGGCGCCGTTCACGTGATCGGCCTTGGTGGGATACACCTCCGTCGCGTTGACGTAGGTCGGACCCACGAAGGTCGGTTCCGCATTGTTGTTGGCGGCAACGGGGTGGGTAATGGTGCTGCCCGGGCACTGCACCCGAAACGACTGGGCCATGGCGGGCAACGTGAAGCTGCTCATGAGACCCACGGCAAGCCACCAGCGTGCATTAGTCATAACGCCTCCAACAATTCGCGGGCGCGAGATGCGCATGAAACGGAAGCGACCAGTGCAGGACGGGGGATCGTCCGCCGGTCGCTTCCGGGTGCGTGTGCACAGGTACTTCGGCTTTTTCCAACGTTTCCTGCAGCAGCGCGCGAGCCGCTGTGCTCCCCGATTGTTTTGTTTACGTGCGACCCCTTAAGGGATCACACGTACGGACTTCCTACGGGGTGCAAAATGACCGTTGTCGCGGATTGCAGCCATCCGCTGGACGCTGCATACGCGTACAGGTTGATTTCGTAGGGCGAAGAGTAGGGTTAGTCGGTACGGGCGGGTTAGTTAGAACCCCCGGTATCGGGATCCGGGGTGTTGTTGTTGCCGCCGGGGGCAAACGGACTGCTGCTGGGAAGCGGACTTGCGCTCGTGGGCAGCGTGCTGATGCTTCCCGGCTTGAAAGTGTCGACCGGCTTCATCGCCTGCCCCTGGGCGTTGGCAGGGTCCAGTGCGGAGTTTCCCGTCGTGGTCTGCCCGCCGCGTGAGAAGCGGTTGGGGTAGTAGACGAACTGCCACAGGCACGCGCAGTCGGTGTCCG
>Ga0207693_10002675_pt1 | contig 15471 bp, 15 predicted proteins | sample LARL81metaG_FD_184347 | JGI IMG/M metagenome (GOLD analysis project Ga0207693, IMG submission 184347) | Corn, switchgrass and miscanthus rhizosphere microbial communities from Kellogg Biological Station, Michigan, USA - LAR L8-1 metaG... | ecosystem: Host-associated > Plants > Roots >...
CGAGCGGCGAAGCCACGGCGGAACGTTCTCTTCATCGACCGGTTTGAGCCGGACGGGCACACCTGCCTTGCGAAAGTACTTTTGCGCGAGCACGTCGGCGGCGACCTGCGACCAGGACGCGGGCACTTCGACATTCTCGGCCCGGAAAACCACGGATCCGTCCGGGTTGCGGATTTCGCTTCCCGTCAGCCGGAACGCGATGCCTGCATAGGGGGATTGACCTTCTTTGGTGTAGCGCCGCTCTATCCGCATCTCATGCCTCGTTATCGTTGGCGCGGCGGCCCTGCAGGGGGGTACCCCCTCATGTAAGCCGTCGCGATGCTTCCCGCCGCGACCCTGGCCTCCGGCCGCGGTACGGATGGCTCGTCGGAAATCTGCTCAACGCCCTGTCCCGAAGTCTTGGGGCGACCCCGGTGTCCGGCACGTCCGGTGCGTCTTTCCCAAAGGCGCGACAAGGCCGCTTTCCGGCTGCCGTTCGGCAGCGGAGCGGTTACGCAGACGCCTTCAGGAGAGCGCCCGGCGGGACTTCGAACCACTCGCGCCGAACCACATGAAGCTAAGATGACAACCGGCCGTTCGTCAAGAGCTAGTACGGGTGTAATGAAAAAAGTCTAAATCTGGTGGGAAAGGTGTGGAAAGCGGGGGCGACTCACCCCGGGTGTGGCAACTATCGGATATGTCGGGCCGATTCGGAAGCGCCCTTCCACAGAACGGCACGCGGCAGTTGCACGATCCTCCGTTATTCGCAGGGGCGAGGCTTTGCCTCGCCCTCTTTCAGGATGCGGCGGCGGATGGAGGGCGACGCATGCGTCGCCCCTACGGAGGCGCGGCCATGTCACCGTGTGGGCCGATTCACTTCAGCACCAGATCGAGCTGCAGGATCTCGTTATAGGGGACCGCAGAGTGCTCGATGCCGTTGCCGGCGGACTGGCCGTCTCCACTCACGGCGTAGAAGCGATTGCCGATCACGCCGGCAGCAAGCCCATGCCGCGGGTGCGGCATGAAAGGAAGCACCTGCCATTGGTTGCTCGCGGGGTCGTACGCTTCCATCGCCTTGAAGGCCGCGAGGAAGCGCTGATCCTGCACTTCACCCCCCGCCACCAGCACATGATTGTTGTAGAGCCCGCCCGCGATCGCGCTTCGCGCCGTCGGCATTCGTGCGCGCGGCGACCAGAGGTCCGCAGCCGGATCGTACATCTCGACGAGATCCACATTGTTGCTGGCACTCGATATGAAACCCGAGCCGACGCGCCCGCCGATGGCATACAGTTTGTCCCCGGCGCCGATTGCCACGTGGTGATTACGGGCAAGCAGCAGCGGCCGGACCGCCTTCCAGCTGTTTGCTGCCGGGTCGTATTCCTCGACTGTCGCGACGACATTCTGGGCGCGGGCGGGATGAATTCCGTTCTCGGTCACTCCGGGGAGCGAGTTGACCCCGCCGGTCACGTAGATCTTGCCGTTGACCACCCCGGCTGCAGCCGCGCCCCGCTTCGTGGGCATGGGAGCGAGCTCTTTCCACTCGTCCGTCGCGGGATCGTATTCCCATGCACTGTTTGTTGGAACCCAACCGGGACCGCCGCTCTCGGGATAGGTGAAGCCTCCGAAGGCGTAGATCTTGTTGTTCAGCGTTGCAAAGGCGACGTGGTGAGAAGCAAGCCGCATCGGCCGCTTTCTCGCCCACAGATTGGACGTCGGATCATATTCGAAGACCAGCGCTTTCGGTTTCCAGCCAGGCGCAAGGCCTGCAAACACGTAAAGCTTCCCGGCCGCCGTCGCGCCCAGCACTTCCTCCGAAGGTTCGGGGAACGGCGCGCCCTGCACCCAGGGATGCGCTGCCGAGGGCGTGGGCAGCGGGGCTTGCGCGAACGCAGGAGCGGCCGCGCTCAATACACTGCTCCCGACAATACACGCGACGCGGAACGGCTTCATTTCCACCTCCTGAGAATCCCCGCGCTGGCGAGCGATGCGGCAGGCGTCACATCCTTTTGTATTCCTCTAGCGTCATTGAACGACGGAGTCACCGCTGAGCGTCGCGCTGGACTTCGTTCATGTGCGGTGGCATCACCGCGGCGTTCCAGCGGAAGGGCGCGAGCCGATGAAGACATTTCTCCTGCGCTTTTTCACTTGGTGGAACGGCCAGACATTCGGGACCCAGCTGTGGACCCGGCTGTACGGCGAGTTCGTCGGCGAGGATGAATTTGGCAACCGCTACTTCCGCACCAGGGGAGGCAAGATCGACCCGACGCTCGGGTTCGAGCGGCGCTGGGTTGTCTACAACGGGATCGCCGAGGCCTCGATGGTGCCGCCGTCATGGCATGGCTGGCTGCATCACACCGTCGATATCCCACCAACGGAGGAGAACGTCATCCCGCGACCGTGGTGGAAGCCCCACCGGCCCAACCTCACCGGCACACCGGGCGCGCACCGTCCCACCGGTTCGATTCTTGCCCAGGGCCGCAGACCGAAAGCCACCGGCGACTACAAGGCCTGGACGCCGGACAGCTGAGGCAAATGGCTCAAATCGCCCTTTCGCCGCCGTATTCCGGGTGTTAGTCGGACGCTCTAGACCGGCGGGGATGCCGGCGCAGTCGATTGGAAAACCGAACTCGCCGATGGCTTGGTCGCTTCGTTCTTCTTGCGCCGCCGCTGCGCTCGTCACCGGCGCGGTGTTCACGGGCGGTGTTCCGGCAACCGCGCAGTTCTTCAATCCTTTCGAGGCTCTCTTCGGCCCTCCGCCACGGCCGCCTTCGACGGTGCCGAGCGGCCGCCAGCAGGCGCCGCCGGTGAGCTACCCGCAATATCAGGACCCGCGTTACGACCAGGGCAATCAGGGGCAGCCGTATCCGAACGAGGCCAATATCCCACGACGACCTCCGCCGCCGGGGATTCAGTCTGAGCCGCTGGCTGCACCTCCCGGCGGCACAACCGCATCGGTCGACCCGCTTCCACCGTTACCGGGCGGACAACAGCCGCCGCGCGGCACGCCTCAACCGGCAGACACATCGCCACAGCCGGGCGATGAGGTTATTACGGAGCCCCCGGCGCAAAAGATCGAGAACAAGGGCGCCGTATTCTCGGGGTTGGACAAGATCACCGGTCGCATCATCAATTTCGACGCGACAGTCGGGGAGACAGTGCAGTTCGGGGCTCTGCAGGTCACCCCGCGGATCTGCTACACGCGACCGCCTACCGAAACACCCAATACCGATGCCTTCATCGAGGTGGACGAGGTCACGCTGCAAGGCGAGATCAAGCGCATCTTCACGGGCTGGATGTTCGCCTCGAGCCCGGGGCTGCACGGGGTTGAGCATCCCATCTACGATGTCTGGCTCACGGACTGCAAAAAGCCGGCGGTGGCCACGGCCGCTCCTGCTGAGGCTGCGCCCACCGCCGACGCCACTGCCCCGGCTCCGGCCAAGCCGGCCGCTCCACCCAGACGCACCGGACAGCAACAGCTGAGATTGTTGCCGCAAGGCGTTCCGCCGCGCTGAAGTTTGCCGCGACGCAAACATGAGTAATTTGTAGGGTGGGCAAAATCGCCCGCTGCAAGTGTTGCCACACGCCTCGCGCTTACTTGCGATCCTGCCCACGCAGTCGGCAGCGGGCATCGCGCCCGCGTGGGCACGGCGCGCGAGATTTTTTTGCACGCGAAGATGTTGGGGGACGCGCCTTTACCCACCTACGCGCTGCGCAGGCTGGTCAGGCCGCGGTGCGCATTGCGCGACGCGCGCGCCGCATGAATGGATCCGACCGCGTGCGTGCCGCGCTCGAATGCTGGAAAAGCCTCTTGTGCTAAAAACTTCTGTGCACGCCGCTCGATGATTTCCTTTTGTCGAGCATCGATGACCCCGGCGTTGCAGAGGCATGCGGCTTTCAACGCCATCAGCTCGGCCGAGGCAGCGTCGCGAATGGGGAAAATAAGGTCAAGGTCGAATTGCATGGTCCATCCCCGCAGGTGCCCGAGACAACGCGGGCGCCCCGAAGAAGTTCGAGACTTTTTTCGGCAGGTGTGAGAACGACTTGTGCGGTATCCGACACAGAGTGGTCACATTTCCGGATGACCCGCCGGCGCAGCCGCGCGGTCGACCAGCCAGACCAATTCGCCGTGCGAATACGCGTGATGTGCCGGCAAGTCCTCGCCCGAAAGGACGCGGGTGAGCATGTCGCGTTTTTCTTCTCCGCTCACGAGAAACAGCATCTCCCTCGTCGACGCCAAGGCGGGAAACGTCAGCGTGACGCGCGGCACGTGCGGCTCACAGCCGGCTTGCTCCACGCCCACGACCCAACGTTCTTTTTCCTGCAGTGCCGGGCCGTGCGGGAACAGCGATGCGGTATGCCCGTCCGGTCCAACACCCATGAGCACGACATCAAACAGCGGCCGCGCCGGGTCGAGCCGGTCGCGACCATAAAATCGCTTGAGCTCGGCCTCGTAACGACGCGCTGCGATCTCGGGGCTGCCCTCCGTTGTCGGCATCCCATGCACGTTCGCGCGCGGAGCCTCGACGGAATCGAGAAAGAGCCGCCGCACCATCCCCATGTTGCTCAGGTGGTCCTCGGGCGGCACGAAGCGGTCGTCGCCCATGAACCAATGGGTGCGCTCCCACGGGATCCTGCTGCGGTAAGGGTTCGTTGCAAGCAGGCGGTAGAGGGGTTCGGGGGTGGAGCCGCCAGTCAGACAAATGGCCGCACGGCCTGGCGTCTCTGCAATACGGTCGAGGAGACGCCGGGCTGCGGCTTCTGCCAATGCCTCGGCGTCTTGCGTTACGACAAGCTGCGGTCTACGCGCTGGCACCCTTTTCCCCGGATTCAATCGGTCGCCACCGGCGTCCGTCGCGCGCGAGGAGATGATCCGCCTCGGGCGGACCTTCACTGCCGGCCTTGTAGGTCGCTAAACCCTCCCGACCCGCGTTGCGCCACGCATCCAGGAACGGCTGCACCACGCGCCAGCCCGCCTCGATGCCGTCGGCGCGCTGGAACAGGATCGCGTCGCCGATCATGCAATCGTAAAGGAGCGTCTCATAGCCTGTGCTGGGCGCGGCATCAAAATAGTCCGCGTACCTGAAGGTCATTCCGACACCTGTGAGACCAATCGAAGGACCCGGCACCTTGGCATTGAACTTCAAGGTGATGCACTCGCTTGGCGCGATCCCGAGCACCAGGAAATTCTGCGCCAATCGATCCACCGGAGTATCGCGAAACATCGCAAACGGCGCCTGCTTGAACTTGATCGCGATCTCGGTCAACCGCGCGCGCAACGCCTTGCCGGTGCGCAGATAAAACGGCACCCCCGCCCAGCGCCAGTTGTCGATCATCAGCTTGAGGGCAACATAGGTCTCGGTCGTGCTGTTCGGGCTGACGTCCTTGCTCCTGCGATAATCTTCGATCGCACGATTGGCGACAAAGCCAGCCTGATACTGCGCCCGAACCGAATTGCGAATGGCGTCGGCCTCGCTTTGCACCTGGGTGGCGTCGAGCAATTCCGCCTTCTCGGCCCGCACGGCGCCTGCTTCGAACCGGGCGGGCGGTTCCATGGCAACGAGCGACAGCAACTGAAAGAGATGGTTGGGGACCATGTCGCGCAACGCCCCGGTGGTGTCGTAGAAACGGCCCCGGTGACCCACTCCGAGCTCCTCGGCCACCGTAATCTGCACGTGGTCGATGTGATCGCGGTTCCAGATCGGCTCGAACAGGCCGTTGGCGAAGCGCAGCACCAGGATGTTCTGGACCGTTTCCTTTCCAAGATAATGATCGATGCGATAGATCTGATGCTCGTGAAGAACTTGAAGCAGCTTGCGATTGAGCTCTTGTGCGGAAGCGAGATCAGTGCCGAATGGCTTCTCGATGATCACGCGGCGCCAGCTGCCGTTGCCCTCGCGGGCGAGACCGGTTTCCCCGAGCCGCCGGGCGATCGGCTCGAAGGCCGAAGGCGGCGTGGCCAGGTAGAACAGGCGATTGCCCGGGCCGTGGCGTTTCTCTTCGATGCACGCAAGTTCCTGACGCAATCTGTCATAGGTTTCGGGATCCTCGGCTCCACCGTCGAGGTAGGAAACGCAACCGAGCAGTTGCCGCACAACCGCAGGATCGCGGTCGCGGGTCCCAAACTGGTGCAGCGCCTTTTCCAGACCGTCGCGGAAAACTTCTGTCGGCATCTTCGTGCGCCCCACCCCGACGATCGAAAACGCGGCCGGCAACAGCCCCCCGGCGGCGAGATTGTACAGCGCGGGCATGAGCAATCTGTGGGTCAAATCTCCCGACGCGCCAAAAATAACAAACGAGCACGGATCCGGCGTGCGCACCGAGGCAGCTGCGTTGCCCGCGTTCATCAACGAGCTCCGGAATACCTCCCCCGGGAAGGGGGAAGTCGAGTGACGCACTTTGAAGGAGGCAGGCTGATCGTGTGGCTCATCTGTGTTGAGTCCTTGCAATCTGCGCCTTGTCGGTTTGTGATTTGGCAAGTTGTGCTCTGGCGGCTTCCATGACGCGTTCGGGCATGGTCATGAGATGCGAAGTCCGTAAAGCACATCGGCATAATCGACGCGATTGGAAAATACCCGATCTTCTACAACTTTCTCCAAAGTAGTGCGTTCCCCGCTGAGCCACATCCACGCCCCACGGGATCGTGATCAGCCGGTTGCGCCCATACGCCCCGAAAAAACACCCCAACGGCAACATGCGGACGTACCCCCGGGATATCGCGGCGGGCCTTGCGCCAATTGCGAGCCGAGCACATCGAGCGGCGCGCCACTCATCCAGGCTACTCCCTACTCGCCGCGTGTTGCCTGAACGCCGCCTCGCTTCTCGGCAGGTTTCTTCTCATGGCTCAGGTTATGCGCCGTGTTGATCAGCGAGATGTGGGAGAAAGCCTGGGGAAAATTCCCGAGCAGGCGCTGTCCCGCCGCGTCATATTCTTCCGATAACAGTCCGACGTCATTGCGCAGACCAAGAAGCCGCTCGAACAAACGTTCCGCCTCTTCGGCGCGGCCGAGCAAGCAGTAAACATCCGCGAGCCAGAAGCTGCAAGCGAGGAAGGCCCCCTCTCCAGGCGGCAGACCGTCGTGCGAGCGGGCGGTGCGGTAGCGATGCACGAAACCATCGATCAAGAGATCGCGCTCGATCGCTTCGACGGTCGCGCGTACCCGAGGATCGGCGGGTGGCAGGAAGCCGACGGCGGGGATCAGCAACAGGCTCGCGTCGAGCTCCTTGGTTCCGTAAGCCTGGACGAAGCAAGCACGCTCCGGATCAAATCCTTTCCGGCACACCTCCTCATGAATTTCCTCCCGCACGCGCCGCCACCGGTCGAGCGGCCCCTGCATGCCGAATTCCTCTACGCTCTTGATCGCGCGGTCGAATGCAACCCACGCCATGATCTTGGAGTAGGTGAAATGCTGTGGCGGACCGCGTATTTCCCAAATGCCGCTGTCCGGTTCCCGCCAGATCAATTCCAGGTGCTCCATCACCTTGAGCTGGAGCGCCCAAGCGACCTTGTGCTCAGGAAGCCCTACACGACGGCCATGGTATAGCGCATCCATCATCTCGCCAAATACATCGAGCTGGAGCTGCGCGTGCGCCGCGTTGCCGATGCGCACCGGCTTGGAGGATTCGTACCCTTCGAGCCAAGGCACTTCCCATTCCCAAAGCCGTCGTTCGCCAGCGATTCCGTACATGATCTGCAGCTGATCGGGACTGCCGGCGGCGGCGCGCACCAGCCAGTCGCGCCAGTCACTCGCCTCTTCGGAGTAACCTCCGTCCATCAGGGCAAGCAATGTGAGCGTTGCGTCACGCACCCAGCAAAATCGGTAATCCCAATTTCGAACCCCGCCGATCTGTTCGGGCAAGGAGGTCGTCACGGCGGCGGCGATGCCGCCGGTGGGGGCGTACGTCAGCGCCTTGAGGGTGATCAGCGAACGCCGCACGGCATCCGACCATGGCCCGGCTTCGCTGCAACGACCCGACCACTCCAGCCAGAATTGTTCGGTATCATTGAGCGCGGCAAATGGATCCGGCAGCGCAGGCGGCGGCAGATACGAGGGCGCGTGCGTGAGCACAAATGGTACGCGCTCGCCCGGCAAGACAGTGAACTCGCTTAAGGTGGCGAGATCTTCGCCGCGCAGCGGAGCCGGTGTCTTCAGCGCAAGCATTTGCGGTCCGGCGACGGCGCGCAGGATCCCGTCATCGAGCCGCCTAACCCAGGGCACGGTGGAACCATAATCAAATCTGATGATGAGCTCGCTGCGCATGCGCACCCGCCCCTCCAGCCCGACCACGATACGCACGACATCGGAGGCTTTCCCATTTAGGGGCATGAAGTCGATGAGGAGGACGCGTCCTTCACGCGTTGTGAAAACGGTCTCCAGGATCAGAGTGTCAGGGCGATAGCGCCGCGACACCTCTGCTGATTCTTCGGGAGCAATAATCCAATGGCCATTTTCCGGCCCGCCAAGCAGCGCGGCAAAGCAGGCATCGGCATCGAGTCGCGGAAGGCAGAGCCAATCGATCGAGCCATCCCGGCCGACGAGCGCCGCCGTTTCACAGTCGCCTATGACCGCGTAGTCTTCGATCCGAAGGGGCACGGAAGCTGACGCTCTATGAAGAGCGCTCCAGATCGGACTTGAGCGCCATGAGGAAGCGAGCTGCCTCGCCGCCGGTGACGACGCGATGATCGAAGGTCAGCGAGAGCGGCAGCACGCGCCGCACGGCGGGCTGCCCCGCATGCGCCATTACGCGGGGAGCAACCCGGCCGGCGCCCACGATCGCGACCTGGGGCGGAACGACCACCAGGTTCGCAAAGATGCCGCCGATCATGCCGAAGTTCGAAAGCGTTATGGTCGCGCCGCGAAGCTCCTCCGGCGGAATCGATCGCGCCGCGGCGTCGGCCCGCATGCGATCAAGCCCCGCACGCAGATCCTTGGCGTCGCGCTCGCCGACATTGCGCAAGACCGGCACCAGCAACCCGCCTTCGAGATCCACCGCAATCCCGATATCGATGCGGCCGATGAGGCGCCGCTCCCCTGCTTGCGCATTGTACCAGGCATTAAGCGAAGGCTCGGCTTTGGCCGCAGCGGCGATCGCGTGCACGAGCCGAATGGTGATGTCGTCCCCCTTTTTCCAGTCTTCGATATCAGCCTCGTCGGTCACCGTGGTCCGCGCCACCTCGGCATGAGCCGTCGTCATACGCTGCGCCATGGCGCGCCGCATGCCCCGCAAGGGCTCGCCAGGGCCGGCATCGACCATGCTCTTGGCCGCGCGTTCCACGTCCGCTCGTGTAATGGCACCGCCGGGGCCGGTTGCCTGCACCAGGTTGAGATCGACGTCGAGCTTGCGCGCGAGCGCGCGAACCGCGGGAAGAACTTGGATCGGGCGAGCGCCTGCGGGCTGCGCGCTCGTCTCGCGCGCGGCGACGCCCTTTTCGCCGCGGTCGATCTCGCCGACGACGGTCCCGGAATCCTCCTGCTGACCTTCTGCAAACTCGACCAATGGCGCCCCTACCTTCACCACATCGCCCTTGCCGCCGAACAACCGAGCGATACGGCCGCTCTGGGGGGAAGGGACTTCCACCACGGCCTTGTCCGTCTCGACTGACACGAGCGGCTGATCGGCCACGATGTTATCGCCCTCGTTCACGTACCAAGCCACGATCTCCGCTTCTTCGAGGCCCTCACCCAGATCGGGCAGATTGAATTGGCGCATGCGGGAATCCCGTTCAACCAGATTGGCAGGCGTTGCGCGCGGCGGCGACGATGCGGCCAACCGAAGGCATGTACTCCTGCTCAAGGCGGGGAAGCGGCACGATCGTATCGTAACCAGTGACACGCACGACCGGCGCGAGCAGGGACAGGAGACCACGTTCCGCGATCAGAGCCGCGATTTCGGCGCCGAACCCTCCGGTCCGAGCGGCCTCGTGCACGATCACGCAGCGGCCGGTCTTCGCGACTGAGGACAGCACCGCGTCCTCATCGTAGGGCTTGAGCGTGGCAAGGTCGATCACTTCCGCATCGATGCCGTCCGCCGCAAGCTCCTCGGCAGCGGCAGAGGTCTCCTTCACCATCGCGCCCCAGCTGATCAGCGTCACATCGCGACCTTCCCGCAGGATGAAGGCGACATCGAGCGGCAAGGCCTCGCCATCATCTTCGACGTTGCCTTTTGCGGCCCGGTAAATGCGGGTGGGCTCCAGAAAGACAACGGGGTCAGGATCGCGGATCGCGCCAAGCAGCAGACCATACGCCCGTTCCGGTGATGATGGCGTCACGACCCGCAGCCCCGGAATGTGAGCGAGCATGGCCTCCGTGCTTTCCGAGTGGTGCTCGGGCGCGCGGATGCCCGCGCCGTAGGGGGTGCGCAGGACCATCGGGCAGCTCAGCCGCCCCTGCGTTCGCGTCCGCATGCGGGACGCGTGATTCAAAAGCTGATCGATGCAGGGATACATGAAACCCATGAACTGAATTTCGCCGACCGGCTTCAACCCCTGCGTGGCCATGCCGACGCACAGTCCGCTGATCAACAGCTCGGCAAGCGGGGTATCGATCACGCGATCGGCGCCGAACCGCTGCTGCAGGCCGGCAGTGGCACGAAACACGCCGCCATTGACCCCGACATCCTCGCCCAGCACGACCACGTTCGGGTCTTCGTTCATGGCGCGAGCCAGCGCCAGAGTGACGGCTTCGACCAGCGTCACCTCAGCCATCGGACCTTCCCTGGCGACTACGTTTTAGCTCCTCACGCTGGCTGGCGTATACCTTGGGAAGCTCGGCATAGAGATAATCGAACATGGTCTCCGGGGCGCGTGGGCCGACCGCCAGGTAACGCTCGACCGCCGCTTCCACGCGCTGCTGGCAGTCTGCTACGAGCTCCTCCTCGTCCGATTTGCCCCAAACCTTGTGGCTCACCAGGTAGGAACGCAATCGGGTGATCGGCTCCTCCTTCCAGCGTGCTTGGACTTCCTCTGCCGGGCGGTAGCGTCCCGCATCATCCGCGGTCGTGTGGTCGCTGAGCCGGTAGGTCAGAGCCTCTATCAGCCTCGGCCCCTTTCCGGCGCGCGCGTCGGCGATTGCGTCGGCCATCGCGGCGTGCACCGCAATCACGTCGTTGCCGTCGACCTGCTCTCCGGCGAAGCCCGCGGCAATGGCTTTCTGTGCCAGAGTTTCGGACGCCGTCTGCAGCTTCAGAGGCACCGAGATAGCCCATTGATTGTTGTTGGCGACAAATATGACGGGCAGCTTCCAGACGCCGGCGAAATTCATCGCTTCCCACACGTCGCCCTTCGATGTCGCGCCGTCCCCGAATAGGCAAACCGCAACCCGCGGCTGCTTGCGCAACCGAAACGCATAGGCGACCCCCGCCGCATGCGGCGCCTGCGATCCGACCGGAATACAGTACGGGAGATCATGCGCCGGCCCGGACGAGCGATTGCCGCGCTCGTCGCCGCCCCAGAATAAAAGGATCTCCTCCATCTTCATCCCGCGCCAGAGCAGTGCCCCGTTGTCCCGGTAGGACGGAACGATAACGTCCTCCTCGCGCATCGCACTGGCAACCCCGACTGAGACCGCTTCCTGTCCGAGCGAAACGGCATACGTACCAAGCCGGCCCGTGCGTTGCAGCGACACCGCCTTGAGATCGAACGTGCGGGTGAGCACCATTCCACGATAAAGCGAACGGAGGACATCCGCATCCGCTGCGAATGTCGGCAGCTGCCGCAACACTTTGCCGTCCGGTGCGAGATAGGAGCGGCGGCGCACCTCGAAGCGCGCGATTACGGGCAGTTCCTGGTCTGCTGTCGCCGATTGTTCAGTCACGGCCGAATTCCTCTCCGAGAGCTCGACCGAGCTTACAGGCGCAGCGCACATTACGCATCAATCCGTAGGGTGGGCAAGGGCGCGCCTCTCCAATATCTTTGTCCGTGCCAAAACCTCGCGTGCCGTTCCCACGCGGGACGCGAGCTTCGGCGCTGACCGCGTGGGTAAAACCGTGTGCGCACGGCAGTCAAGCTTGCGCAGACTGCGTAAACTTCTCTGCGCTGCCCACACGGGAACGATACGTCAGCCGGTTTTGCCCACCCTCTACAGGCGAAGCGCACATTCTGCATCAAGCGAAAACGACAACCACAAGGCCCCGAAGACGAGCACCACGCCAACCAGGCTTACGATCAGCACATAGCGGACGTTATGGCCTGTCACGCCTTCGCGGGCCTCCGTCGTACTTTTTACAATCCGTTGATCGCGCTCAATCATTGCAATCTCATCCTCATGATTCAATCCGAGCTGTTGGCCTTGAATATGCGATCGATTCGGCCGGCCATGATGAAATCGTTTTCGTGCAGCCCCTTGATCTTCTTCGTGCGCAGGGAAACCGTCGCATAGCCCCAGCCGAAACTGACGTCGGGGTGGTGACCCTGTGTTTCCGCGAGCTCGCCGATGCGCTGCACGAAGCTCAGCGCCTCGCGAAAATTACGAAACTGGAAGCTCCTCTCGATGCGGTGCGCGTCATCGCGAAGCTCCCAGTCCGGCACCTGAACATGGAGCCGCTCCGCGTCTTCTTGCGTCAGGGGCGGGATGCCGCCCCGGCAGGGCGTGCACGTCTTCTCCGCAAGGTTATCCATCATCGAGTCATCACCGCGTCGTGCCCACCGATCGTCGCCGAATACGATGTCGAGGGAACTTTTTTGCAGGCATGCGAGTTCCGAGCGGAAACAGGAAAACGTGAACAGACAGGCACCCCAAAACAGGCGAGGCAAACCGTGCAGACCATCGATGTTCAGGATTACGCGCGTCAGCTGCTCGACGCACAAGGTTTCAAGGCAATCGCTCAAGCTGCGCAAAAGGCCTCCGCCTTCGAAGCGCAAGGCGACGCCAAGCAGGCTCAGACGTGGAGACGCATCGAAGCGGCATTGATTGAAATGCGCGGGCCGCACGAAAGCTGATACCTTGCGACGACAAGGACCGCGGATCAGTTCAATCTTTGCGAGCGCAGGGTGTGCGTTCCTTCTCCGATGAGTGCGCGTCAGGAATTCGGCGCACCAGTCTCAAAGCGGATCCCTTGTGCAAGGAACATGGTCGCTCTTGTCGCTCTTGTCATACGGCAACGGCGGGTGGCTATGATCCTCATTCCCTGATACGCACCAAGCTTGGCGGAATGAATGACTTCGACGCGGCTGCCAAGGAGGCCGACACCCGCGCGATCACGTTCTAAACAGCTGGTTGGCCCATTCGCCGCTGATTGCGTGTCTGGAGATCACGATGGGGGAGAGCAGGAATTACACCGGCGGCTGTCACTGCGGTGAAGTCCGTTTCGAGGTCACAGCCGACATCAGCGGCGTGGTATCCTGCAACTGCTCGATCTGCCAAAAGCGGGGCGCGCTGTGGGTGTTCGTTCCGGCAGACAAGTTTGCGCTGCGTGCGGGCTTGGAGGATCTGAGGGACTATCAGTTCGGAAAGAAGAGCATCCACCATGAGTTCTGCCCGCAATGCGGCGTCGGCGCGTTCTCGCGCGGGCGGACAGCGCAGGGCGCAGAGACGGTTGCAGTCAACGTGCGTTGCCTCGACGATCTCGACATTAGCTCTCTCGCGCTGGTGCCGTTCGACGGCCGCAGCCTTTAGGCTAGTCGATGCGCGGCTGCAAGATCGACGCGAGCTTCCCACTCTCCGGTGCTGCATTCATCGCGACTTATGGCTCGCCAATCTCTCCGGCCCCCTCTGCGCACCCGCATCAGCGAGCATGTCGTCTTCTCCGAGCCCGTATTTGATCAGCCGCTCAACATCACGTTCGCCGCCCTTCGCGGCTACTATGATGCGCTTCGCGACTGCTTCCCGAACGGTCACATCCGGGGCCAAGCCCTCGCAGGCGCGTTCGTAGGCGAGCCCGAGAAGGCGTGTCGTCTCGGCATCGAAGGACGCACCTTGTATTAGCTGAAAAAGCATTGCCGTCGCTCCTTCCAGCCCCAGGCGCTTACGCCTGTGTGGTAACGCTGAGCATCGCTTTTATGCACACCGCGTTCAAGAAATATTACAGCATAACTAATTGAAAAATATTCATTTTTTGCCTTATCAAGCCAATCACCCTAAATCTCTGTTGACGCATAAGGAACATTGTGCTCATGATACTATTTATGAGTAAGAATATCCCTTAGCCTATTTTCTGGTTTAGGCACTTTAGGGGGATTCCGAGGCACCGTTAGCAAGGGAGGGTCACCATGCCTGTGGGCCGCGTTGAGCGTCTGCAGATAATGTTGACTGAGGACGAACTGGTAGTGATCGACGATTGGCGCTTCGAGCGGCAAATGCCGAGCCGCGCGGCTGCTATCCGCGAGCTGCTCCAACGTGGACTGGCCGCCGACGGATTTGCCCTCGCCGACAGAAGCGTGAAGTCGAAGAACTTTGGAGTTGTGTCAAAGCAGAAAAGCAAGCGTATCGACGGATTGAATGGCGCAACCTCCCCACGACGTGACGCTACGCAGAGCGTGCTTCGCGTAGAAGCAGAAGGAGTAAGACGCCCGACGCCGTCAGGCCGTTCGTCCAAGACTGCCTAATGTCTCAGTTGGGGTCACTTCCAGGCATTACCGCGCTGGAATAGCAAGGGCCGGTTCACCTCAATGAACGGACATAGCCCCTGCTCGACCATTTGACGGTGAGCGCTGCGCACCTCCATTACTGCCTCTTCCCGTACCACCCACTATCTGATTCCGGGTACTATCGTGCTCACACCGGAGAGCCTTCGATCCCGTTGGTGAACTCATCGCTGCAGTAAGTGCCGCCCTGGTACCAGTCTCCGACCGGATCGGGCGGCAGCTTTGATTGCGCTGCCAGGGCTTCCTCTCTGCAGTCCTCGGCTTTACCGCGCGGCCGATACCCGAACCGGAAAGCAGCGCTGTTGTCCCACCAGCCCCGCGCGTTGTCCGATATGCCGTAAAAAATCTCGTGGCGAATATCCGGGTGCTCGAGCCCGATGCGAATGAGCTGAACAAGATCCCGCGGCGCGAGCCAGATCGAAAGCCGACGCACATCGATCGGCGCGTCACCGAAATTTCCGATGCGAATGCAGGTGACGCGCAGCCCGTGCTTGAATGCGTACAGCGCGGCGATGGCTTCGCCAAACGCCTTGCTTGCCCCGTACCTGGAATCGGGCCGCACAGCGGCGTCGACATCGATTCTCCGGTGGCGTGGATAGAATCCAATCGCGTGGTTCGAAGAGGCAAACACGATGCGCGCGACGCCCTGACGGCGCGCAGCTTCGAAAAGATTGTAGCATCCGATGATATTGGCGTTCAGAACGGTTTCCCAGGGCCGTTCGACTGAGGCTCCCCCGAGGTGAATGATGCCTTCGACGCCGGTTACGGCGCTTTCGACCTCGTCCAGCTTCCCAAGCTCCGCCCTGACGAAGACTTCGTCCTTTGCCAGGTCGGCGGGCGGAGCGAGATCGCTCAGGCGGATGTGAGGATAAACGTCTCTGAGCAATTGGCGCAGCCTGGTTCCTATGCCTCCC
>Ga0207693_10002677_pt1 | contig 15467 bp, 6 predicted proteins | sample LARL81metaG_FD_184347 | JGI IMG/M metagenome (GOLD analysis project Ga0207693, IMG submission 184347) | Corn, switchgrass and miscanthus rhizosphere microbial communities from Kellogg Biological Station, Michigan, USA - LAR L8-1 metaG... | ecosystem: Host-associated > Plants > Roots >...
GGGATCTGGCCCGGTGGCTTCCGTCGGGTTCGCTCGACCTGATCGGGCGCGCAGACGAGCAGGTGAAGATCCGCGGCCACCGCATCGAGCTCGGCGAGATCGAGTCCCTCCTGGCCGAGCACCCGTGCATTCTGCAGGCGGCGGTCAGCGTCCGGACGGACGGCCACGGGGAGTCCCGCCTGGTTGCGTACCTGGTCTGCGCCGACGCTCCGCCCGCCGTGTCCGAGCTGCGCGAATTCCTGCGCCAGCGGCTGCCGGAGAGCATGCTGCCCGCGTTCTTCGTGATCCTGGAGCGGCTTCCGCTGTCCCCCAACGGAAAGTTGGACCGGGGTGCCCTGCCGGCGCCGGAGGCGGGGCGGCTGGAGAGCGGGCGGACCTCTCGGGCGCCGGAGACGGCGACCGAAAGGGCGCTGTTGGAGATCTGGGGGGAGCTGCTGGGACACGGCTCGGTTGGAGTTGACGACGACTTCTTCGAGCTGGGAGGGCACTCGCTGCTGGCGACCCAGGTGGTGTCGAGGGTGCGCGAGCGCCTGTCGCACGAGTTGCCCCTGCGCTCGATCTTCGAGTGCCCCAGTGTCGCCGCGCTGGCTAAAGCCCTCGACGCCCGCGCGACCACCACGTGCCAATCGTCGGCGCCGCCCGTGCTGCGGCGCGCAGCCCGCGCCGCCTATCGGATCGCGGCCAGCCAGCTTGACCCGCTCGTCGAATCGCCCCAGATCGGAGGCACCACACATGTCGCATGAAGACGAACTCACCGCGTTGCCCTTGTCGTTCGCCCAGGAGCGGCTCTGGTTCCTGGACCAGCTCATCCCGGGCAGCCCCGCATACACCATCTTCGATGCGGTGCGTCTGGAGGGGCCGCTCGACCTGGAGGCCCTCCGTCGCTCCATCTCGGAGCTGGTCTGCCGCCACGAGGTCCTGCGCTCGACGTTCCCGTCCGTCTCCGGCCGGCCCGTCCAGGTCGTCCACCCGCCCGCGCCGCTCGAGGTCCCACTGATCGACCTTTGTTCGTTACCACCTGAGAGGCGGCAGGCCGAGCTCGACCGAGCGCTCGCCGAGGAGGCCGCGCGACCTCTCTCGCTCACCTCTGCGCCCCTGCTCAGGGCCTTCCTCTATCGGCTGGCCGACGAGGAGCACGTGCTGACTCTCGCCGTCCACCACATCGCCTTCGACGCCTGGTCGGACGGGGTGCTTCGCGCAGAGCTCGGTGCGCTCTACGCCGCCTTCCGTCGCGGCGAGCCCTGCTCGCTGCCCGAACCCGAACTGCAGTTCGCCGACTACGCCGTCTGGCAGCGCGAGTGGCTGACCGGGGACGCGCTTCAGCGCGAGCTCGATTACTGGCGCACGGAGCTCGAGGACGCTCCCCACCTGCTCCACCTCCCCTTGGACCGGCCCCGTCCGTCGGTCGAGCGGTTCAGGGGCCGCCAGCTCGCGTTCGAGCTCGATGCCGAACTTGCGGCCGCTGTCCGCCAACTCGCCCGCAGCCAGGGCGTCACCATCTTCATGACGCTGCTGGCCGCCTTCCAGGCCCTCCTGCACCGCTACTCGGGGCAGGACTCGGTGCTGGTCGGCACGCCCGTCGCCAACCGCGGTCGCGTCGAGCTCGAGCCGCTGATCGGCTTCTTCACCAACACCCTGGTGATGCGCGCCGACCTCACCTCTGCCACCACCGGCACCGAGCTGCTGCGGCAGGTGCGCGATCGCTCGCTCTCCGCGTTCGCCCACCAGAACCTGCCCTTCGAGCGCCTCGTGGAGGAGCTGGCGCCGACCCGCGAGACCAGCCACCAGCCTGTCTTCCAGGTCATGTTCGCGCTCCAGAACGCCGCGTCCGGAGGCCTACAGCTGGACGGCCTCGAGGTGTCCCCGATATCGGTGGAGCGGGACACCACGATGTTCGACCTGCTGCTCCACGTGGACGAACAGCCCGATGGGCTATACCCGCTGTTCCAGTACAACAGTGACCTCTTCGATGAGGCCACCGTGGTGCGGATGGCCGGCCACTACCGGACGCTGCTTGCCGCTCTGACCGCCGACCCGGGCCGCCTCATCTCGGCAGTCGACCTGCGAACGGAAGGCGAGCGGGCCGAGATCGAGGGCTGGAACCGGACCGCCAAGGCGTTCGGTCCGTCCGCCGCACATGCGGCACACGTCTTGATACACCAGCAGGTGGAGCGCACCCCGGATGCGGTGGCGCTGCGCTTCCGCGAGCTCGCGCTGACGTACCGCGAGCTGGACCTCCGCTCCAACCGCCTCGCCCACCGCCTGCGGCGACTCGGCGTCGGCACCGACTGCCCCGTCGCCATCTGCATGGAGCGCTCGCTCGAGCTGGTCGTGGCCATTCTCGGCGTCCTCAAGGCCGGCGGTGCCTACGTGCCCCTCGACCCCGACTACCCGGCGCAGCGCATCGCCTACATGGTGAGCGACGCGGCGCCTCAGGTCATCCTGTGCCAGGACTCGCTCGTCGACCGGCTTCCCGAACACGCGGCGCTGGTCGTCTGCCTCAACGCCGAGGACCCCATCGATGGGCACCCGGACTCGCTTCCGGAGGTCTCGGTGGACCCCTCCAACCTCGCCTACGTGATCTACACGTCGGGCTCGACCGGCCGGCCCAAGGGCGTCATGGTCGACCACGCCGGCCTGACCAACCGTCTGCTCTGGTTGCAGGATGAGTACCGCCTGACGCCCTCCGACCGACTGATGCAGAAGACGCCGTTCAGCTTCGACGTCTCGGTCTGGGAGTTCCTCTGGCCGCTGATGGTTGGCTCCACCATGGTCCTGGCCGAGCCGGGCGGGCACACCGATCCCGCCTACATCGCCGGCCTGGTGGAGCGGGAGTCGATCACGACCATCCACTTTGTCCCCTCGATGCTGGAGGCCTTCCTCGAGGAACCGGACCTGGAGCGCCGCTGCGCCAGCCTGCGCCTGGTCTACGCCAGCGGCGAGGCGCTCAGCGCGCAGCTCCGCAATCGCTTCCTGGGTCGCATCCGGGCCGAGCTCCACAACGAGTACGGCCCTACGGAGACCGGCGAGATCACCGTCTTTCACTGCGAGGCGGCCGAAGGCCCGGTACTGATCGGACGGCCGATCCCCAACACGACGGCTTACGTCGTCGACCACTGGCTGCAGCCGGTGCCGGTCGGGGTGCCTGGCGAGCTGATGCTCGGGGGAGTCGCCCTGGCCCGCGGCTACCACCGCCAGCCCGCGCTCACCGCCGACCGCTACATCCCCAACCCCTTCGATACCACGGGTGGCTCGCGCCTTTACCGAACCGGCGACCTGTGCCGGTGGCTGCCCGACGGCTCCCTGGACTACCTGGGCCGGGCCGACCAGCAGGTCAAGATCCGCGGCTTCCGCATCGAACCGGGCGAGATCGAGGCCGCCCTCCTCACCCACCCGGCCGTCCGCCAGGCAGCCGTGCTCGTCCGGAGCGACGTGCCAGGGGATCCTCGCCTGGTCGCCTACCTGGTCACCGACGGCCGCGAGCCCGCCGCCGCCGAGCTGCGTTCGCACCTGGCCTCGCTCCTGCCCCAGTACATGGTCCCCGCCGCATTCGTCCGGCTCGAGGCCCTGCCGCTGACCTCGAGCGGCAAGCTGGACCGCCGGGCACTGCCCGCCCCGGTGCTGCCCGCGCGCGAGGAGACCGCGCTCGACCTCCCCCGCACACCGACCGAGGAGCGGCTGGCCGCCATCTGGCGCGAGGTGTTGGGCCTGGAGCGAGTGGGCTTCCACGACAACTTCTTCGAGCTCGGGGGCCACTCCCTGCTGGCGACCCGGGTGGTGGCCAGGACGCGCGAGGCGGTGGGGGCGGACCTCCCGCTGCGCGCCATGTTCGAGCAGCCCACCGTGGCGGGCATCGCGGCCCGTCTGGAAGCGGGCAAGCGGGAGGCCGCCATCCCAGCCCTGGCGGACCGCGCCGGACCACAGCCGCTGTCCTATGCGCAGTGGCGGATATGGTTCCTGGACCGCCTGGTCCCGGGCAGCGCGGCCTACAGCATCGTCGACGCCAGGCTGCTCTCGGGACCTCTCGACGTCCCGGCACTCGCTCGGGCACTGACCGAGGTTGTGCGCCGGCACCCGGCGCTCCGCTCGCCGATCATCTCCACCTCCGGCAGTCCGCAGCAGACCGTCGTCGAGCCCGGTGACGTCGAGCTCCCGGTCATCGGGCTGGCACGCTCCGAGCTCGCGCAAGCCCTGCGGGACGAGGCTGCCCAACCCATCCGGATGGACTCGGGGCAGCTGCTCAGGGCGCGGCTCTGGCGGCTGGACAAGCAGGAGCACGCGTTCTCCCTGGCCGTCCACCATTGCGCCTTTGACGAGTGGTCGCTCGACGTCCTTCACTCGGAGCTGAGCGCGCTCTACGGCGCCTTCAAGCGCGGCGAGCCCACGCCGCTGCCCGACCTTGATCTCCAGTACGCCGACTTCGCGGCCTGGCAGCACCGGCAGCTGGAGTCAGGCGGTCTGCAGCCCCAGCTTGACTACTGGCTCTCGCAGCTGGCCGACGCACCCGAGCTCCTCGAGCTGCCCACCGACCATCCCCGTCCTGCCGTCCAGACCTACACCGGCGGCCGCTTCGGCTTCGGCATCCAGCCGGAGCTTGCCTCGGAGCTCAAGGAGCTGGCCGGGCGCCACGACGTCACCCTCTTCATGACCTACCTGGCCGCCTTTCAGGCGCTCCTGCATCGGATCTGCGCGCAGGAGACCGTCCTGGTCGGCACCCCCATCGCCGGTCGCTCGCGCGTCGAACTCGAGCCGCTGGTCGGGCTCTTTGTGAACACGCTGGTGATGCGGGCCGACTTCGACTCGGACCCGAGCTTCAGCGAGCTACTGGGCCAAGTCAAAGAGCGGGCGCTGGGTGCCTATTGCAACCAGGACCTGCCGTACGAGCGACTGGTCGAAGGGCTGGCACCGTCGCGGGAGGCCAGCCACAACCCGGTCTTCCAGGTGATGTTCGCGTTCCAGAACGCCGGCGCCGGCCGGTTGGCGCTGGAGGGTCTGAGCGCTTCGGTGCTAGAAGCCGAGAACGGGACCTCCAAGTTCGACCTGACGCTGGACGTGTTCGACATGGGCTCGGACGGGCTACAGGCCGAGTTCGAGTACAGCAGCGACCTGTTCGATCCGGAGACGGTCGCGAGGATGGCCGGCCAGTTCCAGCGCTTGCTCGCCGGTGTGGTCAGCGACCCTTCCCGCACCATCAGCCAGCTGGATCTGTTGTCCCCGGAGGAGGCTGAGAGCGAACGGCAGTGGAGCCGGGGCGCCCCGTCGGCGCACTTCACGCAGCCAGTACACGAGGCCGTGGCGGACTGGGCGCGCCGCACTCCGGACGCGCCAGCCGTGCGCTGGGACGGCGGCGAGCTGACCTACGGCGGGCTGAGCGAGCTCGCCGACCGGCTGGCCGCCGAACTCCAGCGCCGTGGCGCTGGCCCGGAGTCGGTGGTTGCCACCTGCCTTCCGCGCGGAGCGGACCTGGTCACCGCCGAGCTGGCCATCCTGCGGGCGGGTGCGGCCTACCTTCCGCTCGACCCCGAGAACCCTGGCGACCGCCTCGCCTACATGTGCGCGGACGCCGGCGTCCGGCTGGTGGTGAGCAGCGCGAGGTGGGCGGACCGGGTCCCGCCTGGGCTGCCGATCCTCGAGCTTGACGCCCTCGACGACGGCCTCCCCAGCCCGTCTCCCGTGACGCTGGATTCCCGGAACCTCGCCTACGTCATCTACACGTCGGGTTCGACCGGCCGCCCCAAGGGGGTGATGGTCGAGCACAGCTCGCTGGCCAACGTTGTCGCCTGGCGGCGCGATAGGTGTGGGCTCGGACCGTCGGACAAGACCGCGATGATCGCCTCGCCAGGCTTCGACGCCTCCGTCACCGATGTCTGGCCACCTCTCACTGCCGGCGCCTCCATTTGGGTGCCGGACCAGGAGACCCGGCTGACACCGGCGCGTCTTCAGGCGTGGCTGCTGGAGCGCGGCGTCACTGTCACCGAAGTTCCGACCCCGCTGGGGGAGCTTCTGCTCGACCTTCCATGGCCGTCCACTTGCTCCCTGCGGCTGTTGATCACCGGTGGCGACCGCCTGCATAGCCGCCCGCGGCCGGAAATCCCCTTCCAGCTCCTCAATGAGTACGGCCCCACCGAGAACACCTGCACCTCGACTGCCGGGGTGGTCGCGCCTCTCGGTCACGCGGAGGGCCTGCCGGCGATCGGCACGCCCATTGCCGGCACCGTCGCCAACATCCTGGACCGCTGGATGCAGCCGACGCCTTGCGGCACCGGAGGCGAACTGCTGCTGGGTGGAGCAGGCGTCGCCCGGGGGTACCTGGGCCGCCCGGACCTGACGGCCGAGCGCTTCCTCCCAGACCCCTTCGCCACCACGCCGGGCTCCCGCCTCTACGTCAGCGGCGACAGCGTCCGCCGCCTGGCGGACGGCGATCTCGGCTTCCTCGGTCGCAAGGACAGCCAGGTCAAGATCCGTGGCTTCCGCATCGAGCTGGGTGAGATCACCGCCGCGCTCCGCAGTCACCCGGCGGTGCACGACGCCCATGTGCTGGTCCGTGCCGACGCGCAGGTCGGGGGCAACTACCTGGCCGCCTACGTGGTCGCCTCGGACGCCGGCCGTGCGCCCACGGCGGACGAACTCCGCGCCCACCTCGCCCGCGATCTCCCCGCATACATGTTGCCCTCCGCCTACGTGCACCTCCCGGCGCTGCCGCTGAACCGCAGCGGCAAGGTCGACCAGCGGGCGCTGCCGGCGCCCGACCGGCAACCCGCCGCGGACCGGCTGGTCGCACCCGCGAGCGCCCTCGAGGCGCGACTGGCCGAGATCTGGCGCGACGTGCTCAAGGTGGACCGGGTGGGCGTGGAGGACAGCTTCTTCGACCTTGGCGGACATTCCCTGCTGCTCGCCGCGGTCCACGGACAGCTCGTCGAAGCGCTGGGGAGGCCGCTACCACTGGTCAAGCTGTTCGAGCATCCCACCATCCGCTCGCTGGCCCGCCACCTCGAGGGAACTTCGACGGCCGCCGCCCAGCAGCCGGACCGCGGCGCACAGCTGCGCGCCGGCCGCGCACGGCTCAGCCGCCGCACCAGGATCTCGGCCCACACAACGCAAGCCCTTACAACCCAAGCCATTACAACAAAAGGAGGAAACAACGATGTTCGATGACGACCGTCATTACGAAGTCGTGCGCAATAACGAGGACCAGTACTCGATCTGGCCCACCGGCCTGACCATCCCCGCCGGCTGGGAGACGGTTGGCAAATCCGGCCCCAAGCCTGAGTGCCTGGAATTCATCAAGGAAGTCTGGACCGACATGCGCCCCCGCAGCCTTCGGGAGGCGATGGGCTCATGAGTGGAGATTCCCTGATCCAGCTCGAGCCGACCCCCTCGACCCCGGCCCAGCCGCCCGGCGACCGGTTACCGTCGCTCCTCCGTCCCCTGCGGAACCGGAACTACGCGCTCCTGTTCACCGGGCAGCTCAGCTCCCTGATCGGCGACCAGCTCTACGTGGTCGCCCTCCCATTCCTGGTCCTGGGCCACGCCGGCGTGCGGGAACTGGGCCTGGTGCTCATGTGCTTCGGCATCGCCCGCATCGCCACCGTCCCGATCGGCGGTGTGCTCGCGGACCGCATGGACAAACGGAAACTGATGCTGCTCACCGACTTCGGCCGCGCGATCTGCGTCCTGACCGTTGCCGGAGCCGCCTTTGGGCCGGACCTGTCGATGCTGACGGTGATGGCGCTGACCGCGGTGCTCGGTGGCCTCGAGGGCCTGTTCCTGCCCCCGTCGTACGCGATCTTGCCGGACATCCTGAGCGACGACGAACTGCCCGCTGGCAACGCGCTCAACACTGCACTCGAGAGCGCGGCATCGTTCGTCGGCCCAGCCCTGGCAGGTTTGGTTGTGGCGCTCTTTTCACCCGGCGTCGCCCTCGCGATCGACGCTGTCACCTTTGTCGTCTCCGCAGCCACGCTCCTCGCCATCCGGGTGACCCGGCGTGGCGTGGACGAGGCAGGGGAAGGCGACGAGGAAAGCGACCAGGACCCGACCGCCGACGGATCGTCCCGAATGGGCTTCATGAGGTTTCTCGCGGTCAGCCGGTTCGTTCAGCTGACCCTGCTCATCATGCTGTTCTCCAACCTGGCCTTCGATGCCATGGCAGAGGTGGCCCTGCCCGTCTTCTCACTCGACTACCTCGGGGCTGGTGCCCAGGGCTTCGGTGTGATGCTCTCCGCCTTCGGAGCCGGGGCCGTCGTGGGAGGGCTGCTCACGGACGCCCTCTTCCGACTGCCGCGCCGCGGATTGATCGCGCTAGGTCTCGGCGTGGTCCAGGGCATCGCCCTCGTGCTGGTGCCGCTCGTCGGAGGCGGCCTCGCGGGCGCGTCCGTCCTGCTGGCCGCCTCCGGCCTGACGATCGGGGTTCTGAACGCCTTCTTCATGACGCAGTTGCAGCAGCGCGTACCAGCGCACCTGCTCGGGCGCACGATGGGCGTCGTCACGATGACCATCTTCGGCGCCCAGCCAGTGTCGGTCCTCGCGGCCGGACTGGTGCTGGGGGTCACCGGCCCCGGGCCCATCTTCGTGACCGCGGGTCTGCTGATCGTCGTCGGCTACCTGCTCGCCGCGCCGAGCTCCGAATTCCGAACGCTGTAGGAGGAAGATCGATGAACAGCCAAACGTTCACCCAGGCCGCGCCGCCGGTTGCGGTCTGGCCGGATCGAGAGGGGATCCTGGCCGGCCTCTGCGCCGGCAGGTTCCGCTGGGACGTGGTGCACCCGTTTCCCACGCAGGACACCGCCGACCGCGGTACCGGCGACGCGGTTCTCGATGAGCTGCGTCAATTCCTCATGACGCGAGTCGATCCGGACCAGATCGACGTCAGCGGCAAACTGCCGGATGGGCTTGTCGATGAGCTGCGGAGCCGTGGCTACCTGGCTCTCCGTATGGACGCGAAGCTGGGCGGCCTTGGCCTCTCCGTCGCCAACGCCTTCCGCGTCATAGAGGTCGCCATGAGCTGGTCGGTGCCGGTCGGCTGGTGCCTGGCCATCCAGAACGGCCTGGGGGCGGGCGCCTACCTGCCGCTGCTCCCCGCCGGTCCGCTGCGCGACCTGATCGCTCGGCGGGTATCGGAAGGAGCCATCTTCAGCGACGCGGACACCGATCCCAGTGGTGCGTCGAACGACCTCCGGAGCACGACCGCGACCCTTACCACCGACGGCTCCGCCTACGTGATCAACGGGGAGAAGATCTGCATCGGGAACGGCCCCGCCGCGGACTTCCTCGTCGTCTCTGCCACCGTGAACGACGCCGACGGCGAGCGCGTCGAGTACTTCTTCCTGGACACCTCGAGTCCCGGCTTCAGCGTCAGGTCCGAGCAGGAGTTCATGGGCCTGAAGGGCGCCAAAATCGGCGCGCTGACGTTTGACCACGTCCGCGTTCCCCGGGAGCAGATGCTCAACCTTCCCGAGGATGTCGACACCGAGTTCGAGGTCAACCGGCCCGCGCGCATGTACATCGTCTCCGCGCCTGCGCTCGCCATCGCCAAGCTGTGCGCGCACTGGTCCCGCGAGTTCGTCAGCCGGCGGTCCATCGACGGGCTGCCGCTCGGCGAGTACGACGAGATCCAGCGCATCGTCGCCGCGACGCTGGCTGACGCCTTCGCCATCGAGAGCACCGTGGAGTGGTGCCTGCTGGGGGAGTCGCGGGAGGGCCCGGACGATTTCCGCCTGGAGCAGAGCGCGGCCAAGAACATCACCTCGGTAGCCTGCTGGCGCGTCGTCGACCGCACCATGTCGCTACTGGCCGCAGAGGGCCTGGAGACGGCGCGCAGCAAAGCCTCCAGGGGAGCGCAGCCGCTGCCCGTCGAGCGCGCCCTGCGCGACGCGCGCGCCCTGCGCATCGCGGGAGGCGTCGACTTCCTGCTCGACAAGTACTTCGGCGAAACCGTGGTGCTGTCCCGGGTGCGGGAGACAAGCGGTCTGGACCAGACCGGGGGCTCGCACAGCGCGCCCGACGTGCTCTCCCCGCGTAACCGCGAGCATCTGCGTTTCGTCGAAGCCGAGATCTCGGCCTTCCCGGGAATCTGCCGAGGCTTATTTGGCGGGAGGCCGCTACCCGACCGCGTCCCCATCTACGTGAACCGGATCGCGAACGAGCTGCTCACGATGTCGGTCACACTCTCGCGAGCGGCCACGCTCGCGGCAGCTGGCCACGCCGCTGTCCAGGACCTGGCCGACGTCTACTGCGCCGCAGCCCGCCACCGCCTCGCGGACTGGTGGCGCCAGGCGTCGAACGACGACGACCCGGACTACGGCGGGGTCGCCGTCAACTGGCTGCGGGACGGCCGGCCCGAGCTGCTGCTGGGCGACGTGATCACTTTTGTGCCGCGTGCCGGCGTGATGGAGGAGGTGTCGTGACTGATCCTGAGCTCGAGGCTGGCGAGTACATCGCGGTCGTCGGGATGGCGGCGAGGTTCCCCGGCGCGGCGAACCCCGACGAATACTGGGCCAATCTGATCGGCGGCGTCGAGTCGCTGACGGTCTTCCCAACCGACCAACCCGCGGACCACGTCCCCACCGCCGGCGTGGTCGAGGACGCCGACCGCTTCGACGCCGCGTTCTTCGGATGCTCACCCGCCGAGGCGCTCATCCTGGATCCGCAACAGCGCCTCTTCCTGGAGTGCGCGTGGGAAGCGCTGGAGGACGCGGGCTGCGACCCCAGCACCTACCCTGGGGCGGTCGGCGTCTACGGGGGGAGCACCGAGACCGGTTACCTGGGAAGGCTCCAATCTCAGCGCGAGCGCCTGCCGGCGGTGTCCGACTTCCAGCTCAGGGTGGCGACCGGGATCGACTTCCTCACAAGCAGGGTCGCCTACAAGCTCGGATTGCGCGGACCCGCCGTCACCATCCAGACTGCGTGCTCGACGTCGCTGGTCGCGATCCATCAGGCCGCCCAGGCGCTGCTGGGGGGCGAGTGCGACATGGCCCTGGCGGGCGGCGCCACTGTGATCGCCCCATCCGAGCCCGGTGACTACGACGAGGGTGGCATCGTCTCGCGCGACGGCCACTGCCGGGCCTTCGACGCCGAGGCGGACGGGACCGTGACCGCCAACGGCGTGGGCATCGTCGTGCTCAAGCGGCTTTCGGATGCGCTCGCCGACGGCGACCAGGTCCGCGCGGTCCTGCTGGGGTCGGCGGTGAACAACGATGCGTCGGTGAAGATCGGCTTCACGGCGCCCGGCGTCGACGGGCAGGCGAAGGTCATCCGCGCCGCGCACTTGGTGGCCGAGGTCGAGGCGGACACCATCACCTACGTCGAAGCGCACGGCACCGCGACCCCAATCGGCGATCCGATAGAGGTGGCGGCGCTGACACAGGCCTTCCGGGAGAGCACCGACCGCCGCGGGTTCTGCCTGCTGGGCTCGGTGAAGACCAACATCGGTCACACCGACGCGGCAGCGGGAGCAGCCGGGTTCATCAAGACCGTCCTCGCCGTCGAGCGGGGTCTGATCCCCCCCACCCTGCACTTCCGGCGGCCGAACCCACGGCTCGAGCTCGAGACCAGCCCATTCGCGGTCAACACCACGCTGCACGAGTGGAAGCCGGCCGGCTTCCCGAGGCGGGCGGGGGTGAGCTCGTTCGGAATCGGCGGCACCAACGCCCATGCGATCCTCGAGGAGCCGCCGCTGCGTTACACGGATCCGTCCGGGCCGCGTCATCTGCTGGTGCTGTCGGCCCGAACGCGCCCGGCGCTGGAGGAGGCCACCTCGAGGCTCGCCTCGCACCTCAGCAGCCATCCGGAGCAGCCCCTGGCGGACGTGGCGTGGACGCTTCAGGTGGGCAGGAAGGCGCATCCCCACCGCCGGATGCTGGTGTGCGACTCGCACCAGGACGCGGTGCGGGAGCTGGGCGTGCCGGGGACCGGCCGGGTAATCACCTCCGAGCGCGAGCCCCGCGAGCGCCCGGTCGTCTTCATGTTCCCGGGCCAGGGTGGGCAGCACGTGGGCATGGGCCGAGAGCTGTACGAGACGGAGCCCACCTTCCGCGAGGAGGTCGACAGGGCATGCGAACTCGCCACGCCGGACCTCGGGCTCGACCTGCGCAGCGTGCTCTACCCGCCGCGGGGCGACGTCGCGGCCGCCGAGGAGGCATCCATCCTGCTTCGCCGGATGAGCGTCGGTCAGCCGGCAGTCTTCATCGTGGAGTACGCGCTGGCGCGCCTCTGGATGAGTTGGGGCGTGGCGCCCGCCGCGGTCGTCGGGCACAGCCTGGGGGCGTTCGCCGCGGCCTGCGTCGCCGGCGTCCTCTCCCTGCCCCAGGCGGTCCAGCTCGTGGTCGGGCGCGGCAAGTTGCTCGACAGCCTGCCGTCGGGCGCCATGCTGGCGGTCCCGCTCCCCGAGTGTGAGGTCGTGCCGCTGCTGGGCGACGAGCTCTCGTTGGCCGTGATCAACGGACCGGCGCAGTCGGTGGTGTCTGGTCCAGCCGGTTCCATCGAGCGGCTCCAGGAGCGGCTCACCAAAGACGGAGTCGACGCCCGGCGCCTCCACATCTCGACTGCAGGTCACTCCTCGCTGGTCGAGCCGATCGCCCCGGCCTTCGAGGCGGCGGTCGCCCAGACGGTGCTGAGCGACCCCGCCATTCCCTTTCTGTCAGATACGACCGGCACCTGGACCGCTCCCGGGGAGCTGACCGAGCCGCGGTACTGGACGGCGCACCTGCGCAAGACGGTGCGTTTCTCGGACGCGCTATCGGCCCTGTTGGCCGAACCGGACCGAGTTCTCCTGGAGGTGGGGCCCGGGCAGACGCTGGCCACGTTGGCTCGCCAGCACCCCGGACTTGGCGCAAGCCACGAGGTCGTTCAGAGCCTGCCCCGTCCGTCGGAGGGGACCTCGGAGCTGAACTCGCTGCTTACCGCCGCGGGACGGCTCTGGCTGACCGGCGTACCGATCTCGTGGCCGGGGCTCTACGAAGGCCAACGACGCGGCAAGGTCAGGCTTCCGACGTACCCCTTCCAGCGCCAGCGGTTCCTGGTCAAGCCGCTGGACGGCAAACCCCAGTCCGCGCCGGTGACTGTCGACGGAGGCGGTTACGCCGGAATTGAGATGGCCACGCTGCCAGAACCAAACGGTGCGTACGAAGGGGCCGTCGACGACGCCGACACGGAGGTCCAGCGCACCCTTAAGGCCATCTTCAGGCAGGTGTTGGGTGTAACGCGGCTGAGCCTTAACGACAGCTTCTTCGACATCGGAGGCGACTCACTGATCGCAGCGCAGCTGATGGCTTTGGTGTCGAAGGAGTTTTCGATCGAGGCTGCGGCCAAGACCATCTACGAGGCTCCAACCGTCGCCGACCTCGCCGCGCTCGTCGAGGCCCGGTGCGCCGGTCAGCTCGAGGAGATACCCGGGGTGCAAAAGATCCATGAGAGTGCTCACGCCTCCGGCCGGTGGCTCGCCTGCAGGGAGCGGCGTCCGGAGGCGAAGTACCGGCTGTACTGCTTCCCGCACAGTGGAGGTTCGGCAGGCGAGTTCGTCGTCTGGGCGGACCAGCTGCCGGAGGTGGAGGTACTCGGCATCCAGCTGCCCGGCCGAGGCGCGCGATTAGACGAGGCCGCGTTCACCCGGATGGGGCCGCTGGTCGATGCCATCGTGTCGGAGGTCTCGTTCGATGGGCCGTTCGCCTTCTTCGGTCACAGCCTCGGGGCACTGGTCGCCTACGAGGTAGCCAGGGTCCTGCACGCCACCGGCCGGCGGCAGCCGGACCGGCTTTTCGCATCCGCCTGCCCGGCTCCGCATCTGCCCCGCATCGACCCGCCGATCCACCAGCTGCCCGACGAAGAGCTAGCCGCCTTGATCAACCGGGAGTACGCCTCCTTGCCCGCCGAGATCATGGAGAACCCCGACCTGCTACGTCTGATCCTTCCCGCCCACCGCTCCGACTTCGAGCTCGTGGAGACCTACGAGTACCACGCCGGAGAGCCGCTGGACCGTCCTCTCACTGTGATTGGGGGGACCGAGGACGAGCTGACAGAGTCAGAGCTGGCCGCCTGGGGCCGGCACACTGCCACACGGTTGGACCTCCAGCTACTGCCCGGCGGCCACTTCTATCTTCGCGAGCAGCGGGATAGGTTGCTGCACCTCGTGCGAGAGAGGCTGCAGCTGAGCCCGACATACTCAGTGCCTCAAGCTGTCCGTTGAGGGTGTTGTAGACGGACTCATCAGCTGGCGGTCGTCGCCAGCAGTGCCTGGCCGGCCTGGGGATCTTCCGGTCTTCCTCGCTTGCGGGTCATGCGCGATCTTCCTCGGTCCCTGGTGTCATCGGTTACGCGGCTCCTCAAGGGCGCCCATGCTCGCGAGACCGTTCGCTTTGCGGTGGCAAGTTGGCCGGCGATGTCGCGGATGGATTTGCCGGCTCGGATGAGTCGTGCGATGACTTCATCCTGTTACGCCGTACTTGGACGCCGATAATTGCGCAGGTTCTGCGCATCTGTGCAAGGCAACAAGTTTCTTCCAAGCCAAGGGCATGGGCAGTGGCAGCAGCGAGACCCCAGGAGCGGGGGCCGATTGATGGGCCGGATCGCGGCCCGGTTGGCGAGCCAAGCGGCCCAGGCCCTCCCCCGCAGGTGGGTTCGACGGACGTCGAGATTCCGGGGCTACCGCCGATCACCGTGCCAGTGCCCGGACCGCCACCGCCGGCCGAACCACCCGTCTAGCCGTCGGCTGACGAGCTAGAAACGGTGCTGCTCTTGGCCGGCGTGCAGCCAGCACGGCCCGGCAGGGCCGGAGACGGTGTCTCAGTCGGGGTCTATATCGAAAGGGTGTTCAGTTCTGTTCGGGCGTGGTCGATTTGGTCGTATGCGTAGTTGGCCATGGCGGAGGCGCTCATCGTCTCGCCCTGGCGGGCGAGCGATTCCCCGGACTCCCGACCAAGCGTCTTATCCGCGACCGCCGGCCGGGGCGAGGGCGGGACATCCCGCGGAGGATCCATGGTGTCCGACTGGCCGTCACTTCGACAGCGCGGTCCGACCGGCGCATTGCGGTTCGAGGGCCGGGGGTAGGCGTTGACGCCAGTCTCGCCTCAGCCGATTCCGCCCGCGCCCCATGACCATCGATGGCCAGGAGTTGCCAGGTGCCGGGCACGCCACGCAATTCGACGCTGCCGCGGTCCTCGAAGCCCGTGCCCGAGCCGGCGACCAGGTCACGGACGGCGCTGGAGACGAGGATTTCGCCGGCCGCGGCCTGGCCGGGAATCCGCGCTGCGATGTGAGATGCGATTCCTCCGATGTCCGAATTCAGCGGGTTCGCGCTCGCCGGTGTGGATGCCAGAGCGGATCTCAATGCCTAATGTCTCGGCGTCGGATCAGCAGATGATGTCCATGGCGGACAGCCGATTACGCCGATTCGTCGGACGTGCGGAGCGTGCGTCGGGCAGCGAAGAACTCCGACCAGGAATTCACTTCGGGATGCTGCCTGAGCAACGCTC
>Ga0207693_10002679_pt1 | contig 15461 bp, 14 predicted proteins | sample LARL81metaG_FD_184347 | JGI IMG/M metagenome (GOLD analysis project Ga0207693, IMG submission 184347) | Corn, switchgrass and miscanthus rhizosphere microbial communities from Kellogg Biological Station, Michigan, USA - LAR L8-1 metaG... | ecosystem: Host-associated > Plants > Roots >...
CGCGCCGTGGCGGCCGCTGGCCAACATATCCGAGACCGACGACGGCTACCAGGTCGAGGTCGAGCTCCCGGGGGTGAACAAGGACCAGCTCAACGTCGAGCTCAACGATCGTGAGCTGGCCATCACCGGCGAGGTCGCCGAGCCGAAGCAGGAGGATGGCAGGCGGCGGCGCCGGAGCACCCGCCGGACCGGCCGCTTCGAGTTCCGGGCGTCGCTACCCGGCGACATCAACCCGGAGGGAGTCAGCGCCACGCTGTCCGATGGCGTGCTGACCGTCAAGATCCCCAAGTCCGAGGCGGCCAGGCCCCACCGCGTCGAAGTCACCGGCTGATCTCAGCGACCAGCAGCGGTCCCGGTGGAGTCGGGGCTACCACCGGGACCGCCAAGGGCTGCGGGGCCGCTACTGGGCTTGGCCGCAGGCGCCCTGGGCGTCAGGCGCTCTGGGCCTTGCTCAGGTGCTCTGGACCTCAGGCGCACTTGGCAGGGGGAACCTCAGTCCGGCGCAGGTGAGGTAGTCGCCAAGCTGGGCCGGGTCGATGTGGTGGATCGCCCCGCCTTCGTCCATCACCGTTTGCGTCAGCTCGTCGATCACGTCTGGCGTGCGCCGGGTGGGGCTGCCGCACAGCGGGCAGCTCGCCCCGGACAGGGCCAGCCAGCCGGACTGGTTGCAGACGACGCCCGCCGCGGCCACCCCGTTCTGGACGAGCAGCGTCTGGATCGCGCCCACCGAGCCAGCCCACAGGCAGCCGGGCAGGCCAAGCGTGGCCAGGCCACCGGTGGCGGCCTTGGTCAGCACGTCGGAAACCAGTCGCTGGTCCCGCTCCCGTTCGTGGCGCCGCACGAACGCCCCCGCGATGCTGCGGATGTCGGCCAGCCTGGCGGTTCCCGGGTCGACGCTGAACGTGCCCGCTACCCGCGACCGCAGCTCACGCGGCAGCTGCTGGAGGAATTCCGGCACCTCGTACCCGTGGCCGCCGACGATCAGCAGCGCGTACTCGCCGTCGCGCAGCAGCTCGGTCAGCTGTTCGGCGACCCGCCGGTAGTGCCGCTTGGCCAGCTCCCCGGCTTTGTTGCGGACCCGGTCTTCGGCCAGCCCAACGGCGTAATTGGGTTTGCGCAGCTCGGGATCCCTGATCCGGCCCAGCTCGCGGACCTCGTCCTGGTAGAGCTCACCCAGCCAGGCGGTGGCCCGGTCGATCACGGCCACGCAGCTGCGCTCGTGCTCTTCGAGCACGGCCAGCATCGGGCGGACGTACGGTGTGGCGTCCACGGTAATCCGGTCCGCGACCGGCTGCGGCAGCGGCACCTCGGCATACAGGCCGCGGCCGGCGCAGGCGAAGACCGCCATCGCCCCAGGGCGCCAGGTCTGGGTGCTGAGCCCCTCCTTGATCCGGGCGATGTCGCCGCGCAGCGACAGCCGGTGCTCGCGGTCCACCGCGGTGTCTTTGGCCAGCGCGCGGACCTCATCGAGCAGGCTGGAAACGCGCGCCCGCAGATCCCGGCCGCTGGGCCCGGGGTCGACCCGGGCGTAGAGCGAGACCACCGGCAGCCCGTCACTGGGAAAGTGGCGGATGCGGCTGACGGTATCGGCGGTGATCATGTCAGATCAGCAGCCGGAAGAGACTGAACGCCCGCCCCCACTCGGCCGTGTGCACCGCCTTCACCTCGGCGTCGATCAGCCTGAACGCCTTGGCCAGCGCCACGCTGATCCCGCCGAACAGCAGCGGAAGCCGGGCCTCGGTCTCGGCGTCCAGCGTGACATCAAGTGGCGGCCGGGCCGCAAGCGAGTCGAGGATGGGCCGCAGCTCGATCTCCTCTTCGAGGCGCCCGAACGCGTGCATGCTTTCCTGCAGCCCCTTGGTGACCGGCAGGTCCCACGGCTCGATGACGTCCCGGAGGTTCGCCTTGGCCGCTGCCTGGCCCATGATCAGCAGGTCGTAGAGCGCGTCGTTGACGAACTCGAGGTAGCGCTTGATGTCGTCCCGGTCAACGGTGACGCCGCTCGCGGCCCGGAACAAGCGCTCGAACTTCGTGAAGCCCATTACTGGCATTGCCCCTCCTGGTCAGCGTCGCCTACCCTGGCCGCACTCTTTCGAAGGCGAGCCGGATGGCCATGGCCCCCTCGCCGACGGCGGCGGCCACCCGCTTGGCCGAGCCGCTGCGGACATCACCCACCGCGAAGATCCCGGGCCGGCTGGTCTCCAGCGCCGGGCGCCGCCAGCCGGCCTCGGCACCAGCCGCGCCACGGGCAGCTGCGCCGGCCTCCGGCCCGGTCCGGACGAAGCCATGGTCGTCGAGGCCGACCAGGCCGCCGAGCCAGCCGGTGCTGGGGGTCACGCCGATGAACACGAACAGGGCCCGGGCCTTGAGAACGCGCCGCGCGCCGGTCCGGTTGTCCCCGACGGCGACGGCTTCCAGCGCCTCGTTGCCGAGCAGTTCCTGTACCTCGGTGTCCAGCAGCACCTGTACGTTCGCGATCCGCTGGATCTGGTCGATAAGGTACCGCGACATGTACTGGGCCAGATCGTGCTCGCGGACGATGAGCGTGACCTGAGGGGCGTGCCGGGACAGGAAGATGGCGGCCTGCCCGGCCGAGTTGCCGCCGCCGACGATCGCCACCGGGTCACCGCGGCAGGACAGCGCCTCCGCCTGGGAGGCCGCGTAGTAGACACTCATCTGCTCGAAATGGGCCAGCCGTGGCACGTCGAGGCGGCGGTACCTGGCCCCGGTGGCTATGACCACTGAGCTCGCGGTCAGCGTGGTCCCGTCGTCCAGCCCGATCGTGTACTGCCCGCCGCCCTGCTCGATGGACGTTGCCTCCGCGGGCACGGCGAACCGGGCGCCGAACTTGCGGGCCTGCAGCGCCGCCCGGTCGGCCAGATCGGCGCCGGAGATGCCCGACGGGAAGCCGAGATAATTCTCGATCCGGGACGAGGTCCCGGCCTGGCCCCCCGTGGCGATGCCATCCAGGGCTATTGTCCGCATGCCTTCCGAGGCCCCGTAGACTGCGGCGGACAGGCCGGCCGGCCCGGCGCCGACTACCAGTAGATCGCAGTCGGCGTCCAGCGGGCTCGGCACCGGCAGGCCGATCGCGGCGGCCAGTTCGGCGTTGCTGGGATTGCGCAGCTGTTGGCCGCCGGCGATCACGATCGGGGTTTCCTCGGGCGCCACGCCGAGCCGCGTGATGAGCTCCTCGGCCAGCGGATCCGCCTCCAGGTCCAGCCATCGGTACGGCAGCCGGTTCCGGGCCGCGAAGTCCCGCAGCCGCCGGGTATCCGGCGAGTACTTCGAACCGATGATCCGCAGCCCCACTGCGAGCCCGATCAGGATCGAGCGGCGCAGCAGGCAGGCGCGCAGGATGAGGTCGCCGAGGTCCGGGTCACGGGCTACCAGTTCGCGGAGGCGATCGTCCGGCACCACGAGCACCTCGCCCGCTTCGACGGCGATGGCCGTGTAGTAGGCGGCCTCGCCGGTCAGCAGGCTGAGCTCGCCGAGGAAGCGCCCGCGACCATGCACGGCGATGATGCGGCCCTCCGGTTGCCCGTGCCCTTCGACGCCGGCCACGTGCCCGGCCAGCACGACATAGAAATCGCAGTTCCGGTCCCCCTCGGCGAACAGCACCTCGCCCGGTGCCACGGTGCGGCGCTGGCCCAGCGCCTCCAGGGCGGCGATCTGCGGCGCGCTCAGCCGGGGATACGCGCCCTGCAGGTCGGGGGTCTCGGCCAGCGGCCCAGCTGGGGGCATAGCCGGGCCGGGCGGCTGTCCGCCTGGGTCAGACGTAGGTTTCGTCGACATAGCACCAGCGCCAGTCCTCGCCCGGCTCGAATGACGCCACGATCGGGTGGCCGATTGCGTAGGCGTGGCTGCGTACGTGCCGGAGCGGGGACGAGTCGCAGCAGCCGACATGCCCGCACGTCAAGCAGAGCCGCAGGTGTACCCATGGCGAGCCCACCTGCAGGCATTCCTCGCAGCCCGCCGGCGTCCGCGGCGACACGGGCCGGATCATGCCCAGATGTGGATCGTTGAGGACTGGCTTGCTTGCCAGCCCGCCTGTGCTGCTCATAGGCCCAGCATCGCTACTGGCGACGGACCGCACATCAGCAGACCCGTTAGTTCTTGGCTGCCGGCCTGCGCGCTAGCCGAACAGGGGATGTCGGCCTGTGGCCGGCCCGGCAGCGTGGCAAGCGGAGGAATTTGTGATGAGACGACGGATAGTGAAAGCGGCGGCAGGCTGCACCGTGGTGGTCGCGCTGATCGCTGCCGTCAACGCGGACAGCATCAGCCGGTATATGCGGATGCGCTGCATGTAAGGACCCGGGGGCTAGCCATGCCGGCACTAACGGACACCTCGCCTGGTGCGATCCGGAGCCTGATCCCGGCGCGGGTGGACCGGCTGCCATGGTCGCCGTTCCACACCAGAATGGTGATCGCCCTCGGCGTAGCCTGGGTGCTCGACGGCCTGGAAATCACCGTCGCGAGCTCGGTGGCCGGTGCACTGAGCAAGGCGGACACGCTGAACATGTCCTCGACCGCGGTCGGGGCGATCGCCACCGTCTACCTGGTGGGTGAGGTGGTCGGCGCGCTGGTCTTCGGCCGGCTGTCCGACCGGCTCGGCCGCCGCAATCTGTTCATGGTGACGCTGGGCGTGTACCTGATCGGCAGCGGGCTCACCGCGCTGACTCTGGGGGCCAGCGCCGGCTGGGTGGTCTACCTGTACGCCACCAGGTTCATCGCCGGGACGGGCATCGGTGGCGAGTACGCGGCGATCAACTCGGCCATCGACGAGATGATCCCCGCTCGCTACCGCGGCCGGGTCGACATCGCTGTCAATGGCACTTACTGGGGCGGGGCCATTATCGGCACCCTGGGCAGCCTGCTGTTCCTGAAGGTGCTGTCACCGCACCTGGGGTGGCGGCTCGGCTTCCTGATCGGGCCGGTACTCGGCCTGGTCATCCTGCTGGTGCGGCGCAACCTGCCGGAGAGCCCGCGCTGGCTGCTGATGCACGGCCGGGCGCAGGAGGCGGAACAGGCCATCCGCCGGATCGAGCAGGAAGTTCAGGCGGCCGGCCGGCCGCTGCCGCCGGTCCCCGACGATCGGACGATCGAGGTCAGGCCGGAGCCCCACATCGGCTACTTCAGGCTGGCCCGGGTGCTGTTCCGGGACTACTGGCCCCGGTCGGTGCTCGGCGCCACCCTGATGATCGCGCAGTCCTTCCTGTACAACGCGATCTTCTTCACCTACACCCTGGTGCTGACGAAGTTCTACCACGTCAACACCGCTAACGCGCCGATCTACCTGATTGCCTTCGCCGTCGGCAACCTGGCCGGCCCGCTGACCATTGGCCGCTTGTTTGACACGATCGGCCGCAAGCAGATGATCGCGGGCACCTATATCCTGTCCGGCGCGCTGCTCGCGCTTACCGCCTGGATGTTCGACCAGGGCATGCTGACCGCGGTGACCCAGACGATCTGCTGGTGTATCATCTTTTTCTTCGCCTCGGCCGGGGCGAGCGCGGCCTACCTCACGGTCAGCGAGATCTTCCCGCTGGAAGTCCGGGCCCAGGCGATCGCGGTGTTCTTCGCCATCGCCCAGTGCTTCGGGGCGCTGGGACCCGTCCTGTACGGTCACCTGATCGGCGGCGGCCATGACCCTTTCAAGCTGTTCATCGGCTACCTCATCGGGGCCGGCGCCATGATCATCGGCGGCATCGTGGAGATCGTGCTGGGCGTCCCGGCCGAGGGCAAGTCCCTGGAGGACGTGGCCGATCCGCTGTCCCTGGTTCGTCGGGCGGCCGATTCGGTGTCGGATTTCGCCCCGGGCCGGGCCAGGCAGCGGCCGGCCAGGTGACCCGGCGGGCAGGCATCCGGCCAGCGCTGCGGCGCCGATGAAGATCCCGGTCTTCCGCCAGCGCCGGGCGCCCCAGATCAGCGCGGCAGCCCGGGCCGTCGCGCAGCGCACGCCAGTGACGCTGACCGTGGTCCGCCAGCGGACCCAGCCCACCGCCGTCACCATCGTCCGGCTGACCAGCACCGCCATCTTCGCCTACCTAGTGGCGCTGGTACTGAGCAGCACGCCGCGGCCGGTGCTGGCGCCGCTGACCGCGCTCCTGGTCGTCCAGGTCAGCCTGTACCAGACGGTGCGCAGCGCCGTCACCAAGGTGGCCAGCGTGGTGTCCGGCGTCCTGCTGGCCGTCGGCCTGTCCACCTGGGTCGGGTTCACCTGGTGGAGCCTGGGCATCACGATCGCGCTTGCGCTGGCCATCGGCTACGCGCTGCACCTAGGCGAGAACATCGTCGAAGTGCCGATCAGCGCCATGCTCATCCTGTCGCTCGGCACCCAGGCCGCGGCGACCAGCCGGGTCATCGAGACATTCATCGGCGCCGGGGCGGGGCTGGCTGCCGGGCTGGTGCTCAGCTCGCCCCGGGTGCAGCCGGCCGAAGAGGCCATCGAGGACCTCTGTGCCAAGATGGCCGACCTGCTGGGCCGGATCGCCAGCGGGCTCACCGAGGGGTCCGTGCCGGACTCGGCGGGCGAGTGGCTCCGCCAGGCGCGCCTGCTGGGCAGCGAGGTCCGGCGGGTGGACGACGCGCTGGGCCAGGCCGAGGAGAGCATCCGGCTCAATCCCCGCAGCATCCGGCAGCCCTCCATGGCGGTCAGCTTGCGGGAGAGCCTGGAAACCCTGGAGCACGAGACATCCGCGGTCCGCGTGCTGGCCCGCTCGCTGGCCGACATGAGCGGGCTGACCGGCGACGACAACCCGCTGACTGACCCAGACGTCCGCGGTATCTTGTCCGAGGCGCTCTGGGAACTCGCCGCCGCGGTCCGGACCTACGGCAGCCTGGCGACCGAGCGTGATCCGGCCCGGCTCCAGGTGCTGGAGTCCGAACTGGAGCGGCATCTGGCCGCGGCTCAGGAACAGCAGCACCGGCTCAGCGGGCGGCTGGGCACCGATCCGGCGGCCCGCCCAGTCGGCTGGCCGTTGCGTGGTGAGCTGGTCAGCCACCTCGACCGGCTGCGGACCGAACTGCGCGCGGGCAAGCCGGACCGCAAGACCATGCGGCGGCGGAACCGGTCCTGGCGGCGGCCGGCCCAGGCCGGCCAGCAGCAGCCGCGCTCACCGACCCGGGCCCGGCGGCTGAGGTGACTACCTGCCGTCCGGGCCGGCCTGCGGGTCACTTGAGCTGCACGTCCGGCCGCGCCGGGGACTGGGGCGAGCGGACGCGTACCGCAGTGCGGGCCACCCCGACAGCAGGGGAATGACCGCCACCCCGGCGACCAGGTTGATGATCGCGGTGAACACCTTGCTGGCCGGGGGGGGGGCTGGCTGAAGGGCGCGGCGACCAGGATGACGACGGCCAGCGCGGTGATCCAGGTGAAGAAGCTGAGCGGCCGGGGCATGGCGAGCAGCAGGATGTGCAGCAGCCCGGTGGCGAGCAGCGCACCTGCGGCGGCGACGGCGGCTTACACGACAGTGGTGGCGCTGCCCAGGCTGCCCGCGGCCGCTGGGGCCAGTACGGGTATGCCCAGGATGCCGCGGGCAATGAACATGCCGGCCACTACCACGAGGGCGGCCACCACGGCGGTGGCCACGCCACCTGCCCAGAGCCGGCCCGCATTCAGCGGCGGCGGCTCTTCCGACTCGTCGATATCCAGGCCATCTGGGGGTATCATCCCGGCACCTCCGCACAGGATGTTAGGGGCGAGGATCCGTACCAGCCCAGGCTCGCCGCTGCTGCCCGGTCGCACATCCTGCAGACGGCTAGCGGTCAGGTCCCGGACCGCCGGTAGACGAGCAGCCCTCGCTCGTGCTTGCTCTGGGTGAACCTGGTCTCGGCGGTGGCCACCTCGCCATCGACGGACAGCCACACCGGGCCGCCACCGGTGGCGCGGATGTCGGTGGATCTGGCCCACCACGCGTGGTAGACCCGGGAGCGGCCGAGAGTGCCAGTCGCGGCCGCGGCCACCAGCCGGGCCCGGGCCAGCCGCCTAGCGTCCACGATCCGTATGTCGAGCCACCCGTCGGACAGGTCCGGCCGGTAGGTGGGGGCCATCCCGGCGGGCTCGTACCGGCAGTTGCCCGCGAAGTACAGCCAGAGCCGGCGATGCTGCCCGTCGAGGATTAGCTCGTGGGGGCGGCTCTGCCGCAGCACCTGGATCAGGCTGACGATCGCCGCCGCCCGCCGGCCCAGCGTCCCCTCGATCTGCTCACGGGCCAGCACGAGGTCTACGTACACGCCCGTGCTGGAGGTGTTGACGAACGACCGCCGCCCGGCGATGCCGACATCCACCAGGACGGCCCGGCCGGCCCGCAACGCAGCGATGGCGTCGCGCGCGGACCGGATGCCCAGATCCGCCGCGAAGTGGTTGTACGTGCCCGCCGGTATCACCAGCAGCGGCAGGCCCAGTTCCAGCGCGATAGCGGCGGCGGTGCTGATCGTGCCGTCGCCGCCAGCCACGCCGAGGATCCGGGCCTGCTGTGCGGCCCGCCGGAGCTGGACGGCCAGGTCGAGGCCGGCCCGGGTCTTGATGATCGTGGCTTCGGGAAGCTCGGCGGCCAGCAGCTTGGCCAGCTCAGCTGAGGCCGTGCCCGCGCGGGTGTTCACCAGCAGTACGACGCCCTCCCCGGTGGGTGCAGCTGGCGCTGCCCGCGGCGGCCGCATCGCGGCGGCTGGCCGCAGTGGCCGCCGCGGCCACCAGCGCAGCGTCATCAGCCCGGCGGTGGCCCCCAGCGCGGCCGCGCCGAGCACTTGCGGCACTCGGCCCGCCCCGGTCACGGCGTGAGCCGCCGCCCACCGCAGGGCCAGCGCGGCGGCTGGTGCGGCCAGGTAAGGCAGCTCGAGTGCCGCGCCGGTGGCAAAGGCTGCCCCGGCGGCGGCCGGCCACGCCGGGGGCCGAGTGGCCAGTGGCAGCCACCGCAGCCGCCGCGCGGCCGGGCCCCCGGCCGCCGCGCCGCCCGGATCAGCGGCCAGCGCGTGGCCGAGGAGGCTGGTGGCGACGCGGGCGGCCAGCATGCTCCCCAGGCCGCGCCACGCGGCCCGGCGGGCCCACCGGTCGCCGGTCGCCCACAGCGCGGCGGCCAGCACCAGCCAGGCAGCACTGTGGCCGGCGTCCCAGGACAGCTTACGCATGACCTGGTTCACCGGCCCGCCAGCTCGTTCGCTCAGGCCCGGGCCACGGCGGCGGCCGCTGGCCGCTCCCAGGCCGGCGCGCTGGAGTTATCCCCGTGCAGGGCCTTCATCAGTTCCTGCTCGGTGCCGTGCGGCAGCGAAGTCTGCAGCACTGTGCCACCGTAGGGCCGCAGCGCTTCCAGAACCGGTCGACGGTGACCTGGCGGACGATGACCAGCAGCGCAGGGGTGCCGGGGCTGGACCAGTTCCTGCACGCGGCGTTTGAAATCGTCCTTGATCCCGAGATCCCCGCAGCGCCGAACGCGGCGCCCATGATGGCGCCCGCTACACCGGAACAGCGGGGCGATCGGGAACGCGAACAGCAGCCCGGTCAGCACGCCCGAGAAGAGGCCGCTGAGGCTGCCCCGGGCGACCGCATGATGCGCGGTCATGTGCAGCTTGACCCTTCGTGTCGCGCCAGATGACCGCCGCGTCCTCCAGGTCCACCAGGTAGTCCTGCTGGGGTTTGACGAGCTCACCCCCAGACTCGCTCGGCCATGGTCTCGTCCGGATATCCGATGACGATCAGGTCACTCATAACAGGGCCTCCCTAACTGGCCAACGCGCCGCTTTACGGGGAGACGACCAGATGGTTCTCCACCGAGGCCACCCCCGGTGCGGAGGCAGCCGCGGCGACCGCGGCGTTCGCCTCCGTCAGTGAGTGGACCTGCCCATCGAGCTTTGCGGTGTGGTCGGTTACCTCGACCCGGACGTGCCGCGCGTCGATCTCGGCTTCGCGCTTGAAGGCGTCCTCGATCGCGGCGTGGACCCGCGCCGGGGTCACTGGCGGGTTCACCGTGATGTGGTTCAGCACGCCGGTCACGCCACGAATCTGGCGCACCATGCGTTCCACTTCGTGGCGCTGGTAGTCGTACTCGACTTCGCCATCGAGCGTGACCCAGCCGTTCTCTACCTCGGCGTGCACCCGGCCCTCCGGCACTTGCACGTTCCACTCCAGTACGTGCGCGATGGCCCGGGCGATGTCGGAGTCATCCCGGGGCAGGCCGGACAGCTGGACCTTGATGTCGTCGGCGACCGCCTTGACTCCGTAGACCCGCTCCGCGGCCCGGGCCGCCGCCAGCTTTTCGGCGTACGTGGACGCGTGACCGGTCAGCGTGACCGCTCCGTCCACCACGGCCACGCCAATCGCGTCGGGCTCGGTGATCTGCGGGTCCCAGCGCAGCTCCTCGATGACGTCATCCCTGATCTGCGCGTCGGTCTTCATGGGCTCACCTCACTGCGGGCACTCGTTGGTGATGGCTCCAGACTCGGGCCGGCTGACCCGGAGTCACATCACCCATTCGGGTAGCTATCGGGGCGGTCGGCCGCCCTGGGGCAGGACTAGCCGGATTAGGGATGTGCCGGGGCAACGGAGACCGGCAGCGTGGGGCAAAACCGCCCACGAGCCGCTGGCTTCCGTGGCTCCACTGCAGGAGGTTTAGGAATGGCAGTCGCAGTCGGCATCGACCTTGGCACCACAAATTCCGTGATCGCGGCGACAGAGGCCGGCCAGCCGACGGTGATACCGAACGCCGAAGGGTCGCGAACGACGCCGTCGGTGGTGGCGTTCACCCCGCAGGGCGACCGCCTGGTCGGCCAGCTGGCCCGGCGGCAGGCGATCCTGAACCCCAAAGGGACGATCTACTCGGCCAAACGGTTCATCGGGCGGCGCTATGACGAGGTAACCAGCGAGCTGAACGCGGTGTCGTTCGACGTAGTGCCGGGCCCGGACAACGCCGTGCGGTTCAAGGTCCAGGGACGGCTGTACGCCCCCGAGGAGATCTCCGCGCTGGTGCTGCGCAAGCTGGCCGAGGACGCGTCCAAGTTCCTGGGCGAGAAGGTCACCGAGGCGGTCGTCACGGTGCCCGCGTACTTCAACGACGCTCAGCGCCAGGCCACGAAGGACGCGGGGCGCATCGCCGGGCTGGAGGTGCTGCGCATCATCAACGAGCCGACTGCGGCCGCGCTGGCCTACGGTCTGGACAAGAAGGGCAGCGAGACCGTGCTGGTCTTCGACCTGGGTGGCGGCACGTTCGACGTGAGCATCCTGGAGATCGGCGACGGGGTGGTCGAGGTGCGGGCCACCGCAGGCGACACCCACCTCGGTGGCGACGACTTCGACCGCCGCATCGTGGACCATCTGGCCGATGAGTTCCAGCGGGATAACGGCATCGACCTGCGGGGCGATCCGCAGGCGCTGCAACGGCTGTTCGAGGCGGCAGAGAAGGCCAAGGTCGAGCTGTCCTCGGTCAGCCAGACCACGGTCAGCCTGCCGTTCATCACGGCCGACGCCTCGGGGCCCAAGCACCTCAACACGACGCTGATGCGCTCGACTTTCGACCAGATCACCGCGGACCTGGTCGAGCGCACCACCGGGCCGGTCCAGCAGGCGCTGGCCGACGCCAAGCTGACGGCCGCCGATATCGACGAGGTGATCCTGGTCGGCGGGTCCACCCGGATCCCGGCCGTGCAGAATCTGGTGCGGCGGCTGACCGGCGGCAAGGACCCCAACATGACCGTCAACCCGGACGAGGTCGTGGCGCTGGGCGCGGCGGTGCAGGCGGCGGTGCTCAAGGGCGACGTCAAGGACGTGCTGCTGCTGGACGTGACGCCGCTGTCGCTGGGCATCGAAACCCTGGGCGGGGTGATGACCAGGGTGATCGAGCGCAATACCACGATCCCGACCCGGCGCACCGAGGTGTTCAGCACGGCCGAGGACAACCAGTCTGCGGTGGACGTGGTGATCCTGCAGGGCGAGCGGGAGCGCGCCGCGGACAACCGGGTGCTGGGCCGGTTCCGGCTGGAGAACATCCGGCCCGCGCCGCGCGGGGTGCCGCAGATCGAGGTCACCTTCGACATCGATGCGAATGGGATCCTCAATGTCTCGGCTCGCGACAAGGACACCGGGGCCGAGCAGCGCATCACGATCAGCGAGAGTTCCAACCTGGATCAGTCCGAGGTGGAACGGATGGTCGCCGATGCCGAGCGGCACCGGGATGAAGACCAGCGGGTGCGCGAGCTGACCGATGCCCGCAACGAGCTCGACACCGCGGCCTACCAGGTCGAGCGGGTGCTCGGCGAACGGGGGGACTCGCTGCCGGTGCACGAGAAGGCACGGGCGGAGAACCTGGTCGCCGAGGCCCGCCAGGCGCTCAAGGACGAGGCGGCGCTGGACCGGCTACGGACGCTCACCGCCGAGCTGCGCCAGGTCTTCGAGATCCTCGGCGCGTCAGCGTCCGGGCCGCCGCCGCAGGCCGAGCCGGAGGTCCCGCCCCCGGGCGACGATGACGTGATCGATGCCGAGTTCACCTCCCAGGACTGAGCTGGCCGATGAGTGACAACGCACGTACCCCGCCCGCGGCGGCGGGGGAGCAGGCCCCAGACGCAGCGGCCGGGCCGCCGCCGGGCAGCCCCGCCGCGGACATGGGCATCCCCGCCCTGCTGGGCCGGATCGCCGAGCTGGAGGAACTGCGGCTGCGCGCCCTGGCCGACCTGGACAACCTGCGCAAACGGTGCGCCGCCCAGGTCAGCCGGGCCGAGCAGGAGACCAGGGCCGCGGTGGCCCGGGAATGGCTGCCCGTGGTGGACAACCTCGAGCGGGCGCTGGCTTACACCACGACCGAACCGGACGCGGTCATCGCCGGGATCCGGGCGGTCTGGGAACAAGCCATCGGCGTGCTCGCCCGCCTGGGCTTTCCCCGGCGGGATGACCGCGGCGTGCCGTTCGACCCGGCCCGGCACGAGGCCATAGCGTCCCGGCCGGACCCGGCCGCCCCCGATGGCTCGGTGGTCGAGGTCGTCCGGCCCGGCTACGGCGACGGGGACCACCAGCTGCGACCTTCGCAGGTGGTGGTGGCCAGGTCAGGCTGATGGCGTCCGGCCGGGACTTCTACGAGATCTTGGGCGTGCCGCGGGACGCCAGCCAGGAGGAGATCCAGCGCGCCTACCGCAAGCTGGCCCGCAGCTATCACCCGGACGTCAACCACGACCCGGCCGCTGAGGACCGGTTCAAGGACATCTCCGAGGCTTACAACGTCCTGTCCGACCCGCAGACGCGGCGCCGCTACGACGCGTTCGGGCCCGACTTCCGCCAGGTGCCTGAGGATGTGGACCCGGAAACCTGGCGGCGCAGCCAGGCGGGCGCTGGAGCCGGATCGGCCCGCGGCGGCCGGGAAGCCGGCGGGTTCGGCTTCTCATCCGGCGATATTGATCTGGAGGATCTGCTCGGCGGGTTCTTCGGCGGCCGGTCTGGCCGGGCGGGCCAGGGCTGGGGGCCGATTTCCGGCGCCGACCAGGAGGCCGAGCTCGAGCTGACCGTCGAGGAGGCCTATCACGGGACCCGCCGGACGATCACGCTGACCGGGGATGGCAGTCGCCGGGCCCTTGACGTCAACGTGCCGGCCGGGGTGACCAACGGGCAGCGGATCCGGCTGGCCGGCCAGGGCGGCCGGGGCAGTAACGGGGCGGCCAGCGGCGATCTGTACCTAGTCGTGCGGATCGCCCCGCACCCGAGATACCGCCTGGACGGGCGCGACCTTCACGTGGATCTGCTGCTGGCACCGTGGGAAGCCGCGCTCGGCACCTCCGTCGCGGTGGACACCCCGGGCGGCGAGGCCAAGGTGAAGGTCCCGGGGGGCACGTCCAGCGGCCGGCGGTTGCGGCTGCGCGGCCGCGGCCTGCCCAATCCCAGGGGCAAGCCAGGCGACCTGTACGCGGAGGCCAAGATCATGGTCCCGCCCCGGCTATCCCGGGCCGAGCGCCGCCTGTTCGAGCAGCTCGCGGCCGAATCCAGCTTCGATCCGAGGAGCCGGCCGTGAGCTACGCGATGATCCCCGCCCCCCGGCTCCGCCTCGACGAGTTCGCTGTGGTCACCGGCCTGCACCCGGACCTGATCCGCAGACTCGTCGTCCTCGGCCTGATCGAGGGCCGCCGCGACTCCGCCGGCCAGCTGTGGTTCTCCCGCGGCCAGGTGGCCGCGGTGGCCCGGATGCAGCGGCTGCGCGCGGGATTTCAGCTCAACTACGCGGCCATTGCACTCGTCACCGATCTGCTCGACCGGATCGCAGCACTCGAAGCGGCCCTGCGCGGGTCGCCACGGCCAGGAGAGGGAACATGGACCCGAGCCACCTGACGCAGAAGTCGCAGGAAGCGCTGCACGACGCGCAGACCAAGGCGCTGCGCTTCGGCCACACCGAGGTAGACGGCGAGCACCTGCTTCTCGCGCTGCTCGATCAGGCTGAGGGCATCGCCCCCAGGCTGCTCAGCCAGGCGGGCGCGGATCCGGACCGGCTGCGCCAGGCGCTGGAAAGCGAGCTGGCCCGGCGTCCCCGGGTCAGCGGCCCGGGGGTGAGCCCGGGGCAGATCATGGTCACCCAGCGGCTGTCCCGGCTGCTCGATAGCGCCGAGCAGGAAGCAGGCCGGCTCAAGGATGAGTATGTCTCGGTCGAGCACCTGCTGCTGGCGCTGCTTACCGAGGGCCCGGCCACCCCGGCCGGCCGCCTGCTCCAGCAGGAGGGGGTGACCAGGGACCGGTTCCTGGAGGCGCTCACCAAGATCCGCGGCAACCAGCGGGTCACCTCGGCCATGCCAGAGGTCGCCTACGAAGCCCTGGCCAAGTACGGCACCGATCTGGTCGCGGCCGCGGCCAGCGGCCGGCTCGACCCGGTCATCGGCCGGGATGCTGAGATCAGGCGGGTCATCCAGATCCTGTCCAGGAAGACCAAGAACAACCCGGTGCTGATCGGCGATCCCGGCGTCGGCAAGACTGCCATCGTGGAGGGCCTGGCCCAGCGCATCACCCGCGGTGACGTCCCAGAGGGGCTGCGCGACCGGGCGATCTTCGCCCTCGACATGAGCGCGCTGGTGGCGGGTGCGAAGTACCGGGGCGAGTTCGAGGAGCGGCTGCAGGCCGTGCTCAGCGAGGTACGCGCCGCGGAAGGCCGCATCCTGCTGTTCGTGGACGAGCTGCACAATGTGGTAGGCGCCGGTGCGGCCGAGGGAGCCATGGACGCCGGCAACATGCTCAAGCCGATGCTGGCCCGCGGCGAGCTGCACATGATCGGCGCGACCACGCTGGACGAGTACCGCAAGCGGATCGAGAAGGACGCAGCCCTCGAGCGCCGGTTCCAGCCGGTCATGGTGAACGAGCCGTCGGAGGAGGACGCCGTCTCTATCCTGCGCGGCCTGCGCGAGCGGCTGGAGGTGTTTCACGGCGTGAAGATCGCCGACAGCGCGCTGGTCGCCGCGGTCACACTTAGTCACCGCTACATCTCCGACCGGTTCCTGCCGGACAA
>Ga0207693_10002682_pt1 | contig 15447 bp, 13 predicted proteins | sample LARL81metaG_FD_184347 | JGI IMG/M metagenome (GOLD analysis project Ga0207693, IMG submission 184347) | Corn, switchgrass and miscanthus rhizosphere microbial communities from Kellogg Biological Station, Michigan, USA - LAR L8-1 metaG... | ecosystem: Host-associated > Plants > Roots >...
GGGCGATCGTGGATTCGAACCACGGACCTCCGCCTTATCAGAGCGGCGCTCTAACCAACTGAGCTAATCGCCCGAGCGGGCCGATTGTAGCCGCCGATTCCGGGTGCTGACCCGGTCCCGTTTGACTCGGAAGGCCTGGGCTAAGATCTTGAGCGGGGCCTCTGTGATGCAGGAAATGGTCATCTACGGGGTGAGCTTCGATCTGGTCGGCAAACAGCCGATCGTTCTGTTGAAGACCGCCGACGGCAACAAGTTCTTGCCGATCTGGATCGGTCACCCGGAGGCGGCCGCGATCCTGATGAAGCTGCAGGGGGCCTCGACGCCGCGGCCGATGACGCACGATCTCGTCACCGACATGCTCGGCCAGCTCGACGCCCAGGTCGTCCGGATCACGGTGACCGAGTTGAAGGAGAACACCTTCTACGCGAGCATCACTGTGCAGCAGGACGGCTCCGAGATCGAGATCGACTCGCGCCCCTCCGATGCGATCGCGCTCGCCGTCCGGGCCGAGGCGCCGATCTTCGCCGCCGATGACGTGATCGAGGAGTCGGCGATCGAGTTCGAGGGCGAAGAGGTGAACGAAGAGGAGATCGTCTCCGAGTTCAAGCAGTTCCTCGAGCACGTCACCCCGGATGAGTTCGGCGAAGCAGAAGGCGAGGAGGAGCTCTAGCTCCCTCCCTCTTCCCGCCCGACCTCGCGCTTCGTCAGGTCGAGAATCTGGCTGAAGATCTCCCGCAAGCCCTCGGCCGACAGCGGCCCGCGGTTCGCGCGTGCGAGGTAGCTGAGCATCCATTCCTCGCGCTCGGGATCGACGAACGACAGCCCGCGCGACTCCTTGTAGCCCTTCAGCCGGGAGACCAGCTTCAGGCGGGCGTTGACCGCCTCGATAATCGTCCGGTCGGCATCGGAGATCTGCTCGCGCAGTTGGCGGATCAGCGGATCGTCGTTTTGCTCGGCCATGTCTCCTGGTACGAGGATGAGTCCTCAGTAGATGTAGATCGTCGAACCCGGGGGATCGTAGGAGTAGACGCGGGGGGCGAGCCAAAGCGGTACGCGGACGCAGCCGTGGCTACCGGGATAGAACGGAACCGTGGGATAGCCGTGGATTGCGAAACCGCGGAGAAAGAAGGACGAATCGAACATGCCGTCGGGAAGCCATCCTGGAACCTTGCTGTAGACGTGCCACTGCCCGACGGGAGTGTTGCCCGTCGCGCCTGTTGAGACATGGCTGACCAGGATGACTCGCCCGCCGCGGACGACGAAGAGAACCTGGAGCGGCTTGCTCACCTCGATGTGGTCGCCGGAATAGCGGGCGCGGGGTGCACTCGACGCTGAGATGACCCGCCAGAAGCGCGCGTCGACCGTTCCGGTCCGGGGCAGACCGTGCAGCTTTTGAAACGCGACCACGGCATCGCGAGTGTCGAGGCCGAAGCTCGAGTCGACGGCGCCGAGCGCGATGTGCATCCGGTTGAGCGCCTCATTCAATGCGAGGACGCTTGGGCCGGTCGACCCGACGCCGAGCCGCGGGTAGAAGACGATCTTGCGGAGGACGAGGCGGTTCGGTCCGTAGCCTGCTGCTGCGGGCGTCGAGAGTACGATCCGGTACTCGGCCACTCGCCTGGAATCCAGGCGGATTCTGGCGCCACCGGCGTACTCGCCGTCGGTCACGAGGCGGCCGCGCCGACGGATCTCGACACGGATTGGCCCCGCGGCCGCCGGCCGGACGCGGAGGACGAGCCGCAACGGACGGCCGACCACGCCCGAGCCGAGGAAGGCGGCTGAGAGCGCCGGCCGCACTCGCACCGTGATTGCATTCGACCTCGCGCTGCCGAATCGGGCTTCGTAGGTTCCCGGTCGCCTGACCGGGACGCCGATCTGGAAGCTTCCGTTCGGCGCGGTGCGTCCCCTGGCGGCGCGCCTGCCGTCGGCTGTGTAAAGAGCCACCCGCATTCCGCGCCGGGCAGGGACAAGCTTTCCGTTGAAACGAAGATGTTGATTGAAGCCGACGATTGCCCGGCCTTTCAGCATCAGCCCGTACGAGCGCACCTCCACCGGCGAGGCCGCGGTTTCACCTGTGGCGCTTGTCCCGGTCACGCGGGCAGTGAAGGCTCCCGCGCGATAGACGTGCTCGACTGAGGATCCGTCTGCGACGCCGCCGTCGCCGAAGTCCCAGTGGTACGAGACGGCGTCGCCGGAGGCGGCAAAGACGACGGTCAGGGGTGCTGCACCGGACGTGACCGTGGCTGAGGCAACAATCGTCGGTGGAGCGGCCGCTGTGGCCGCCGGGCTGCAGGTGAGGACAACCGCCACGACGATCGCGGCCCGCACGGTTTCAGTCTAGTTGCCTAGGCAGCCACCGCAAGTATCAGCGCGGCGCCGTTGAAGGTGGCGTGCAGGATCATGCCCGGATAGATGCTGTTCGTGCGGCTGCGCAGGTAGGCGAGACCGAGACCGAAGATGATCAGCACCGGAAGCGCTTCGACGAGGCCGTGCCAGAGGCCGAACATGATTCCGACCACCACGATCGCCGTCGTCTGGCCAAACCGTTGCAGCAGGTAGAAGCCGAGACCGCGGAAGGTCAGCTCCTCTGCGACCGGGCCCACGATCGAGAATGCAAACAGGTTCAGCGCGAACGCTGCGGCATGTCGCGGCTCCCAGCCCGAAGGTGTTAGCCCCTGCTCGCGCCCGCCGTGCAGCAGGGGATTCAGAGCTGCATTCGAGATCGCGATCACGATGAAGACGCCGATCGCGAGCCGGAAGGCGCGCCCCCACGAGTCCGGCCGGCGAAGAGCGAAGGTCTCACGTTTCGGCAGGCCTCGTGCAATCAGGAAGACGAACGCGAGAATGATCGCGAACAGGATCAGCTCGCTCGCGGCGGTGCTGTAGAGGTAGAGGGCATTCTTCGGCGGCTTGCCGCCGGTGAAGCGGCCGGCGTACGAAACAGTGGACACTGCGCCGACGAGGACGAACCACCAGACGAGCTTTCTGCCCAGGTCCGGAGCACCGGCATCCGGACGCGGCTCGTTCCGCACATCGAGATCGGCGACCCGGTCCACTTCCAGAGAACATATAGCCGTGGCTGATCGCTACTTCACGCCGGAGGAGGCGAATGAGCTCTTGCCGACCGTGCGCCCGCTCGTCGAGGAGATGGTCGGCCACCGGCGGGCGCTCGCGGTCGCAACGGTTCGTCACGCGCGCATCGCGACCAAGATCGCCGGCAACGGTGGCGGTGTACGGCCCCACGAGGTCGACGAGCTCCAGGCAACCATCGACGCCGAGGCCGCCGACGTCGTTCGCTGTGCCACCGCGCTGCAGGAGCTGGGCCTGCTCGTCAAGGATCTCGACGAAGGGCTCGTCGACTTCCCCGCGCTGCGGGGAGACGAGGAGGTACTGCTCTGCTGGCGCCTCGGGGAGCAAGAGGTCGCCTTCTGGCACACGCCCGAAGATGGGTTCGCAGGACGAAAGCCCCTGCCAATCGAATAGACCGGCATGCCCTTCTGGCACCGGCTGGTAGTTGTCGCCGTGGTCCTGGTTCTGACCGCGATCGTCGCGCGATTGGTCGACCGCAGGATGGCGCGACGCGACCTGACCCCGGTCACGGCGACCCGCTACCGCGTTTTTCGCCGCACCGTCACGACCGTCGTCATCCTCGTCGGCGTCCTCTCGGCGCTGCTCGTCATCCCGCAGGTCCGCGCGGTCGCCGGTGGGCTCCTCGCTTCGTCCGCCGTGCTCGGGATCGTCATCGGGTTCGCCTCGCAACGGACGATCGGGAACTTCGTTGCCGGCCTGCTGATCGCCTTCACGCAGCCGATACGGCTCGGCGACCGTGTCGAGCTCGAAGGCATTCCAGGGACCGTCGAGGAAATCGGCCTCACGTACACGTTCATTCGCACCGACGAGGGCGCCCGCCTGGTGATTCCGAACGAGAAGCTGGCCTCGGATACGATCCTCAACTCGACGATCGTCGGTCTGGAAAAGGTTGCCGAAATCACTGTGCAGGTCCCGTTGGACAAGGATCTCCGGGCGGTTGTCGAGCTGCTGCGTGAAGCGGTTGCCGGCGAGCGTGACCCCGAGGTGAGCGTGACCGGGTTGAACGGGAGCGCGACGGTCGTCGTGCGTGCGCGCGCCTCGGGTCCGATCGAGGCGGAGCGGCTCGAGAGCGATCTGCGGGTACGTGCGCAGGCGAGTCTGCGCGCAGCCGGAGTTTTCGGATGAACCCACCGCCTCCGCGAGGCGGGGGCCGCCGGCGACCAGACGACCTCGACGAGCTCATCCGACGAGCCCAGAAACGCCGGCTGCGTGTCCAGAAGAAGCGGCGGCGGCATGCGGCCATCGTTGCGATCGTGCTGGTGCTGGTTGTCGGAGGGATCGTCGCCGTCGGGTTCGGCGGGGCCGCGGCGTTCGAATCGAGCTGCAGCCTCTCCGAGCTTCGGCCGGTGTCGACAGGCCCGCAGGGCGGGCCTGCGAACACGTTCGTCTACGCCGCGAACGGCTCGCTGCTGGGCTCGATTCCCGCCGAGAAGAACCGCCAGCCGGTCGCCCTCTCGCAGATGAGCCCCTGGATGGCGAAGGCCACGGTCGCGATCGAGGATCGCCGCTTCTACAAGCACGGTGGCGTCGACTACAAGGGGATTGTTCGCGCGGCTATCAGGGACCTCCGCGCGGGCAAGGTCGTTCAGGGCGGCTCGACGATCACCCAGCAGCTCGTCCGCAACCTCTACATCTCGCGCCAGCGGACGTTCAAGCGGAAGATCAAGGAAGCGTGTCTGGCGATCAAGCTCGCGCGCAACAAATCGAAGGATTGGATCCTCGGTTCGTACATGAACGCGGTCTACTACGGCAACCACGCCTACGGAATCGAAGCCGCCGCACAGACCTACTTCTCGCGGCGCGCACGGACGTTGACGCTCGACCAGTCGGCTCTGCTCGCCGGGCTGCCGCAGGCGCCGTCGATTTTCGATCCGATCCACCGTCCGCTCGATGCGCTCGAACGCCGCGACGAGGTCTTACGGGCGATGCTCGAGAACGGAGTTCTGACTCGACGCCAGTTTGCCTCCGCGATCGCCGACCGCGACTTGCACCTGGTTCCCGGCAAGCTCTACACGCGAATCCGTGAGCCGTACTTCTTCAGCTACGTGCGCGACCAGCTGATCGCGGAGTACGGGGCGAACACCGTGCGGACCGGCGGCCTGAAGGTCTACACCACGATCGACCCGCGCCTCCAGGCCGCGGCACGCCGGGCGATCGTCGACACGCTCTCGTCCCGAACCGATCCGGCGTCGGCGCTCGTCTCCATCGATCCAGCCACGGGTGCGATCAAGGCGATGGCTGCTGTGACGCCGGGCAGCTCGGGCAACGAGTTCAATCTCGTCGCGCAGGCAAAGCGCCAGGCGGGGTCGACCTTCAAGATGTTCGTGCTCGCGGCCGCCGTCGACGAGGGGATCAATCCGGCGACCACCTACTACGTCTCGGGCCCGTTCCACTACCAGCCCGATCCGTACTCGCCCGCCTGGAACGTGACGACGTACGACCACACCTACCTCGGCTCGACCTCGATCGCCAATGCGACCCTTCACTCGGACAACACCGTCTACGCGCAGCTGACGCTCGACGTTGGCCCGAAGAAGGTCGCTGAGATGGCCCATCGGCTCGGGGTGCGCTCGCCGCTGACGACCAAGGAAGGCGCCTACGTACCTTCGCTCGGGCTCGGCGCGATTCCGGTCTCGCCTCTCGACCTGGCGTCGTCCTACGCGACGATCGCCGCCGGTGGCATCTACTCGAAGCCGATGGCGATCCGGAAGGTCGTGCTTGGAAACGGGAAGGTGGACACCGACGCCGGCTGGGGCGAACCCTCACGCAAGCGCGTGATCAGTCCCGGCGTCGCCTACACGGTCACCCAGATTCTCGAGCAGAACATGCAGTACGGCACTGGGACAGGCGCCTACTTCGGGCGGCCGGCGGCAGGGAAAACCGGGACGACCGACAACTACGCGGACGCCTGGTTCTGCGGCTACACGCCACAGTTGGAAGCGACGATCTGGATCGGCTACCCGCGCGGGGAGGTGCCGATGCTGAACGTGCACGGGATCGCCGTCTCAGGACCAACCTTCCCGGCGACGATCTGGAAGTCGTTCATGGCCACGGCCGTGGGCCGGAAGCAGCCGGTCGACTTCAAGGAGCCGTCGGTGATGCCCACCTGGCACTCGTTCACCCGTGGGCAGTACTCGGTGGGTACCTACAGCTACAGCCCGCCCCCGACCTACTACTACGGCGGCGGGTCGAGCGGGTCGACGCCACCTCCGCCACCGCCTCCGCCTGGCCCGACGCCGTAACGCCGCCGTTCTCGGCGCCGGGCTGCTGACGCTTGCCGGCGTCGGCCTCTGCATCGCCTCGGCATGGCCCCACGATTCGCCGCTCGTGCCGCGGCACGGCGGCCTGCTCGAGGGCAACTCGAAGTGGGCGTGGCTCTACCTCGCCGGCGAGATCGCCGCGTTCGTTGGCTACGTCGGCGGATTGTTGTTGCTGCGGCGCACAGTCGTCCGGCTGGCCCTCGTCGGTGCGCTCGCGGCGGCGATTCAGCTTGCTCCGCTCGGCGCTCCCTTGCTGATCTCGAGCGACGCGTGGACCTATTGGGACTACGGCCGGATCGCGTTCGTCCACGACGCGAACCCGTACACACAGCCGCCCCGGGACTTTCCGGGGGACCCGGCCTACCCCCACATTGGCGGTGCCTACCGTGGGACGACGTCCGTGTACGGCCCGCTCTTCACGCTCGCCTCGGAGCCGGTTGCGGGTGCGGCGGGGTCCTCCAAAGACGCCGCCGCCTGGCTCTACAAGTCGCTGGCGGCCCTGGCGATGCTCGGAACGGTTGCGCTTGCCGCGCTGCTCGCCCGCAGGCGTGCCTTCGCGGCGGCGCTCGTCGGCTGGAATCCGCTGCTGGCGCTGCACTTCGCAGGTGGTGGCCACAACGACGCGTGGATGGCGCTGCTCGTTATGTCGGCACTTGCACTGGCCGCAAGCGGCCGGCGCCAGTGGGCGGGCGCGGCCTGGGTCGCCGCGATCTTCATCAAGTGGATCGCCGTCATCTTTCTACCTTTGAGAGCGCTCGAGGCTCGTGCGCGCGGACGCAAGGTCGGACACCTCGGCTTCGCTGTAGCGGTGGTCGTGCTTGTCGCGGCCGCGAGCGCGCAGTTCGGTTGGCACTGGCTGGAGGCCTTCGGGCCGCTCGCCCGGAACGCGAACCGGGAGACGCAGTTCGCGTTGCCCCATCGCCTGAAGGAGCTCGGCGTCCAGCACGACGTCGCGCTCGGCCTGTTCGTCGGCGCGTTTGCGCTCGCCTACCTCTGGTTGCTGCGGCAGGCTTGGCACGGCCGGGCCCGTCTGGGGCTCGCGGCCTGCTTGCTGCTCTGCGCCTCGCCCTACCTCGTGCCCTGGTACGCGGTCTGGGCGATCCCCGTCGCGGCCGTCGAAGACGACCCGCCGGCCCAGTGGCTCGCGGTGGCGATCTCCGCCTACCTGCTGCGCCAGCGCGTCCCGATTTAGCGCCGTCGGAAGACGAGCACTCCGTCGTCGGCAGAGACGAGTCGGAAGTGCGGGTTGTGACGGAGCCGTCGGATTTGGCTCAGCCCGCCCCGCTTGTCGTTGTGGTCGCCGAGCGACGGCTTCTGCTCGTCGACGATGACCCAGTCGGCGCCGCGGAGGTAGGGGAAGCTGAAGATCCACTTGCGCTCGGAGAGGTGCGCGCCGAGCGCGTTCGTCGCCGTGACGCGGGCGGTCGCCGGAATCAACTTCAGCTCCCGCGCAGCGATCCGGTCGTGCCGGGTTACCTGGGCGCTCTTTGCCTGCAGCGTCTGCCCGCCCGGAACGAACCGCCAGATCGGGAGCGGCCCGAGCCGATAGTTGCCGACGAGCGCGGCCAACACGACGACGGTGGCGGCCGTTCCGGCCCAGCGGCCGAGTCTTCCCGCCCCCATCGCGGCTGCTGCGAACAGGATCGGAATCTCGCCCGCCACGTAGTGGTAGTGGATCGAGCTCTGTGCGTCGACCGACGAAAGCAGGTTCAGGGCGAGCTCGGGGACGAGCGCGACGAGCAGCAGCGGCGCAAGCAGCGCCAGCCCGGCGATCGGGAGCAGCAGGTCGAGCAGGTAGTGCACCCCGCGGTGGTCGAAGGCGACCGAGAGCAGGCGCCCGGGATCGGTGAATGCCTTCTTGACGATCCCCGCAGCCGAGCCGCCGACCGCGTCGTAGCGGCGGTAGAAGCTCGAGCCGGAGCCGTGGTTGAAGTGGGGAATCACGAGCTGAGTCGCAATCGCCGTGGCACCGACCCCAACGGCGGCGATCGTTCCGCCGACGAGCCACCGGCGGCGGCTGATCGCGTACCAGACCCCGAGCCCGGCGATCACCAGCGGGATCTCCTCCCGTGTCAGTGCCGCCAGCGCCGCGAAGATGGTGAACGGCAGCAGCTGGTCCTCATCCAGGTACCAGATCGCAAAGAGCAGCAGCGGGCAGGCGAGAGCGACGGGGTGGAACTCGTTCAGCGTCATCCAGTCCGTTGCGGGGTAGAGGAGATAAGCGAGGGAGAAGCCGAGCGCGGGCCGCTCGGAGCCCGTGTACTTGCGCGCGAGCCAGTAGAGCGGCAGCGCCCCGAGTGCGACGACCACGGCCTGTGCGGTCAGCAGCAGGCTCGGGCTCGGCCAGATCCACCACAGCGGAGCGAAGGCGACGAGGATCGGGTCGACGTGCGCGGCCAGCCGCGAGACCTGAACACCATGCAGGTTCGTGACCTGGAGCAGGTGCCCGTGCGCGGTCGACCAGACCGCCTGAACCATGTTGCCGAGGTCGAAGCGGCCCGTCTCGAATGCATCGTGCCGGAGGACCGAGAGGGCGGCGAACGCGGCCGCGTAGGCGGCGATCGCCGCCCAGAGGAGGGGGCGACCCCGGGCAAATCTCACCCGAGGACGCCCTCGATCAACGCTCGCCAGCGGTTGCCCAGGACGTGCTCGGACGCCTGGTCCTGGTACGTGCGTAGGCCTCCTTCCGCGAGACGGCGAGCCAACGCGGCGTCTTCCGCGAGACGCCGGACCGCGGCCGCCAGCGCCGCCGGGTCGCCCGGCGGCACGAGCAGTGCGCTCTCGTCGTCGACGAGCAGCTCTCGCGCGGCGGGAGTGTCAGCCGTGATCACCGGCACACCGCAAGCGAGGGCCTGGAAGACCTTGTTCGGGATCACCCGGCCGGCTTTTTCCGAGCTGCCGAAGACGCCCAGCGCGCAGCCGGCACGGTGAAGTTCCTGAGGCAGTTGTTCGTAGTCGACCCATGGAACGTGCTCGACGTTCGTCGGCCTGTGCTCGAGCAGCGGCTCGAGCTGGCCGCTGCCGATGATCCTGAAGCGGAGGTTCGGGGCGATCCGGGCAGCCTCGAGCACGGTCGCGACCCCGTGCAGCGGAATGAGCTTGCCCACGAAGAGCGCCTGGAAGGGTTGGACGGGGTCCCACCCGGGACCGAAGACCCGCTCCTCGGCGCCGACGAAGCAGACTTCCATCTTGTCTCGCGGCAGGCCGGCGAGCTCGGCGAGGAACTCTGCGTTTGCGAGGGTGTCGGCGACGACGAGGTCGGCCGCCCGGAGCGCGTGACGGTCGATCGCTCTGAGGATGCGCGCCGCCGGGGAGCCCGACCCGAAGCGCCGGCGATCCGCGACGAACGTGTCATAGAGAGAGACCAGCGGGTTGAAGACGATCGGTCTGCCGGCCGCGACCCGCCGGGCTGCCTGGAGGTCAAGGTGGCCCGGGTACCCAACGATCAGCGCGTCGAATCTGTCCATGGGACGGCGGAACAGCTCGACCTCCGCAAGCGCAAGCCGCGCCGCGGTCCCGACCCCGGCGCGCCACTTGTGAGTGCTTCCCTCCCAGACAGAGACGTGGCGCTCGTCCACCTCGACGCCGGCTCCGCGAAGCGCCGCGATCACCTGGGCATTCCGCGGGTAGTCACGCTCGTAGGTGCCGAAGTAGAGGATGCGCACTTCGCTTGACCAGGCCCTGTGTTTCCGCACCCGTCCTTAACGGGTTTCCACGCGCTTTGAAGGCGCGCCCGGCCTCCTCCCCGCGGCGAGCCTAACCCGAATTCGCGCGCGAGTGGGTGACGCGACCGTGCCGGAAATGCGACGCCGCAGCGGTCTGAGCGCCCGGCTCGCGGCGCGTGCTTCAGGCGCTCTCAGGAGAGGATCTCGTCGACGTGGAACTCCGCCTGCTGACGGCCGACCGCGGTCTCTTCGTGCTGGCTCGTGAGCATCTCGCTGATCAATCCGAGCGAGAAGAACTGCAGCCCGACAACCACCAGGAGCACGCCGAGCGTTAGCAGCGGCCGCTCACCGATCGCGTGGCCGAGCGCCTTGACGACCGTCAGGTAGACCAGGATCGCGACCCCAAGCAGGCCGAGGATGAGCCCGAGGCCTCCAAACAGATGCAGCGGCCGATGCCGGTAGCGGCCGATGAACGAGACGGTGAGCAGATCCAGGAAGCCGCGCACGTAGCGCTCGACGCCGTAGCGCGAACGACCGTGTTCGCGCGGGCGATGGTTGACGGGCAGCTCGGCGACCCGAAAGCCGCGGTACTGCGCGAGCACCGGGATGAACCGGTGCAGCTCGCCGTACAAGGGCATACCGCGAACGACCTCGGCGCGATAGGCCTTGAGCCCGCAGTTCATGTCGTGCAGCCGTAGTCCCGAGACACGCCCGGTCACCCAGTTGAAGATCCGGGACAGGACTCGCCGGCGCAGTGGGTCTCGGCGGCGCGTCTTCCATCCCGACACCAGGTCGAAGCCCTCTTCGAGCTTCACGAGCAGGCGCGGAATCTCCGCCGGATCATCCTGGAGGTCTGCGTCGATCGTGACCACGGTCTCGCCGCGGGCCTGCCCGAACCCGGCCGCCAGAGCCGCTGCCTTGCCGAAGTTTCGGCGTAGCCGCACGACCCGCACGTTCTCGTTGCCGTCGTGCAGCCGGGTAAGGGCTGCGAAGGATCCGTCGACCGAGCCGTCGTCGACAAAGACGGCCTCCCACTCTTCGGCAAGCGGCTCGAGTGCGGCCTGGAGCTCCTCATACAGCAGGGCGACGGAGCGCTCCTCGTTGTGCAGCGGGATGACGATTGAGATCACGGAGGCGGAGGTGGTGGTGGGGGCGGCGTTGGTGTCGTGGCCGTCGTGACCGGAATGGTGACGGTTGTCGGCACCGTTGTGGGCGGAGGAGGCGGAGTCGGAGGTGGAGGCGGTGGTGTTGGCGGCGGCGCCACCACGGTAGTGGGGGCCGTCGTCGTCGCTCTCGTCGAGGCGGCAGCGCTCGTACTCGGCGCGGTGCTGACCGGCCTGGTCGCGGTCGTGCCGGGGGTCCTTGTTGTTTGAAGTGCCGACGACGTTGCCGATGTCGAATCGTTCGAGCGGCCGATGAGAAAGGCGATGGCGACGCCGGCGAGTCCCGCCACCAGGAGGAGCAATGCGGCCAGCCAGACCGGCAGCGGGACGGCGCGGCGGCCACGTCCGCTCGGGCCACCTGGAGGGATCACGCGTGTTGGCTCGGAGCCGGCGACGATCGTCGGTGCGTCGCTGAGCGTTGGCGCCTGCTCGCCAGAGAGGGCCTGGACGAGCTCCCCGCCGTCAGCCGGCCGGGCCTCTGGGTCCTTCGCGAGCGAGGCCTCGGCCAGGGCGGCGAGCGCAGACGGCGCCGTCGGCCGGGCGTCCGAGAGCGGAAGGGGCGCCTCTTGAACATGCATGCGAGCGAGCTCCATGGGGCTCTCGGACTCGAACGGCAGCCGGCCGGCGAGTAGCCGGTACAAGATGACGCCGAACGAGTAGACGTCGCTTGCGGCCGTGGCGGGGAGCCCCTGGGCCTGCTCGGGTGAGATGTAGGCGGCCGTGCCGAGAAGCGTCCCGGTCTCGGTCAGCGTTCCCGAGCCGATCAGTCGGGCGATTCCGAAATCCGCGATCTTGGCGATGCCCTCGCCGTCAAAGAGCACGTTCGCCGGTTTGAGGTCCCGGTGAACGAGGCCGCGTGCGTGGGCGTGCGCCAGGCCCGCGGCGAGCTCCCGCGCGATTCGCTCTGTCTCATCATTCGGAAACGGCTCGCCCGGAACGAGCCGGTCCTCGAGCGTGCCGCCGTCGAGGTACTCCAGCACCATGAACGGCCTGCCGTCGTCCTCGCCGTAGTCGTACAACCTGCAAATGTTCGGATGAGCGAGCGCGGCGACGGCCTGCGCCTCGCGCTCGAAACGGGCGGGGTCGGCGTCGCGGGCAAGCAACTTCAAGGCGACGCGGCGGCCGAGCTCGACATCGTCGGCGGCCCAGACTTCTGACATCCCGCCGATTCCCAGTCGGGCGCCGAGCCTGTAGCGACCCCCCACCAGTTCCTCGGTCACCGGGCTAGCTTATGCGGCTCGGATGGCGGATCTGCTCTCGATTGCCGAAGCCCAGCGCCTGATCCTCGACCACGCCGAGCCTCTTCCGACCGAGACCGTAGCGCTCGAAGCTGCCGCGGGTCGTGTCCTTGCGGAGCCCGCCCGCGCGGAGACCGATCTGCCACCGTTTCCGAGCTCGGCGATGGATGGTTACGCCGTCCGGTCGGCCGACACGCCGGGGCGGCTTCGGGTGACGGCGAGAATCGCGGCGGGGAATCCTGCCTCCAAGCCGCTTGCATCCGGAGAGGCGATGGGGATCGCGACCGGTGGCGTCGTCCCCGACGGCGCCGATGCCGTCGTGCCGATCGAGTATGTTGTCGAATATGACAACGAAGTCGAAGTCGGGAACGAACTCGAAAGCGGAAGCCACGTGCGCCCGCGTGGCGGTGACATTCGAGCGGGCGAAGTCGTCGTCGAGCCCGGCTCGGTGCTCACACCGGCGCGCCTTGGCGCTCTGGCGGCCGCAGGCATTCCGGAGGTGCGGTGCGCGCGCCGCCCGCGGACAGCCGTTCTGCCAACGGGAACCGAGCTGCGCCGCCCGGGCGAGGCGCTCGGAGCGGGCGAGATCTACGAGGCGAACGGGTTGATCTTGTCGGCCCAACTCGAGGCCGCCGGCGCGATCGTCGAACTGCTGCCGGCGGTCGGCGACGACGAAGCCGCGCACCGCCGCGCCCTCGAGCAGGCGCTCGAGGAGGATCTCGTCGTCACCTCGGGCGGAGTCTCCGTCGGCCCCCATGATCTCGTGCGTCGCGTCGAGGCCGAGCTCGGCGTCCGGGAGGTCTTCTGGCGTGTGTCGGTCAAGCCCGGCAAGCCGATCGCTTTCGGCGTCCGCCAGCAAACGCTGGTCTTCGGCCTCCCCGGCAACCCCGTCTCCGCGCTCGTCGGCTTCGTGCTGTTCGTGGGGCCTGCCGTCCGCGCCCTTCAGGGTGTGCTCGAGCCCCTGCCGCGCTTCGATCGAGGCCGGATCCTGGGCGGGCGCCGCCGGAACCCCGAGCGGGACGAGCTCGTCCGCGCCCGACTCCGGGCGGCCGCCGACGGCCCGCTCCTCGAGCCACTGAGCGGCCAGGAATCGCACATGATCGCCCGCTCGGCGGAGGCCGATGCGCTCGTGTTCATTGCTCGGGGTGAGGGTGAGCTGGCCGACGGGGAGCCGGTCGACTACCTTCGCCTGAGCTGATCAGGCCCCGGTCGCCCGCTGCCGCTGCTCGGAGGCACGATGCCGGGCTCGCTGGCCGAGGTAGACGCGCCGAAGCCCCGCTCGAATCGGGCCGAGGCCGCGGTCGGCTGAGTTGGGATACGGCGCGTACCGGCGTACCGCAAGCGCGGAAAGTTGGGCGGCGGCGGCGAGCCAGGCCATCCAGATCACAAAGGTCGGGATCGTCACGTAGTGGACCGCGACCAGCTCGGCCAGGTACCAGGGCGCGTCGAGCCCGAGCCCGTAGCGCGTCGCGAAGGAGATCAACAAGACGAGTGGGCCGAGGAAGCCCAGTGCAAGCACCGTCGCACGCAGCCAAACCGGCCGGGATTGCACCTGGGGCAGCCAGAGCCAGGCGTGCAGGGAGGGCAGAACGAGGATCAACGCGAATGGATTCGTCGCGACGACCATCAGGCTGACGACGCCGAGTGCCAGCAGCGCGGCCGTGTGGCCCGCGAGCTCGTCGTCGATCCCCACCGGCCCTCGTGGAACAAGTCGGTAGCGGGCGATCACCCAGCCGGCGGCGGCGAGTGCGGCGAGACCCAATAACCCGACCAAGGGCCAGTGCTGCGCGGCCCGACTCTGCGGTGCGAGCGGAAGTGCCTCGCCGCCGGGCCAGACGCCGAGCAGGGCGAAGAGCTCGAAGACGGCCCCGAGCCAGAGCCAAAAGACGAGTCGGCTTCGGTAGCTGCGGAGGGCGGGCGCAATCGGCAGCCGGCGCCGCCGGCAGCGTGCGAAGAGATCGATCGTCGAGATCAGGAACGGGAGCAGCGCCGCAATCAGGACGAGCTCGATCGCCCAACCGCGGATCACCCGCGCGCCAAGGTAGACGTAGCTCGAGGTTCCCTGCACGAGCTCTGCGCCCTGGTCGAGAGCGCGCAGGAGCTCCTGGGTACTGCGGCCGATCTGAGCGAGGCGGCCGCCGTTGAGACGTCCGGGGGTGTCAGAGAACGTCGAAGGGTGCTGATCGCTCGCCGTGGTCAAGGTCAGCGCGCCGACGCCGCGCTCGAGCACCGGGCCCTGCTCGTAGAGCGTGAACGGAAAGGCAAGATCAAGGAGCTGGGTGAAGCCGCTCGAGTGTCGTGGCGGAGCACCGGCCTGCTCCTGGACTCGCGCCGCCGCCGTCTCCACCAGTCCAGCCGCCGGATTCCTGGCTGTATCTCCGGCGATGACGAGCCGAGATGTGGCCTGGCCTGCGATCGAATCGAGCACGACTGCGGTCACGATTCGGTCGCGGAACTTGGTCGCAAACTGTTTCGCCCCGAGACCGCCAAACGAGCCTCCGTCGGTGGCGACGAAGAACAGCGTGTGCGCCGGGCTGACGATGCTGGCGCCGGAAGGCACGTTTCCGGAAACCGAGGTCGCGTAGGAGCGGGCGAGCTCGATCAGCGCGGCGACTCCCGACGCGTTGTCGTTCGCACCCGGTCCCGCGCCGGCGTTGTCGAGGTGCGCGAGGACCGCGAGTGCCTGGGGTGAGCGGCCTGGAATCGTGACGATCAGATTCTCGAGCCGGACGCGTCCGCGCCCCGGAATCGTCGCCGTGAACGGCTCGCCGCGAACGCGGAGGCCGAGATTCGCCACCTGGCCGGCGAACCACTGGCGTGCGCTTTCCGCCCCCGGCGATCCGGGTGAGCGGTCGGGAAAGGTCTGCGCAAGGTCATTCGCGAGGGCGACCGCTCGCAGCTTGTCGAAGGCCGGTGGAAGCGTCGGGACGGCCGCGCGCAGCGCGGCAGGCTTGCCAACGCTGAAAGCGGCGATGAGCAGGGGAATCCCGACCAGCAGCCAGGTACCGCGGTAGAGGCGGCTGTTGATTGG
>Ga0207693_10002683_pt1 | contig 15445 bp, 32 predicted proteins | sample LARL81metaG_FD_184347 | JGI IMG/M metagenome (GOLD analysis project Ga0207693, IMG submission 184347) | Corn, switchgrass and miscanthus rhizosphere microbial communities from Kellogg Biological Station, Michigan, USA - LAR L8-1 metaG... | ecosystem: Host-associated > Plants > Roots >...
CCGCGCTATGCACCGGCTGGTCCGTGACGCTCAAGCAAATCAACGTCAACGGCTACACCAAAGAGGTTGCGGCGTATTCGTACCGCAAGCTCGATTGCAAGCGCGACGAAGCCGCGCCCGAGCCCGAGCCCGCGAAGCAGGAGAATGCCGCGTGAGCAAGGCTAATCGCGTCGAGCGACTGTCAATGAAAATTCGACCGTTGCTTTTCGGCCATGGGCCGGACGTGCAGAGCGCAGTGCTGGCCGATCTCGTTTCACTATGGATCGCCGGGCATCATCCGGAGCTACGCGAAAAAGTATTGGACGGTTTCGTTGAGTTGATCGAGCAACTGGTGCCAGAAAGCGAGAAGGAAATCTTTGGCAACGCTGGCTTCCCGATGGAGGGAATGCACTGATGGGCGATTGTGTCACCACTAGCTGGCAACTACTCGCGGCACTGGCACCAATTTTCTTCGCGCTCGGTTGGCTGATTGGCTCGAAACTCACGTTGCGGCGGCAACTACGCGAAGGCGTGACCAAAGAGCAAGTCGAGGAATTTCATAACGATATCACCAAACACAAACGCGCGTTGCAAGAGCTTTCAGAAATGGTGCGGAGACGCTGATGAGAATGAAAGCGAAAAAGCACAAGCGACGGCGGAGCTTGCGTCCGGAACGGATCGGGCCAACGACGATCTTAGACCGATTCGATTCGCGCGCCGCAATCTGCAACATCGATGCGCGGCTCACGGATATCGAGCGCATGATCCAAACTATCGGCCGCGCATTCATGCGCACGCATACGCCCGCAACCGCCGAGTTTGACGAATGAGGCAGTGGTATTTCAAAGCCAAGCGTGCTCGGAACGGCGAAGGCTGGATCGCATGGTGCGCAAAAACGCCGCTTCTTGGCGAGGGACCGATGGATGTCGACTTTAGCGAAGATGTGTACTTCGAATTCGGCGAGTCCAAACACGAAGCGCTCGCTAAGTTGAGACGCGAAGTTTTGAACTAACAAGGAAACAAGATGGCAACCGAACAGAAATCAAGCAACGCACTGGCTGTCTTCCGCGATCTAATCGAGCGGCAAACCGCGCAATTTCTCGCGGCCATGCGCGACGACGAAAAAGCCGTCAGCCGCTTCAAGCGCATTCTGATGACAATGTATCAAGAGCGCAAAGAAGTGCGCGAATGCGATCCGATGAGCATCCTTCAGGTCGCGATGCGTGCCGCGCAGGATGGCCTGATGCTCGATGGCGTCGAAGCAGCCGTCGTGCCGTTCAAAGATCGCGATGCCCCTGGCAAGGTCACGGCGACCTATATCCCAATGATTCAAGGCATCCGCAAGAAGGTGCGCAATAGCGGACTCGTGGCCGATTGGATCGTGCGGCCGGTGTATGAAGGCGACGATTTTATCATCAGCTTCGGGTCCAACGAATTCATCCGCCATCAGCCAAGCCTTACCGGTGGCAGGAAGCGTCCGCTGATCGGCTGTTACTCCATCGCCACGTTCAAGGATGGATCGAGATCGTATGCATTCATGAACAAGGACGAAATCGAAGACATCCGCTCGAAGTCCAAGGCGCGCAGCGGTCCATGGCATGATCCGATCTTCTATCCGGAGATGGCCTGCAAAACGCTGGCGCGCAATCACTCGAAGCAGTTACCGATGTCGAGCGACATGCAAGTGTTCTGGCAGAATGATGATCGCGATAGCGGTGCCGTGCCGCCGCGTACCATCGAAGGATCGGCGACGCGCGAGCTTACAGGAAGTTCGCATGCTGCCGCTGCCAGCGTTGCCGACATGCTCGACGATTTCGGCGCGGGCGCGCCCGCACAAGCTGCGCAGAAGAGTTTGCCCCCGGCGGACACTCCCAGCCAACCGCCGCCGGGGGCAGACGGCGGGGCCGCGAGTCCGCAACCCTCTGGTGCTCGCGGCCTCACGTCCGCCGATATCGATTCGGTCAAGAAAGCGTATCGGCGCGGGCAAGAGGATCGCAAAGCAGGCAAGCCCGACGCGGTGCCCACCGACTATGCCACCAACGATAAAAACAAAGAGCAAATAGCCTGGGCTGCGGGCTTTGACGGCAAGGCAATGCCGGAATGGCGAATAGGATCATGAAACTCGGCAAGGATGTTCGCACGCGGCCATCGCAATGCACGAACTGCGGCGAAATGCTCGATGGTGCCACGGTCGTGGGTGAAGGCGGCGCGCACAAACCCGAGCAAGGCGACATATCCTTGTGCATCTATTGCGGGCACGTCATGGGCTTCACCGACGATGGACGATTGCGCGATTTGACCGGTGCGGAAATCGTCGAGGCGATGGGTGATAAGCGCTTGATAGTAGCACAATGGGCTATCAAGAAGGCCAAGGAGTCGAGGCGATGAAAGCCAACATCGATGTGAAAGATCGCAAGGAAGCGGAGTACATCCGCGCCGCACTCAACGATCCGATCATGCGCGCGCAAGTCGTGGTCTTGGGAGCGCTATCGACGTTGCCGAGCGCCCGCGCCCGCCAGCGCGTGCTGCAATATGTCAACGATTACTTCGAGGAAAATCCGGGGCCGTCAGCATGACGCAACATAAGCTTGGCGACACCGTGATGTTTGGCGGCGTGCCGGTGACGGTTGTATCCGACGCCGAAGCCGAACAAGTCGACTTCGTGGTGTGCATGCCGCTGGGGCCATCGGACTTCACTGACAATCTTGTCGGCAACTGTTGCCAGTGCGGCACAAAAGTTATGTATCGCTGGCATGCGCCGCGTAAGCCGAAGAAAATCTGTATCGACTGTGCCGTGAAGCAAGGAAAGGAAACGACATGACCACTCCATATGAGTTAGCGCGAGATCGCGCTGACCGCCAAATTGATATCAGCGTCGAGCAAGAGATTTCGCAACTCGCTCGCAACGTCGAACGCAAAGGCAATGGCGCGACAGCATCGGCCGCCGATTCAGAACCCGTACATCCGGCGCTGATCGCGTGCCAGAAGGCCGCCGAGATGGTGCGCAACGTCCACGAGCGGCATACGGCGGAAGGCGAAACGATGGCGCAGCACCTTGAACAAATTGGCAAATCGTTCATGGAGATGTGTCAGGACGCGGCCAATCAGATACGCGAGCAACGCATTCTCCCCAAGGAAATGGCCGCCAAGATCGCCGACGAATTGCTCGGCATCGGCCAGCAAGAAGCCGAGCGGCAATCGGCGGTCGCGCATGGCCTCCGGAGCGCACGCGACGCGTTGGTGGGAATCGAGCAACACAACAAAAAAGGCTAAACCGTCGTGAGCAAGTCGCAGGTTAACTTTCGCCAAACCGACATGACGCGGGCGCTACGTGCTGCCAAGCTTGCCGGTTGCGTCGTCGGGGCGGTCCGCGTCGATGCCAAGACCGGCGACTTCAAACTCGAATTCCTCAACGATATGCGTGACGCGACAAATGATGACCCAACGCAAATCCTCGATACCGCAAGCGACGGCGGCTGAAGCCGACATCATCGCGGCTTGGCACAATGACGAATCGTTAGTCGCCTGCGCGCAAATGCTTGACATGAAGCCCGCCACGCTTGAGCGCGCGTGGCGATGGCTCAAGCGCACCGGCAAGCTTCCCGATAGACCGCGCCGTCATCGCCAAAACTTCAAAGACGACAAAGACGCCGTCGACAATGGCTGTCCAAGCGTGCACAAGCTCGGTCGTGACCCTTTGGGCGCGAAGCTCGCGGCAAAACAGCGATGAAACGTGCGAGCGTAGTGTCATCTTTCACCGTCTAAAAAATAGAGCCTCACTTATCCACGGTTGTGCTTGACGGGATTGACCCGTGCGGCAACAGTTTACCGTGCGGAGAAAGAGGCCGCATTCTAGAAGGAGAACAACGATGAAGAAACTCTTGCTGGCGAGCGTGTTTGCGCTTGGTCTCGCCAGTGCAACCGCCGCTAATGCGGCGCAATTTACTGTGAGTGACTTCGCCGGGACGGGCAACTTTGGCTCGATCACGGCAACCGATCTCGGTGCAATGCCGGGGTCTACTGACACGGTCGATCTGTTCATCAACATGGCCCCCAATGTCCTGATCGACACGGGAAGCCATTTCTCGTTGACCTTGTCGTTGCTTGGTACTGGTCGGATCGATCCGGCCAGCGTCATGTTCCAGACGGCACCCGGTTCCGGTGGCATCACAGTGGAAGCTCACGGCGGAAGTTACATGAATTCGCCGTTCGGCAACTTCACCGATGCGCTTTCGGCCGATTGCTCCCCGTCTATGGGCACTGGATGCGGATCAACGCTCGATCTGCATATCATCAACTTCCAGGGCTTTGGTCCGGCCAGCAATCAATTCAACGGCTCTAATATCTTCGCCGCCGTTGATGTGCTGCTTGCTAACTGTTCTGGAAGCTGCACGGGCGTCGTCGGCACGACTACCCCTCCGACAACGCAGCAAGTGCCGGGACCGATTGCCGGTGCTGGCATTCCTGGCCTCATTGGGCTCGGCTTGCTAATGCTGGCAAGGTTTCGCCAGCGGCGCAACGGCAAAGGCGCTATCGCCTGACGCTTAAAACAAACAATACCCGTCGCGTCCGCGCGGCGGTTCACTTCTCTCAAACAGGGGCTAAAGTGAAATGAAGAAGCTTCTATTTGCTACTGTCGCACTGCTGGCCATGACAGTGGCCAGCACAGCGGCAACCATCACTTTCACAGCTAGTGAGGATGGTGGACCGACGACAACTGCTCCAACACCGAACGCCTCGGCCACCATTGGTCCGATCTCGTTCGGTGACTTCACGTTCTCGATGACTGGATCGACCAACGGATCAGGAGGCGTACCACCGCCCTTCCTGCTCCAAGGCAACACGATCACAGTTCAGCAAAACGACACTGGATCACACACGCTTGATCTAAGCGTGCTCGGGATCGGGCTCACCAGCCCGACCGGACTCACCGCGCTGCTGAGCGGCTTCGATGCAACCGGGCTCTCTGCCGGTTGGGTCGCGACCATCAGCACGGATATCAATGGCAGCATTATCGATTCCGCGACATTCACGGGACCGACTTCTGGCGGCCATGATACCGCGTTCGGTGCGTTCAATCTGCCAGCGATGTTCAACGCCAGTATCGACTTTCACATCGTCACCAACGGTGTTGGCGCTGCTAATCTCGGTGGTTCTTTGGCGGTACCAGGACCGGTCGTCGGCGCGGGTCTTCCGGGCTTGCTCGGAATGCTCGGCTTCGGCGGCTTCAAGTTCTTGCGACGCCGCAAGCGCGATCCGCAAACCGCTTAGTACCTCTGGACGGTTAGCGGTAGGAGGGCCGCCGGGTTTTACCCATTCCCGGCGGCTCTTTTCAAATGTGGCCATTCCGGCGCAAGAAGATGAGCGAAGACGAATCCCTTCAATTGATGATGATTTCGGTCATCGGCTGCGAGCTTCGGCTAGAACCACCGAAGCCGAAACCGAAAGTTAAAGTTGACGAAGTAACCGCTCGGGCTGATCGCACATTGCGTGAGCTTCTACAAATGGTGCGCGCCGATGAAAACTAAACAGCACGCGCTGCGATGATAACGCGCGATTGGGCAAGATACGCCAAAGCGCTTGATATGCGTCTTGGCGGCGCGAAGCTGGACGAGATCGGAAACGAATTTGGTGTTACCCGCGAGCGGGCGCGGCAGATGGTCGATATCGCCCAACGGCAACTGGCGTTCCGCGTGTTCAAGGGTTTACCGCGTCCACAATTCTACAAACAATTGGGAGAGGCCGACTATGCGAATCCCAATACCGAAACAATACGATCAGGTAATGGACTGGATCGCCAATCGCGTCATGCCGCCGAATAAACCGAGCGGCCTGCGGCTGTTCGGGTACAATGTAACTTGGCTCGATCTGTCGCTTGTCGGCTATCCGCTCGCCGGGGCTATTGCGCTCTATCTTTGGTCCGGCGAATGGCTTTGGTTTCCGGCCGTCGCGCTGTGCATGGGCCTTGCTATCCTGATATGGGGCCTTCGATGACTGATGATCAATTCGCCGAATTACTCGCGGCAATCAAGGAAGTCCGCGATGAGTTGACCCGCTCGAATGCGACACTCGACGCGCTCGTTGTCGAGATCGCGCGCGAGATCGGCGAACAGGCCAAGGAACGACGGGCACGATTGCTTGAGGATAAATGACGACACTTTACGACGAAAAATGGGGCCAAGGACCGCGCACATGCGGTGGCTGCACGCTGTGCTGTCGTCTATTGCCGGTACATCACGACGGCGACATGCCGGGGGGCTGGCACAAAGCGGCGGGCGAGCGCTGCCGCCATCAGCGCACCGGCAAGGGCTGCGCCGTCTATCGCAAGGCGGGCTTTCCCACCGCATGCGTCTATTGGAATTGCCGCTGGTTGACCGGCATTGATACTGCCGAACTTCGCCGCCCGGATCGCGCGCATTACGTGCTCGATGTCGTGCCCGACTATGTGACTTTGAGCGCGGACGATCTCACGCCGACGAAGATCGAAGTCGTGCAGGTTTGGTGTGATCCGAAATATCCGGATGCACACAAGGACCCTGCGCTGCGCGCCTATCTCGCGCGGCGCGGCGAGGAAGGCGTCGCCGCACTCATCCGCTATTCATCCGGAGATGCGTTTTTCCTCTGCCCGCCCGCGATGTCGAGCGATGGGCAATGGCACGAGAGACACGATGGTCAAGTCGAGCCGGATCGTACAGCGGAAGAAATGGTCGCAGGCGTCGCCGAAGCGCGCGGACAAACTTAAATGCTCTGCGATGACATCATCGCTGATCCGTTTTTGCCCGAGCTTTACGACGGGCTCGACAAGGCAGTCGACAAGGTCAGGCGGGCGCAGAAATTCGTGCTCTCGCGTGAGTTCACGCTTGCCGCCGATGGCTTGGTCGACAACGTCGGTGAGCTTGCCAAGATCGCGCCGTATTGCCGCACGCCGTTTCCGCTGGCGTGGTTTGAATGGGCGCATCGCGACCGTCCGCATTGGGATGTGGAAGGTCCGCATAAGGCGCGGCCAATTGATCGGCAGCGGCATCAGCGCGAACCGCATCGCATCGGCATTCTGCTTGAGCAATTGCACGAGCGCGCATCGCTGTGGCTGACATCGCTGTTTTGGTCGCTGTCGGAGGTAGCGCCAGATTTGCAGTCGCCGCACAACGCCAGCATCGTCGCCATTCAATTCGATGCCGAGAATGCCAAGGGCGACGATCCGCTGATCAACGCGGTAAAGAATCGGTCTTCGGATTTCGGCTTGGGCATGCTCGGGGGCTTAATGGCGACCGCGCCACAGGTCGCGCTGCGCTTGGCCGAATATGCAATCGAGGATTGGGGCGGCGAAGTGCGCTTCATGATCGCTGCCCTCGGTTTGCTCAATACCCGCAACGTCGTCGAAATGCAGCGCATCGACAACGAGAAGATGAACGTCAAGCGTCAGCGCCATGGCAAGCGCCCGCTGTTCTCGCATAACATCATCAAAGTCCGGCCGTCGATTGTCGTATGGCGCAACGCTGGCAACAGCGAAAGCGGACACCGCGATCTGCGACTACATTTTGTGCAAGGACATTTCAAACGTCGCAAATCGGGAATGTTTTGGTGGTCGATGCACACGCGCGGAAATATCGCGAGCGGAATGGTCAGCAAGGATTACGAGCTTGAGGGCGAGAGATGATCCCGGCTCTTATAATCGGAGTGATAGGCGTACTATCTTTCATCGTAATGGGTGAAGAAGCAGACACCCACTTTGCTTTCCTTGTGGGCACTCTCATCTTCATCGGCGCAACTCTTGAGTTGCTGATGAGGTAACGAAAATGCGTTGGTTCTATATCAGCTTTGGAAGCTTCGAACATGGGCATCTTGGTAGCACGGTGGTGCAAGCCGCCGACGTTGCCGGTGCACTCGCCGAAGCTACGGCGCGCGGGCTCAATCCCGGCGGGGAAGCGCAGATCATTCCGGTGCCGCCCGAACGCAGTGAGCATCCCGATCTTGTTGCGATCCGCAATCGTTTGGCAAACAAACATGAGCTTATGGGTCGCGGCGCTACCGCACGCGTCTATCACGAGAATGCGGAAGTGGTTTGCGAAGAGTGCAACGATGAGAATAAGACGAAGTGAGAAGCTTTCCAGTCTCGGCTTGGGCAACGTCCACATAATTGACAACGCTTCGCCCGATATCTCGCTGGAAAAGTTGATGCACATGCTCTCGCGGGCTTGCGATGACTTCATGGCCAATTTTGCGCGTGTTACACCGATGTATCACATCATCTGTCGGCAGGGCTTTCATTTAATTGTCGATGCCCCTCCCGGCGACAAAGATGAGATCGTGGCCAAGGTGCGGGTCTTGCTCAAGGTCTGCGATGCCGTCGCTTATGCGTTCTGCGACGAAGCATGGTTTGCACAATATCGGCCCGACGAAGTGACCCCTGGAATGGCACCGGATGTCCTACCGCACGACCGCCCGAACCGCGAGGAAATCGTTTTGATCCAAGCGGAGAGCGAGCGCGAGGGCGAAAGGACCGGATCACGCAAGATCATTCGCGACAAGGACGGCAAGCCAACGCTCGGGCCGCTCGACATCCAACGCTTTGATCAGAGCATCGGTCGCATGGTCGGGTTATTGCCACAGCGCGGGCCAAGGCAATGAGCAAATGGCGACACAAGAAACGTGGCACGATTTACGACGTGCTGACCGATAGCGCGTCGTTGCAATGTTCGGCCGCGCCCGAGTTCGAGGAAATGTTCGACGATCACGATTGGACGGTCTATCGCAGCATCGCGACCGGTGCGATCTACATTCGGCCTACCGAAGAATTTTTGGATGGCCGTTTTGAGCGCATCGAGGGAGAGGGGCAATGACCAGCCACCTTGATCCCTACACCTTCATTCTTGTCGACCGCAAACCGGTGCAGCATGCAAACGATGAGGAATGGTGGCGGTGGTATCTCAACGAAGAGAATCGCCGCGTGGCAAAAACACAATTCGAAAGCGGGCTGATCACTGTCAGCACTGTATTCACAAGCCTCGATCTTCTGCCGGAACGCGGCAAGCTGTTTGAGACGAAAGTTTTCGGCGGCAAGCTGGATCAAGAGGAATGGCGCTGCGCGACATGGGAGGAAGCGGAAGCACAGCACGCAAAAGCGGTCGCACTGGTGCGGGAGACTTTGCCCCATGAATGACGATGTGACGCAGAAACTAACGTTCGGACTCTACGGCTACATGATCCGTTTCGAGACATGGGAGAAATTCATCCGCGCGTCCGGCGGCAGCGAAAACATGAAGCAACTGGTCATCGAGCATGTGCGCGAGGAAGTGCCGCCCGCCGCCGGATTGGTCGACAGCTTCAAAGTCGGCTTGGTGATCGGCGGTTTGATGAATCGCTTCGAAGCGCATCCGCCCGATCTCGACGACATCTTTCGCACCATTGAGCTTACACGCGATCTTAACAACGTGCCCATCGTGCAGGCTCACGGGAAGCCGCTGATATGACCGAGATCGAAAAAATTCATGTCGCGGCGCTCGCCGACAAGATCGATGAGGCTATTCGCGCCGCAACACATGCCGAAGGCGGTTTAGTTGTTCCGGCAATTGCCATCTTGCTCGGTCGCTATGTTGCTTACGAAGCTGGCGCAGCCGACCGCATCGGCGATGGCCTCAATATGGTCTGGAGCATGATGCGCATGGCGGCAATCGAGGAAGCATGCAAGCTCTATGCGCCGAAGGACGACCAGGGCATCGGCGCGCTCGACGCTGCCACGTCGCCCGAGGATAAAGAATGACCAGCGACGAGATCGTCGAAGCTTTGCCGCTGGCGGCGGCCGACACTGACAATGTGCGGGCGGTGAATGTGATGGTTCACATTGCCCGCGCTCGCACGCGCCGCAAGCAGGGCAATCCGGCACCGTTCTGGCGCGCGGCCGGGGAGCATCTTGCTCGGCTGCGACGCAGCCACACCAAGACGATCTTCGCCGAGATCGTGCGCGAGCACTGCAACGTGGGGCTATCGCGCGCCTATGAGCTTATGGCGCTTGCCGGGGGCAAATCCCTGACGGAGCTTCGCGCGCAAGCGGCGGAACGGGCGCGCCGTTGGCGTCACGGACGGATGTCAAGGGGGCGAAAAAGGCCAAATTCGCCAGTAGTTTCAGAGACTTAACTGCGATTGGACTTGCCCGGCGCAAGTCGTGCCATCTTTTGGACTTTCCTAAGTCCTTGATATTCCTAATAAAAAAGCCCTTGCATGTGCCAAATTGGCACTTATATATAAGTGTGGACCCGCCATATAGGCGGGCGGTTCACCGCCGGGCGGCCCCTTCCAAAAGGGCCTAAACGACACCCCCGAAATGGGGAGGCCAAAGCAAGCCCGGTGCGCCACTCCCAAGCCCGCGCTTCCCATGCGCAGCGCCGCAGTTGCTTCGAGCAACAGGACACGGGCAGAGAGACCCTACAGCGACCGGCTTCACGCGGTCGGCGCGGTAGAAGACTCCAGACTCCAAGACTTTTCTAAGCGTGCAACAGCTAGATTGCACGTCATAGAGAAGTTTCGCGCGGAGTCGATTGGACTTAGGCGTACCAGCCAAGGGTTGCTCTATCGGAGCGTAAATCCTGCGGCCTCCACGTCGCCTTCTCTGATCGCCTCCGCGCGGTACTTTCCGCCGCCGTCTAGCAACGGCGCTCTCTCAATATGGAGTCTACCAATGCCAAATCCTGTCATTGTCCGCAAAGTACCAATCGACCGCGCCGCACTACTCGTGAAGCGGTTGATTGCGAAGCGCCACAGCGTTCATCTGTGGGGCAAGCCGGGCATCGGCAAATCCGAAGTGACGCGGCAGATCGCCGCCGACTTAGGATGGAAACTGATCGAATTTCGCGCCAACTTGCGCGAGCCGGTCGACTGCCGTGGCATCCCTGTCGCCGATATCAAAACCGGCGTCACGCGTTGGCTTGTCCCTGATGAGCTTCCGCGCGAGGATCGCGACGGCAAATACGGCATCCTGTTTCTCGATGAGTTGAATACCGCCAGCATTCAAATGCAGGCGGCGCTCTTTCAACTTGTTCTGGAACGCAGGCTCGGCGATTACGTCCTGCCAGATGGTTGGGTGATCGTCGCGGCTGGCAACGCGGTTTCTGATCGCGCTGCCGCGCAACGGATGCCCACGGCATTGCGCAATCGTTTCGCTCACATCTACGTCGTCGCTGACGTGATCGCGTGGGCGAAGTGGGCCACCGCCAATAACATCGCTCCCGAATTCGTCGCCTTCGCGCGGTTTCGGCGTGAGTTGTTCGACGATACGCGTGGCCTGCCGGTCGGCGACGAAAACGCCTTCTTGACGTTCCGCAGCTTCACCAAGGCTTCGGAATTCGTCGACGAAGACGTTTCCGTCCGTTTCGAGTTGTTCGCCTCTCACGTTGGCGACGACGCCGCGACGGAGATCGACGGTTTTATTCGGCTGTACCATTCGCTCGGTACGCTCGAAGACATCGTTGCAAACCCGGAAACTGCAAAGTTGCCGGGCGCTCAAGGTGGCGAGAAGTATGCGGTTTGCACCGGCTTGGCCCGCTTGGCCACGCGGAAGAACTTCAAACAGATCGCCAAGTATGCCGCTCGCCTCGATGGCGAGGGGCAAACGCTCCTGATGCACGATGCCGTCATGCGCGATGCCAAGCTCAAGGACACCACCGAATACGGTGCTTGGGCGATAAAAAATCAATCGGTAGTCCTGCAATCCTAACGGACCTTACCGAAGCGCGCACCTAAGGCGGTGCGCGTCACGGTACGGCACCTTGCCGCTACTCGCCTCTAGCAAGGCGTTCTCTCAATATGGAGTCTACCATGACGACCAAGATCGCCTCTCCGCTGTCGCGCAAGGCTACGCTCGTTTCCGTTGAAATCTCGCAATGGACGGCGCGCAAGCTCGACCGGCGGATCACCGACGAAGTGAATACTTCGCACGGCGCGTCCGCCGACGCGGGGCGGTACAACAAGCTCCTGATCGAAGCCAAGCGATTGGAAAAGATCACCAAGCTTGTTTCGGAAGCGCGGGCCGCTTTCTATCAGTACACGAAGCCGTGGGCTGACGAAGGCTTGCGCATCCTGCCGAACGTCCTGCACGAAAAGTTTGCGAGCAAGTTTCGCGAGCTAAAGCGCAGGTTCGATGAGGCGGCCGACGAGTTCGAAGCGGACTTCCCGGCTTTCATCGAAGAGCGCAAGCGGGCGCTCAACGGACTCTTCAACGAGTCCGACTATCCCAAGGCTTCCGAGATTCGAGAGAAGTTCAAGCTCAAGACTCGGACCTTCCCCGTTCCCGACGCGGAAGATTTTCGCAGCGATGTTCTCGATGCCGATACCCTCGATGACATCAAGCGGGAATTGACCGAGACTTCGGACCAAGTTTTGAATGATGCGATGAAGCATACATTCAACCAAGTCGCCGAAGCGGTCGGGCATATGGCGACCAAGCTCAAGGAATACAAAGCCAAGGATGACGGCAAGCGACACTTCTTTGCCAACTCCCTGGTCGACAACGTCCGCGAGCTTGCCGACTTGCTGCCCGCGTTCAATCTCACCAACGATCCGAAGTTGGACGCGTTGACCAAGCGAATTCAGCGCGAGCTTTGCGCCGAAGACGCACAGACGCTTCGCGAGAACGGCAATGCTCGCGAGGTTGTCGCCAAGTCCGCCGACGACATCTTGAAGGATGTCGAATCGCTTCTCGGCTAAACGAGACTGCACAAAGGCCGCACGCTTCGGCGTGCGGCTCATTGTGTGGCACTCAGCTACACCCGCGTCTAGCAACGCGGACTTTTAGACATGGAGTCTACCAATGCATGACAATGCAAAACTTGCTCTCGACCGCGTGCTCAAGGCGCGCGCCGAGTTGATCTTGACCCGCACGTTTTACGGCGTGTTGGTCGGTCAAGTTTCGCCGCAAGCGTCGGACAAGTTCCCGACGATGGCGACGAACGGCAAGGTGCACTACTTCAATCCGGACTTCATCAACGGCCTTCCGCAAGAGCAAGTGCTTGGCGTGCAAGCTCACGAAAGCGAACACGATGCGCGGCGTCACGGCACTCGCCGGGGCGCACGTGATCCGAAGCGCTGGAATGAAGCTTGCGACTACGCGATCAACGTTGATCTCGTCGACCAGGGCTTCAAACTGCCGAAGGGCGCGCTGATCGATGTCAAATATCGCGGCATGTCTGCCGAGGATATTTATCGCTCACGCGAGATCGATGAAGCGCTGGAAAAGCAAAAGCAGGAGCAAGCCGAGCAAGACGAGTCCGACGAGGATGAGTCGAGCGATAGCGACGCTGGCCAAGATGATGCCGACGAAGGCGACGATGAGTCGACCGACGAAGGCGGCGATCAGGACGGCGACGAAGACGGCGAAGGCGACCAGGACGAAGGCGAAGGCGAAGGCGGCGGCAATGCCGACGATGACGCCGATGCCAGCGGCCAGGGCGCGGGCTCTGGCGACGCGGAAGGCGAAGGCAAGGGCGAAGGCTCGGCCGAAGCTCAAGGCGAAGCCCAAGGCGACGGCAACGGCCAAGGCCAAGGCGGCGATGCCGCTGACGGCCAAGGCGCGAGCGATGAGCCGCAAACGTCGGGCGATCCCGGCATGTGCGGCGAAGTGCTCGACGCTGCCGAGACTGCGGCGGAAGTCGCCAGAGAAGATGCCAAATGGGAAACCGTGTTGCGGCAAGCCGCTTCGCTTGCCGCCAAGCGCGGGGAAGCTCCCGGCCATGTAGCGCGCGAAGTCGAGCGGGCGGACCATCCGCCGCAAGATTGGCGCGAGACATTGCGGGCTTTCTTCGATGGCGGGGCGACGACAACGGAAACGTGGTCGAAGCCAAATCGTCGCTTTATCGGCGGCGGGCTCTACCTGCCCGGCCGCATGCGCGACGGCATCAACCGTTGTGTTTTCATGATCGATACGTCGGGCTCGGTGACTTACTATCCGGGCGCGCTCGAAGCGATCCGCGTGGAAACGCAAGCGGCGCTCGATGAGGGAATCATCGACGAAGCCGTCGTGCTCTACGGCGACGCGCAAGTCACGCGCGTTGATACCTACCGCAACGGCGATGAGATCGAATTCGATCCGCGCGGTGGCGGCGGCACCGACCTGAAGCCGATGTTTCAGTACGTTGCCGAGCAAGTTGACGATGCGTCTTTGATCGTCAGCTTTACCGACCTAGAGATCGGCGACGCTGGCCCTGAGCCGCATTGCCCGGTGCTGTGGGCGGTTGTCGGGTATCCCGAGCGTGTCAAAGAATACCTCAAGGCGACGCCTTGGGGCGCGGCCGGAATCGAAATCCGGCCTGAGTGAGCACCGCAGAGAGGCGCGAGCAATCGCGCCTCTCGACAGTGGTCTACTCGGATCACTCGCCGTCTAGCAACGGCGCTCTCGAATGATGGAGTCGACAATGCTTTACGATGTGAAACCGGTCGAACGCGTTCCGGGCGGCCTATTCGAAGGCGACAACTTCATGACCCCAAATCGCTTGGGGTTTTTCAAGTTGCGCGTCGGTTATGCCGAGCTTGCCGAAGGACGCGGCATGTCGCAGCAACCGATATTCGGCGTGACTGTGCGGCCGGACAAATGGGAGGAAGGCAAGCAGGCGCGATCAAAGCTCTTTCAATCGAAGGCCGCCGCGATGGAATACATCGAGTCGCTTTCGTGAGACAACGCAACAGAGTCGCCGCTTCGGCGGCGGCTCGATTGTGTTGCACTCGCAACGCTCGCCGTCTAGCAACGGCGCAAACATCGGGAGTCTAATCATGACTGCAAATATGTTCATTCCATCTGCCGTGGAAATCGATTCTGAATTCTTCGGCGGTGAGCATGCGGGCGAGCGACTCGTCGGCAAAGTCATCGCCATCGTCCGTGACTCAACGGGCGATCAATACTGCGTCTTCGAGCTTGCCGACATGGCGGGCTTGCACGTGATCCATCTCGGCTCGAATTTCTTCAAGGGATGGAGCGAAGAGTATAGCGACGGATGGGATACCGGCGGCGACGTTGGTTCTCGCGTTTACGACGGAACGTAGACTGCACTAAGCCGCGCCCCATGCGGGCGCGGTCATAGTGCGGCACTCGCTGCACTCGCCGTCTAGCAACGGCGTTCTCAGACTGATGGAGTCTACCAATGATGACGACAGAGGAAGCACTGCGTATTGTCAGGGATGCCGCCGCTCAGCGTGATGACAACCCACAACTGAGGGAAGCGTTGAAAACAATCGACGCACTCTTGGCGCAATATCGCCTCCTACAACGCAGGGGGAGCAAATGACGAAACGACAACGCAAGCGGTATCGCGAGATAATTCGCCAACTCTCCGAACTATCGAAGGAAGGTTGGCGGCACGCCAAGCCGTTCGATTATCTCCCGCTCGAACGGGAGCTAAGAGATCTGCAAACCAATGACGAAGTCTAAGCGGTGATCGCCGCAGCGCGGCCCCAACGCGGGCCGCGTCACGGTGTTCAATCC
>Ga0207693_10002687_pt1 | contig 15433 bp, 15 predicted proteins | sample LARL81metaG_FD_184347 | JGI IMG/M metagenome (GOLD analysis project Ga0207693, IMG submission 184347) | Corn, switchgrass and miscanthus rhizosphere microbial communities from Kellogg Biological Station, Michigan, USA - LAR L8-1 metaG... | ecosystem: Host-associated > Plants > Roots >...
GGCTGTCCGGGGAAAGTTTTGCACGACCAAAGCAGCTCTCTTTGCGGCGCGTGATGCGAAGTAAAGTCGTCTTGCCCGCCTCGCAGGAAAGGCGTGGATTGCCGGGACAAGCCCGGCCAAGACGATCAAAAGGAGAGCTGCAGTCGATCGTTGCAACCCGGTTTCTTTCCCTGGACAGCCCTGCGCGCGCAGCGCGCGCGGGGAGAGGGAGGGACCCGCGCAGCGGGAGGGTGAGGGGCAGCAGGCGACGGGTGCTGGCCATATCAGCTAATACCCCAGATACGAGCGGCGCACGGCCTCGTCCCTACCGATCTCGCTCGCAGGGCCGGCCATGACGAGATGGCCGGTTTCGAGCAGATAAGCATGACCCGCGAGGTCGAGCGCCAGGGCCGCGTTCTGCTCGACGATCAGCATCCCGACACCGAGCTCGCGATTGAGCCGGCGCAGGATCTCGAACAATTCCTCGACGATCAGCGGCGCCAGTCCGAAGGACGGCTCGTCGAGCAGCATCAGTCGCGGCCGCAGCATCAGAGCGCGGCCAACCGCCAACATCTGCTGCTCGCCGCCGCTAAGGGTACCGGCGGCTTGTGCGCGGCGTTCCTTGAGCCGGGGAAAATGCGCGTAGACCTGCTCGATGTCGCGGGAAATGCGGCTGCGATCGCGCCGCACCATTGCGCCGAGCTGCAGATTTTCTTCCACGGTCATACGCACAAAGGTGCCCCGCCCCTCCGGCACATGGGCGATCCCTAGGCGCACGATATCCTCAGTAGCGCGGCTAAGGAGCGACTTGCCGTCGAAGCGGATCTCACCGCTGTGCCGAACCATTCCACACAGCGCACGCAATGTCGTCGTCTTGCCGGCGCCGTTCGCGCCGAGCAATGTCACGATCTTGCCCTCGTCGAGCGCGAAGTCGAGGCCGTAAAGGGCCTGGTTCTCACCGTAAAAGGCGCGCAACTCATGCACTTCGAGCATCATCACCCTGGCCCCCCAGACCTAAGTAGCCGAGCCAAACTCGTCATTGCCGGGCTCGACCCGGCAATCCACTCGGCGCTGCTCCGGGTCCGGGCCGGCGCGTGGATGCCCGGGTCAAGCCCGGGCATGACGACAACTTGGCGGGTGCACAGCTCCTAATCAGGCGTGAACCTCCCGCGGCTTGCCGAGATAGGCGCGGATCACCTCCTCGTCTTGTTGCACCGATGCCGGAGGGCCCTCTGCAATCTTGCGGCCGAAATCGAGCGCGACGACCTTGTCCGAGATCGACATCACAAGGCCCATGTGGTGCTCGACGAGGAGCACGCTGACCTCGCGGTCGTCGCGAATGCGCCGGATCAGCGCGCCGAGTTCGAAGACTTCCTCGTGATTGAGCCCGCCGGCCGGTTCGTCGAGCAACAGCAATTTCGGACGTGCCGCGAGCGCCCGAGCCAGTTCGATCCGCTTACGCGTGCCGAGCGGCAAGCCATCGGGGGGCTCGTCCGCCACCTCGCTCAGATCCAATGCCTCGAGTAGAGCCCAGGCGGTGTGCTCGAGCTCCCGCTCCTGGCGGCGCACCCATGGCAGGCGCAGCTCGTCGCTGACAAAGTCGCTGCGACAGGTGGTGTGGGCGCCGATCCGTACATTGTCGAGCACCGACTGGCGCGGAAACAGTGCAAGGTTTTGAAACGTCCGGGCGATCCCGAGCTCGGCAATCCGGTGCGGCGGCCGGTCGAGCAGCGAAATGCCGTTGAACAGAATTTCGCCGCGGTTGGGCGTGTATAGGCGGCTCAGGCAATTGAACAGTGTCGTCTTGCCCGCACCGTTCGGGCCGATCAGCCCGAGGATCTGTCCCTCTTCCAACTCGAACGAAACGCCGTCGAGGGCGACGATGCCGCCGAACCGCACTGCGACGTCGCGAACCTCGAGCAGCGTGGGGCGGCGCATCCATCCTCCCGTCAACCTCTTGCATCGACCCTGCCGGCCTCGCCCAGGCAAGTCAAGCCGTGGGCAGGCCGGATTGGGCCTTCATTGCGCGGCCTCGCCGGGATAGTCTCCCCGGAAGACGTCAGGAGCGGGGAGTGTCATGGGCAGCATCAACGCCAGCGTCGATCTTCGTCGCGACGGCGAGATCGCGGTCGTCACCGCCGACAACCCGCCGGTCAATGCGCTGAAGCACGAGGTGCGGGCCGGGCTTACCGAGGCGCTGGGACAGGCGCGCGACGACGGCGCCGTAACGGCGGTGGTGATCACCTGTGCCGGCCGCACCTTTTTCGCAGGCGCTGACATCACCGAATTCGGCAAGCCGCCGCAGGCGCCGAGCCTCCACGATGTTATCGCCGCGATCGAGACGATGCCGAAGCCGGTCGTAGCGGCGTTGCACGGCACTGCGCTGGGCGGCGGCTTCGAGCTGGCGCTCGCCTGCCATTTCCGTGTCGCGGTCCCAGCAGCGCGGGTCGGTCTGCCGGAGGTCAAGCTCGGCCTCTTGCCCGGGGCCGGCGGTACGCAGCGGCTGCCGCGCCTCGTCGGGCCGGAAAAGGCGCTGCAGATGATCGTGATCGGCGAGCCGATCGGAGCGGCAGAGGCACGGGCGGACGGGATCATCGACGAGATCGTCGAAGCCGACCTGAATGCGGCTGCGGTCGACTTCGCCCGCCGCGTCGTTCGGGAGGGGCGACCGCTGCGGCTCGTCCGCGATCGCGACGAAAAACTGATCGGCGAGGGTTTCGCCGATGCCGCCGAGGCCCTGACCCGGCGATTGCGCGGCCGGGAAGCGCCGGCTGCGTGTGTCGAGGCGGTTCGCAACGCCATCGTGCTCCCCTTCGACGAAGGGCTGAGGCGCGAGTCGGAGCTGTTTCGCCAGCTCGTCGCCGGCGATCAGTCGAAGGCGCAGCGACACATCTTTTTCGCCGAGCGCGAGGCGGCGAAGGTGCCGGACATGGCGGAGGCGACGAAGCCACGCCCGATCGCGCACGGCGCCGTGATCGGCGCCGGCACAATGGGCGGCGGCATCGCGATGTGCTTCGCCAATGCGGGAATTCCCGTCATGATCGTCGAGACCGGCCGCGACCTCTTGCAAAAAGGCCTGGACCGGGTTGCCGCCAATTACCGCACGACCGTCTCACGCGGCGGACTTGAGGCCAGCGAGATGGAGCGCCGCATGGGTCTGATCACCGGCGTCACCGAATTGGAGGCGGTGGGCGGAGCCGACGTTGTGGTCGAGGCCGTCTTCGAGGAGATGGACGTGAAGAAGCGGGCCTTTGCCGATCTCGACCGGGTCGCCAAGCCGGATGCGCTGCTCGCGACCAACACCTCGACCCTCGATGTCGATGCGATCGCGCGCGCGACAGCCCGACCGCAGGATGTGCTGGGGATGCATTTTTTCAGCCCGGCGAACGTCATGCGCCTCTTGGAAATCGTGCGCGGCGCGCGGACCTCGTTCGAGGCGCTCGCCACCGCGATTACGCTAGGCCGCCGGCTCGGCAAGGTGCCGGTCACCGTCGGGGTCTGTTATGGTTTTGTCGGTAACCGGATGCTCGCGCGGCGGTCGGTCGAGACCGAGCGGCTGCTGCTCGAAGGGGCGCTGCCGCAGGAAGTCGATGCGGCGGTTACCGGGTTCGGCTTCCCGATGGGGCCGTGCGCAATGATGGATCTCGCTGGGCTCGATGTCGGCTGGCGCATCCGGCAAGGGCGCGGCGAGCACGCCCTGATCGAGGATGCACTGTGCGAAGCCGGGCATTACGGCCAGAAGACCGGAAAAGGATATTTCCGCTATGAGGCGGGGTCGCGCACGCCCTTGCCCGACCCCGAGGTCGAAAAGACCATCCTCGAGGCTTCTTCGCGGCTCGGCATCAATCGTCGACCGATCGGCGAGGAGGAGATCGTCGAACGCATGATCCTGCCGATGATCAACGAAGGCGCGCGTATCCTCGATGAAGGCATCGCCAGCCGCCCCGGTGACATCGACGTGATCTGGGTTTACGGCTATGGCTGGCCGGTATGGCGCGGGGGTCCGATGTATTATGCCGACCATTTGGGCCTCGGCCATATCCGCGACCGGTTGGCTTTCTATGCCGACCGATCGCGTGACGAGACCCTGCGACCCGCGCCGCTGATCCGACGCCTCGCCGCCGAAGGCCGAGGTTTCGAGGCATGAGGGCCATCTATCACCCCCTCCACCCCGTCATTCCCGCGAAAGCGGGAACCCAGGGCCGCCGGACTCAACGGTCGCGCTGGGCCCCCGCTTTCTCGGGGGCGACGAACTAGGGAGTTCGCGTTATGGATCTCCGCTTCACCCCCGAAGAGCTCGCCTTCCGCGACGAGGTACAGGCGTTTTTCCACGCCAATCTGCCGGAGCGCATCCGCACCAAGCTGGTCGAAGGAAAACATCTCGCCAAGGACGACATCGTCACCTGGCAGCGCACCCTCAACAAAAAGGGCTGGGCCGTCGCCAATTGGCCGGTCGAGTGGGGCGGCACCGGGTGGACGCCGGTTCAGCAGTATATTTTCCAGGAGGAATTGCAGCTGACCCCGGCGCCTCAGCCGCTCGGCTTTGGCGTTACGATGGTCGGGCCGGTGATGATCGCGTTCGGCTCGGAAGCTCAAAAGAAGCGGTTTCTGCCGCGCATCGCCAATCTCGACGATTGGTGGTGCCAAGGCTTCTCCGAGCCGGGTGCGGGCTCGGACCTCGCCTCTCTGCGGACTGCGGCAAAGCGCGAGGACGGCCATTATATCGTCAACGGCCAGAAGACTTGGACCACCCTGGCGCAGCACGCCGATTGGATTTTCTGTCTGGTGCGCACCGATCCGCAGGCCAAGAAGCAGGAAGGAATTTCCTTTCTGCTGATCGACATGAAGACCCCGGGGATCACGGTCCGCCCAATCGTCACGATCGAGGGCGGGCACGAGGTCAACGAGGTATTCTTCGACGATGTCAAGGTCCCGGCCGAGAACCTGGTCGGCCAGGAAAACAAGGGCTGGGATTACGCCAAATACCTGCTGGGCCGCGAGCGCACCAGCATCGCGCGCGTCGGTCTCTCGAAGGAGCGCATCCGGCGGATCAAGGAGCTTGCCGCGATGGAGCGGTCCGGCGACAAGCCGCTGATCGATGACGAGCGGTTCCGCGAAAAGCTGGCCGCGGTCGAAGTCGAGCTGAAGGCGCTCGAAATGACGCAGCTGCGCGTCGTCGCCGCGGAGCGCCGTCGCACCGACAACAAGCCCGACCCGGCATCCTCGATCCTCAAAATCAAAGGCTCGGAGATCCAGCAGGCGACGACCGAATTGTTGCTCGAGGTTGTCGGTCCCTACGCAATGCCGTACCAGCCCGAGCACGAGGACGAGGAACGCTGGAACGAGCCGCCGATCGGCCCCGAATGGGCAGCCCCGATCGCCCCGACCTACTTCAACTGGCGCAAGACGACGATCTATGGCGGCACCAACGAGATTCAAAAGAACATCATCGCCAAGGCAATTCTCGGGCTGTAGGGATGGGCTGTTACAGATAATGTCCAAATACCAGCAGTAGGAAAAGACGAGCCATGAACGATACCCGCACGTTGGCGATCGATATCGGCGGGACCGGGATAAAGGCCGCGCTGCTCGACGACGCCGGCAGCTTGATTGGCGAGCGTCAGCGGGTGCCGACGCCGCCCAAGCCGGTCGCCCCCGAAGATCTCGTCCGCGCCATCGACGAGGTTGCAGCGCCGCTCGGTACTTACGAGCGTGTCTCGGTCGGCTTTCCCGGTTATGTCCGCAACGGGCGGGTCATCACCGCGCCCAATCTCGGCACCGACGCGTTAGCGGGTTTCGATCTGCAGTCGGTGCTCGCCGCGCATTTGGGCAAGCCGGTTCGCGTACTCAACGACGCCGATGTCCAGGGTTTCGGCGCGGTTAAGGGCGAGGGCGTGGAGATGGTACTGACGCTCGGGACCGGCGCCGGGACGGCGCTCTTCCACGACGGCGCGATCATGCCCCACCTCGAACTCGCCCATCACCCGGTGAGCGGGAACAAGACCTACGAGGAGTACGTCGGCAATGCCGCCCGCAGAAAGAAAGGCAGAAAGGCCTGGAACAAGCGGGTTGCCAAGGTCATCGACATCCTGCGCAAGGTCGTCCGCTTCGACCACCTCTACATCGGCGGCGGCAACGCCAAGGACATCACCTTCCCGCTGCCTCCGGACGTGACGATCGTGCCTAATACCGACGGCTTGACCGGCGGGATCCGGCTGTGGCGGAAGGACCCGACGGCCTACGCCGCCGCCGATGTCCCGAGCGACGGCGGAGCCGCGGCCAAACCCGAAGGTGAGCCTGCCCCGTAATCAGGCCGGCCGCTTCCAGCCGAGCCAGTCGCAGACGGCCTGACCCATGACCAGCTCCTTGTCGCGGCCCTGGAGCCACGGCAGCTCCTCGGTGAACATCGTCACGCATTGCCGGTACGAGCATGGCATGCGGGTAATGTCGGTGCCCCAGAAGCAGCGCTGGGGACCGAACGCATCGAACATCTGCCGGATGTATTTGTGGATGTTGCGATAGGGGTAGGGCTCGCTCGAATAGCTCGGCGCGCCGGAGAGCTTGAGCGCGACATTGGGGAATTTGGCGACGGCCAGCATTTCGCCCAAATCGGCGAACGCCGCGTCGTCCTTCGCAGCGCCGCCACCACCGTGGCGGCCCATATGATCAATGTGCAGTTTCAATCCGGGATGGTGCTCGGCGATCTTGGCGAAAGCCGCCATATGCCCGCCAGCGAGGAGCCCGACTGGCAGCTTTTCTCTTTCGCAGGCCGCCCAGAACGAGTCGAGCGAGCCGTCGCTCCACCAGCTCTGCTGATGCGGCTGGTTGAAGGTGAAACGAAAGCCGAGCATGCCGGGGCGTTGCCGCCAATTCTTGACGATGTTTTCGCGATCCGGGCTCTGCAGGTCGAAATGCCCGAGGATGCAGAACTTTTCCGGATGCCGGCGGACCGCCTCGACCGCCAGTACGTTGACCTTCTCGCCGAGCGTGCTCGGCGGATGGATCACCGCCGCGTCGACCCCGGCCTCCGCCATCTCCTTCAGCGCGTCATCCATCGAGTAAGTCGCTATCTGCCGATGCTGCGGCGACATCCTGGCGTCTTCCCAGATGTGGATTTGGGAATCGACGATCGGCATCATTTCCTCCTTCGGTCGACTTCTTGCCGGCCTCTTGACGGGCCGACTGCGGCAATCCCCGACTACGGCAATCGTGGACTCAGGCTGCGGCGGCGGGCGGCGACGCCTTTGCTAGCGCGGCCTGCGCGGTTACGGCGATTGCCTGGAAGGCTTCGGGCTCGCGGATCGCGATGTCGGACAGCACCTTGCGGTCGAGATCCAGCCCGGCCAGCTTGATCCCGTGCATGAATTGCGAGTAGGTCAGCCCGTGCTGCCGTGCACCGGCATTGATCCGCTGGATCCATAACGCGCGAAAATCGCGCTTGCGGTTGCGCCGGTCGCGATAGGCGTAACGCAACGCCTTCTCGACCTTCTCGATTGCCACGCGGTAAGCAGTGCTGCCGCGGCCGCGATAGCCCTTGGCGAGTTCGAGGACCTTCTTGTGGCGGGCGTGGGTCGTCACCCCGCGCTTGACGCGCGCCACGGCTCAGCTCCGGAGATAGGGCATATAGGTCAAGACGAGCTTGGCGTCGCCCGGTTCCATCGTCGTGGTGCCACGTCGCAGCCGCTTACCCTGGGTCGATTTGCTGATCAGCCGGTGGCGCTTGTGGCCCCAGTTCCGTTTGATCTTGCCGGTGGCGGTGCGGCCGAAGCGCTTCTTCGCGCCGCTCTTCGTCTTGAGCTTGGGCATCTCGATATCCGTGTCACGCCTGCGGCGCCAAATCGTGCGCGCGGCCGCTCATCGAGCCGCGCTATATAGAGATGCCATGCGCCGAACGCAAGCACGGCTCGCGCTGGCTGCAGGATCCTCTTGCCTGCAAGGCGTTGTGTCGGTTGGGAATAGGTGTCGAGGACGTCGGCAGTTCGCGAAAGGTTGCTCTCGTTACGATGGGCTGCCGGCGTAGCTCGTCAGATCGATAAACTCCAATACCGTCCCGTCCGGATCGTGAAAGTAGGCGCGGGGGCCGTTGAGCACACCGCCCTGCCGGTCCTCCTCGAAGGTGATCTCGACGCCGTGAGCCCGCAGGTGGTCGAGGGCTGAGTTGTAGTCGTCGTGCGCGACCGCAAAGGCATGATGCACGCCGCCATGGTTGTCGAACACGGGATTGATAGGCGCGTCGCGCTTCACCAGGATGAGACAGGTGCCAGCCGCATCCAGGAACACCATCTGCCCGTTCGGCGTCGTGGACAGATGCTTGCAGCCGACAATATCCGTATAGAATCGCGTACTTCTCGCGATGTCGCTCACCGGAACGCTGAAATGAGCTACGGCCCTGATCGCAACCATCTCGCCCTCCCTTATGCATTACCCGATTGCTTCTCGTCGGCTCTTAATGTTTAGCATATCGGAGCAAATAGTCCCCGTCTCGGACGACCGCTGGACGGGCCGAGACGCGGCGTGCGGAATAAAAATGCGTCCGGAGGAGTCGTTGGATTTGACGCCGGACCCGGCACAGGATGCAGGGTGCGAAACATTTCTGATCCATACACGAGCCAGGGGGCGATCATGAGAATCGAGGTGATCCTTGGGGCGGCGTTCGGGCTTTATTTGATCGCAGCCGGTCCGGCCCTTGCAGACGGCGGCGGTGGCGGAAGCGACAGGTCGAACACAATCACCTGCAGCAAAGGCGAGGTCTGGGACAGCAGAAGTCAGAAATGCGTAAAGGCGGAAAATAGGGTGCTGCCAGACAAGGAACTCACCGACTACGCCTTTGCGCTGATCAAGGCCGGACGCTACGGCGAAGCGCTTGACATGCTCGACCTGTTGGCAAATCCGACTACGCCGGTGGCCCTCAATTACCGCGGCTATGCGACACGCAAGCTGGGCCGGATCGACGAGGGGATCAGCTATTATCTGCAATCGGTGGCGCTCGATCCGAACTATGCGGAGGTCCGCGAATATCTTGGGGAGGCCTATCTCCTCAAGGGCGATACGGCGCGCGCCACGGCTCAGCTGCAAGCCATCAAGCAGATCTGCGGGACGACGTGCGAGGAATATGAACATCTCGCGGTGGCAATCGCCGACCCCACGGATCTCTGACGCATTGGATTGCGCCCGGCCGACTCCGTCGGCGGGCAAGGGGTCCTATCCCGTCCAGGATGAGGGGAACACCCCGGCGGATGCCACGCGGTGAGCGGGCAGCGCGACAGAGGGCCACGCCCGACCCGTCGCGGTCTGGTCGGCACTGCCGCCGGGTTTGTGGCCGCAACAGGTGCGAGTTTGGGGATAGGCGGCGTCGCCCAAGCCGTCGTCCAGCCCAAGGACACCCGCCAATCCGCAGCCGAGGGCAGGGATCAGATCGAGACGTTCTGGGGAACGCATCAAGGCGGAATCACGACACCCGCGCAAAGTCACACCTATGTGGCCGCATTCGACCTTGTCACGATGAAACGCGACGATGTGATCGGGCTGCTTCGTGTCTGGACATCCGCTGCGGCGCGAATGAGCAGGGGTCAGCCGGCGCAACCCGTCCGGCAGGATGTCATGCCACCCGCATCCGACAGCGGCGAGGCTTTGGATTTGCCTGCAGCCCGCCTCACCCTGACTTTCGGGTTTGGCGCGGGATTGTTCGTAAAGAATGGAGAGGATCGCTACGGCCTCATGGCCCAACGGCCGCAGGCCCTGGTCGACCTGCCCCCTTTCAATGGCGACCAGTTGATCGAGTCGCGAACCGGCGGCGATTTGTCGGTACAGGCTTGCGCCGACGACCCGCAGGTCGCCTTTCATGCCATGCGCCAGCTGGCGCGGCTCGCCTATGGCGTGGCTCAAATGCGCTGGGCACAGACCGGTTTCATCCCCGTCTCTGGTACGAGTGAAACGCCGCGCAACCTAATGGGTTTCAAGGACGGAACGAGCAATCCGTCGATCGACGATCCTGAGGCCCTGGATAAGTTTGTCTGGGTCGGAAGCGAAGGCCCGGACTGGATGCGTGGCGGCAGCTATGTCGTCTCGCGCCGGATCCGGATGGCGCTGGAGCACTGGGACCGCATGCCGCTCGATTTTCAGGAGCAAACCTTTGGCCGGCATAAATATTCCGGTGCGCCACTGGGTCTGAAAGATGAATTCGCTCCACTTGACCTGAATGCGGCGGACGGCGACGGCAACCGCGTCATTCCCGATAGCGCGCATGTCCGTCTCGCCGCCGCGGCGAGCAACGATGGCGTGCAGATCTTGCGGCGGCCCTACTCATACAATGACGGGGTCAATTTCACTACCGAGCGCTGGCCGCCTTGGCGCCGGGGCATGGAATATGATGCCGGACTGTTGTTCGTCTGCTACCAGCGCGACCCCCGGATCGGTTTCATCAAGATCTTCGAAAAGATGGCAAAATTCGACATGCTAAACCAGTTCGTGACCCATACGGGCGGTGGCCTCTTCGCCTGTCCCGGCGGAATCGCACAGGGCGGGTTTATTGGACAGCATCTGATCGAGACCTCCCGGCAGCGCGGCGCCGGGTAGCGCGTCAACGCAGGTCTTCTCGGGCTGATATTTCGCTGCAAAAACCGGCGGAAGCTGCCGTCAGCGGCCGACGGCGTAGCCTTGCATGCCGCGGGGGTTGGCGGCGGCTTTGAGGACCCGCCCTTCGGGGGTTTCTTCGCGGGCGCAGCCGGAGAGGCGGCCTTCGGACCAGGCCTCGCCGACACGGATACGATGGCCGCGCCGCGCCAATTCGGCGCGGGTGGCTTCCGGGAAGCGGCCCTCGAGCGCGACGAGGCCGGGCTGCGCGGCGCGTGGATAGAACGAGCTCGGCATGTGCTCTGTATGGAAGGCGGGGCAGTCGATCGCCTCTTGCAGGTTCATGCCGTGGTGGACGTGGTGCAGGAACATGAGGAGCGACCATTGGTCCTGCTGGTCGCCGCCCGGCGTGCCGAAGGCGAGATAGGGCTCCCCATCCTTGAACGCCATCGAGGGCGACAGGGTGCTGCGCGGGCGCTTGCCCGGCGCGAGGCTCGCCGGCAGCCCTTCCTCGAGCCAGAACATCTGCATCCTTGTGCCGAGGCAGAAGCCGAGCTCGGGGATGACCGGCGAGCTCTGCAGCCAACCGCCGCTCGGCGTCGCCGACACCATATTGCCCCAGCGGTCGACCACGTCGACATGGCAGGTGTCGCCGGCGACGAGGCCATGCTCGGTGACGGTCGGCTCGCCGATCCCGGCTCCGGCGAAGATCGCTTCCTGGCCGCCGACGAGAACACGCGGCGTACGGCCCTCGGGGATGCCCGGGCGCAGATCGAGCGAGGCGTGCTTGGTTATCAGCTTTCGCCTGGCGTCATTGTAGGCAGCGCCGAGCAAGATGCGCATCGGCACGTCGACATAGGCGGGATCGCCATACCAGGCTTCGCGGTCGGCAAAGGCGAGCTTGGCGCATTCGACGACGACATGGACGAAATCGGGGCCCAGCGGATCGAGATCGTCGAGATCGAACCCCTCCAGCAACGCCAATTGCTGCAGCAGTACCGGCCCCTGGCTCCAGGGACCGCCTTTCGCTACGGTGTAGCCGCGGTAGTCGAAGGTAAGGGGCACCTCGACCGGGACGTCCCAGCGCGCCATGTCGTCGCCGGTCAATAAGCCGCTGTGACTCCGGCCGGAGGAGTCGAATACTTTCTCGCGGCGGCAGAAGCGGTCGATCGCCTCGGCGACGAAGCCTTTATACCAGGTAGTGCGGGCGCGCTCGATCTGACCCTCGCGGCCGCCGTCGCCGGCTTCGGCGAGAACGCGGCGATAAGTCGCCGCCAGAGCCGGATTGCGGAACAGCCTCCCCGGCGCGGGCGGCGCCCCATTCGGGAGGTAGACTGCGGCCGAACTCGGCCATTCGCGGCGGAACAGCTCGGCGACCGTGGCGATCGTGTCGCCGATGCGGCCGACCGCAGGGTAACCCTTTTCGGCATAGCCGATCGCCGGGTCGAGAATTTCGGCGAGCGGCATCGTCCCATAATCTCGCAGCAGCCGCACCCAAGCGCCGAACGCGCCGGGGACGCAGGCGGCGAGCAGCCCGGTTCCGGGGATCAGATCGAGACCGAGGTCGCGAAACCGGCCGATCGTCGCGGCGGCGGGGGCCACACCTTGGCCGCAGATTATGTCGCAGCGGCGGCTCGCCTCGCTCCAGACCAGCATCGGCGCCTCGCCGAGCGGACCATTCAGGTGCGGCTCCACGACCTGCAATGTGAACCCGGCAGCGGCGGCTGCATCGAATGCGTTGCCGCCCTTCTCCAAGACGCTCATGCCGACGGCGGAGGCGATCCAATGGGTCGAGGCGACCACCCCGAAGGTGCCGCGAACCTCGGGTCGGGTGGTGAAGGCAGGCATTCGCATTTCTCCGCTGTGACCTGCGATGCTTATGCAGATGTCTCTCACCGTCAAGTGAACGCCTCGCCCATCGCAATGGCCGCCGCGCCTCCTATCTAATCTCACGTACCGGACGCTTTCGGCGCGCCGATTTCCTATGTTGCGCGAATGGATGCGAGCATGCCTCTCGATGTCCCGGCCGACACGACTATTAGCGGCGAAGAGTTTTTCCGAACCGAAGGCGCTTATACCAGCCTCGGCGAACCGATCTCGGGCGGCCGGGTCGGGAACTGGATCCTGCGCGAAGGCCCCAACATCGACAGCGATGTCGACATGTTCGACGAGCTGTGCTGGCGTCTCGTCGGCGACGGTTTGCCGCTGTTTCGCGCTACCCTCCACATGGGGACGCTGCATCCGCAGATCCGGGGCCTCGGCGTGCGTTGGCTGCGCGAGCTGAAAGTCGTCGAGGAATACCGGATCCTGCAAGGCAACGAAGCGACCGACGAGTATCTGCGCAGCCCGATCCGCCTCACGATCGAGCGCGGAACACCGTTTCGCCGGCGGCTCACCGAGAACACCCCGGAGTATCCCCTGCTATCGAAGCTCAGGGATTTCGGCGTCACCGATTACTTCGCGCTGGCGCTCAACCGTAGCTTCCGGCGCTTTCCGGTGGTGACTTGGGCGACCGACCGACCGGGCGGGTTCAGGGACTCGGAGATTGCCGCGCTCGAAGACGTCAACCCGGCGCTCGCCGCGATCGTCGAGCCCCGCGCCATCCGACGCATCACCGAGAACCTGCTCGACACCTATCTCGGACCGCAGGCCGGGCGGCGCGTGCTCGCGGGACAGATCCAGCGGGCGCAAGGGGAGCAGCTGCGGGCCGTCATCATGATTGCCGACATGCGCGGTTTCACGGCTTTGTCCGATCGGCTGCCGGGTGCCGAGGTGATCGAGCTGCTCGACGATTATTTCGACGCGATCGTCACCCCCGTCGGCGCGCGCAAAGGCGAGACCCTGAAATTCATGGGCGACGGCGTGCTCGCGATCTTTCCCGCCGCAGACGACGACGATTTCTCGGAAGCGAGCGTGCAGGCGCTCGAAGCCGCCCTCGAAGGGCTCGAGCGTCTTGGAACAATAAACAAGGCGCGGCGCGAGGCCGATCGGCCCGAGGTCAGAATCGGCATCGGACTGCATCTCGGCGAGGTGATCTTCGGCAATGTCGGCGCAGCCGACCGGCTCGACTTCACCGTCATCGGCCCGGCGGTCAACCTCGCCTCGCGGATCGAGGGCCTGACCAAGCGGCTATTGCGACCGATCCTGGTGTCGAGCGCCTTCGCCCGGATCTGCCCGCGCCCGCTCGTCTCACTCGGCTTCCACCCGGTCCGCGGCCTCTTCGAACCTGAAGAAGTGTTCGGGTTACCGGAGTAGCCTTCCCGTCACACCGGCGACGGCTGAGGCCTATTTCGCGCGTCGAAATCCTCGGCGATGCGGGCGTCGCTTTCCAGTAGAGCGGCGGCGTCGACCTTCGCGAAGTCGATCGCGCCCATTGCCGCGAAGGCCTCCTGGACCTGCGGTCCCCACAGGCCGATATCTTTAACAGTCGGGACGATGCGGCTGAAGATGCGGCTGCGGAAGACCTTCATCGTCTCCGACTCATCGACTATCCGCAGGCATTCCTCGACCGGCAGCCCAAGCCGCTCCCATACCTCGCGCTGATTGAACCGGTCGCGCATGTGCCAGCACGCGGTGACGACGAAATCCTCCCGTTCTCTGCGTTCAGAGTCGGTAAGTTTCGGATAGAAATCCCGAAGGGCGAGGCGGCCAAAGGCAACGTGGCGCGCCTCATCCTGCATGACATAGGCGTTGACCGCAGCCGCGAGTGGGTTCTGGGCCTGGTCGCGAATGCGCTGGAACGCGGCCAGTGCCAGACCCTCGATCAGGATCTGCATCGTGAGATAAGTCATGTCCCAGCGGCTGTCGGTCAGCCCGTCCTCGAGCAGGGCCTTCAGGCCTGGGGTGATCGGATAGGCGAGCTCGAATTTTTCGTGCAGCAGCCGCGAATAGGCTTCGACGTGGCGCGCCTCGTCCATGACTTGGGTGGCGGCATAGAATTTCGCATCGAGCTCGGGGACGGTCTGCACGATCTTCGCGGTCGCGATCAGTGCGCCCTGCTCGCCGTGCATGAACTGGGAAATCGTCGAGGCCTGCAGGTGATGGCGAACCTGCCGACGTTCCTTCTCGGTCATCCGGTTCCATAGGTCGGTCCCGTAGATGTGGACGACCCGGTCGTCGAGCATCATCGGGTTCTCCGGATCGAGATCGAGCGACCAGTCGATCCGGTCAGCGGCGTCCCATTGCTGCTTCTTGCCTTTGGCGTAGAGCTGCAGCAGCGCCTCGCGCGGCTCGTCGTACTCCCAGGTGAAAAAGGTCTCGGTGTTGCCGTCGAACTTCCACTCGGTCTGCTCGACCGGGAGCACATAGCGGTAGGTCGTCGACATCGCATCCCTCCGGGCTGGGGCCGCTCCGGCGGTATATGGGATCTTAAATGTCGCGGTTCAGGATCTCGACGCTACCCGCCGCGGGGTCGACGCGAAGTTCGTCATCTGTGCGGAAGATCCGGGTCACGTCGCCGTCGAAGCGATCGACCAGCGCGACCCCGCCGAAGGCCGCACCTTGCGCGAGGATCGGGTTGACCCGGTTGAAGATCAGCGCCTTTGGCACGATGCCACGCGAGGCCATCTCGTGCAGCATCCAAGCGGTCGCGACGCCGCCCTTGGCGTTGTCGAGCACCAGGATGCGGTCGGCATAGCTCAGTCCGGCGAGCTTATGGCTCGGACGCGAAAAGACCCCCTTGGCGCGGTCGAGGTCGTAGCGGGCGCTGAAATTGTCCGCGGCCACGAGCGCCGTTCCAGTCACCGCAGGTCCGATGCCCTTGTGGCAGCGCAGCAGGATCGGCACTAGCTGTCGTTGCTATGAAGGTTGTTCATCCGGGGGAGTCCGGTCAGGCTGTGGGTTGCGACACTCACAGGCGTGATCGGAGGATCGCCCGGATGAA
>Ga0207693_10002688_pt1 | contig 15430 bp, 12 predicted proteins | sample LARL81metaG_FD_184347 | JGI IMG/M metagenome (GOLD analysis project Ga0207693, IMG submission 184347) | Corn, switchgrass and miscanthus rhizosphere microbial communities from Kellogg Biological Station, Michigan, USA - LAR L8-1 metaG... | ecosystem: Host-associated > Plants > Roots >...
GGCGTGGTTGGCATTCGCCAGCGCGCCGGGGCACACATAGAGCGCCTGCGTCCCGCTCTTGAGCGTCTCGAAGGCGGGCACGACATCCCTGGCATGTCGGATTTCGAGTACGTCGACGTTGAGGCCGAGTTTAGCGGCTGCGATCCGAACCTCACCGATCTCCCGCACGGCGCCGTCATAGTCGACATTGCCGATGATCGCCATTCGCCGCAGGTCCGGGAGCAACTCATGCAGAATCTCGACCCGTTTGCCGGCAACCTCGATTGATTGCATCGACGAGCCAGTGACGTTGCCGCCCGGTCTCGCTAGGCTTGCGACGAGCCCCGAGCCGACCGGGTCGGCCGCAATCGCGAATACGATTGGGATGGTCGAAGTCGCCTGCTTTGCTGCAGGGATAGCGGTCCCGACCGTGAGAATGACATCCACCTTGAGGCGGACGAACTCGGTTGCGATCTCGCTGTAGCGCTCGTTGCGTCCCTCCGCCCAGCGATACTCGATAGCGACGGTGCGGCCCTCGATCCAGCCAAGTTCACGCAGCCGCTGCACGAAGGCCACGGTCCACGGATTCCAGTTCAAAGGCGTGCTCGCCCCCAAAAAGCCGATGGTCGGCAACTTCGTTTGCTGCGCGAGCGCCGCGAGCGGCCATGTCGCCGCGCCGCCGCCAAAGAGCGTGATGAACTCGCGGCGCCTCACTCGACCACCTCGTCGGCGAGTGCGAGCAGCACTGGCGGAATGGCGAGGCCGAGCGTCTTCGCCGTGTTGAGATTGAGCGCCAGCTCGAATTTTGTCGGCTCCTCCACCGGCAGATCGCCCGGCTTTGCTCCCTTGAGGATGCGATCGACGAAATACGCTTGGCGCCGGATGGTTGCCACAATATCGGGACCATACGACATCAGAATGCCGACCTTCACTGCTTCTTTGCTGAAATAGAGCGTGGGCAGTCGCTTCTGTATCGCCAGATGGGCGATCTGCTCGGCGCGTCCGTCAAAAAGCGGAGTCGGCATGAGAACGACCGCTTCTGCGCGCTCGTTCAATGCCGCCAGCACTGCGGTGTAGATGGCGTCGGCGTTGCGTGTTTCGAGAATTTGCAGGGTGAGCGCCAATGTTGCGGCGGCAGCCTGTGTTTCCTCGACTGATAAGTGCACAGTCGGATCGTCTGGATTCCAAAGCACTGCAACCCTGGCGACACTCGGAATCAACTGTTTGAGCAGCTGCAGCCGCTTGCCCGCTACTTCCGGGGCGAGCAGACTGACGCCAGTGACATTGCCGCCGGGGTTGGCGAGGCTTGCGACAAATCCAACAGCAACCGGATTGCTGCTGAGCGTGACAATCGGAATGGTCTTCGTTTGCTGCAGGGCCGCGCGCGTCGCCTGTGATCCACCGCAAACAATGATTTCGACTTTGCGTGCGATCAATTCGGCGGCAAGAGCGTCCTGTTGGCCCTGCTCGCCCGCGCGTCGATATTCGACAAGCACGTTTTGCCCCTCGACATAACCGAAGTCGCGCAGACCCTCCCGAAATGCATCCGCACCCAGATTGCCAAAGCCGACCGATAGGTAGCCGATACGTGGCAGCGGTCTTGCTTGCTGCGCGCGCCCCGCGAGCGGCCACGAGACGGCGGTGCCGCCGAACAGCATGATGAACTGGCGCCGCTTCACTACCCTATGGCTCCCGCGCTTCCCGACGGAAAGGATAGCACAGCGCTGTTGCGGTGCGGGATTTCAATTTGACCTATGTCACTTGTGGGTCATTCTCGACGCAGTCGGTCAAGGCCGCATGTCCGTCCATGTCCGCAGCACCCCCCAATAGCGACCGTAAATTCCATGCGTTGATGCCTGTAGCGAAGCCGCGCGCCACAGCTATTTCGCGGAGGGCATCTTTGTCGTGTTGTCCGCTTGCTTGGTCGCTGGCCCTTTCTAAACGACGGCGACGGCTTCAATTTCGACCAGAGTGCCAGGACGTGCAAGCTCCGGCACGCCAACGGCGGTGCTCACCGGCGGCTGTTCAAGTTTCAGGATTTCGTCGCGAGCAGCGCGGAAGACGCCGATGTTTGCTTGAATGTCCACAAGGTACACATTCAGCTTGACGATGTCCTTGAAACCCGCGCCGACCGCAGAGAGCGCTTCTCTGACGTTCTCAAAGGCTTGTGCGATCTGCTCGCGCAGCGATCCTGCCACCTTCCCATCGGTATCGATCCCAAGCTGACCCGCGATGTAGATCGTTCGTCCGGGGCCGGTGATATCGACCACATGCGCAAAACCGATCGGCTTCGACATCGTCGATGGATTGATGAAGCGTGTGATTGCCATGACCTGCCTCCGCACCGCCGCAACTCAGGCGGATGAGTGTAAGGGTAATCCGCCGAACGGCGGGTTACGCGGCCAATCTCGTCAAGACGATCCTGGCCGCTGATCCGCCCTACGCCCTCAGATCAGAATGTGGCGCGCCGTAAAGCTCATGGAAGGTCTGCCAAAGTCTTGGCACCGGGCCCAGGCGTGATCAGCGCCGGCCATTGATGCGACCCGAATGGGACCAGCGGCGGCAGGGTGGGGTTGATCTTGCGCTTGGTGTCCTCCTCAATGATGGCCCGTCGCCCATCGCCGCCCATCAGCTCGAAGTCCATCAGGCGGTCGTTGCCAAAAAATACCTGTCCGACGGGACGATCGGCGATGATTCGGGTCAGGGCTTCCAGCATTTCGTCCGGTGTGGTCGTGAACGAGATCGTCTCGATCAGAACGAGACGGTCGTTGATGGCCTCGGGCCCGAAATACTGGGCAAGCACGCTGAACAGCACGTTGTTCTGGCGTGCGACGTAGATGGTGTTGCTGGCGGCGTAGGTCTTGCTCCAGTCGTCGCCAAGCATCTGCTTCCATCCGCCGATCACGTCCATCCAATGGCCGACCTGGGTCTCCGCCGCCCAGGCAATGTTCTCTTTTAAAAGCGGCGCCTGCTTCTTGGCGAAGGCCGCCAAAGCATCAGTCGTAATCGCGTTCTTCGCCAGACACTCGTCCATGAACGCAATGTTGTTCTGCAGGATGGCACGGTTGGTTGGCTTCCAGTCCTCCCGCATCGGGGTAGCATCGAGGCCGTCGAGGGCGGATTGCATCCGACTCCTGTACGCCGCCAGCGGCCCGCGCCAGCTCGGGTCGTTGGGACTGTCGATGTAAGGCATCACCACCTCCGCCAAAGCCATGGTGCTGTGGCCGACGGACTTCATTAACTGATAGACGATCGGGACGGGCGGCGCGTCGATCGGGGCCATGCCGGGCCGGTACAAGATGAAACGCCCCCCGGCTCCCGAGAATAGCCCGAAAATGACCGGATGCTGCGCCAGGAAATTCCGCTGGAAGATCTTGCCAGAGGCGTCATACAGCTCGAACATCGAAGCATTGAGCTGCAGGATGTTCTTCGTCCCGACTTCGGCTGGACTTGCCGTTTGCGTACCGACGATGGGCTTGAGATAGGCTGGCACCTCGGCGCCTTGCGCTTGCGCGCCGCACCAAACGATTGCCACTGACGTAAGCAGCGCGCGAGCACTGCCAGCCAAGGTCGTCATGATTTTCACGAATCTCTCCTAGAATTGAGGACGCGATTTGCGGAAGGAAGTTTAGCCGTGGTACTCACCCCGTCGCGAATGCGAAATAGCACAAGGGCACGATATTGCCACGCAAGTCCAACAACGCGGCGATATTTCGTCGCAGAGATGCATTCGGAGTCAATAGATTGCGGCATCCGAATGGTGCTACGCACTGCGCGATCGGTGATCTGCTCTAAGACTTGCGAGTGATGATTGAGTCTGCAATCGAGAATTGGGCAGCGATATACTGGGGCGATTTAGAGGGTAAAAGCATGCGGGCTTCCCGGCGCGAGTTCGTGAAGTGGGGCATGGCGAGCGGCATTGTGTTCAGTCTCTCGCGTTTAGCGGCCGCTCAGGAGCCGCTTTTTGCAGCGCGCGAGACCCTGCCGGGCCGAGGCCGCTGGAACCCGGCCGCTTCCGGAATGGGTAGAATTGACGGTGTTGCCAAAGTCGCAGGCGCCAAGCTGTACGCGTCCGATTTTCGTGCAACCGATCTCCCCGGCTGGCCGACGACGACATCCCATGCGGTGCTCATCCGCGCTCCGGACGCCACGCACGTCTATACCGGGATTGATCTTGCTCGCTTGAACGGTGCGCTAAAGCCCTCGGTCGTGGTTGGTGCCGGCGATCTCGCGCGCATCGCCGTCCGTGTCCCGGAATTCTATGCCGGTGACCTGTTCTGCCCGATGGGCAAGACCCCGATCTATCTCGGCCAGCCCGTCGCGCTGTTGATCTTTGAGCACTTCGATGCTTTCGATCAGGCACGGCTCGCGCTGCGCGATAGCGGTTTTGTGAAATTCGGCGAGGAAACCGGCCCCGTCTCAATCCCCAACTACGGAGCCTACCGCTTCACGCGCATAGCCGGCGCCACGCCTGAAGCGCCCGATGTTTACTCACCGCTGCAAGCAGGCTGGGTTAGTCCGCCGCACGTCCAAAGCACGGAGCTTCCGACCTGGTCGCCGTTGGCGGCAGACTCAGGGTCGGCTTATGCCAAAGCCGCGAGATATGGCGAGGAGATCCGCGCCGAGCTCACCGACAACAAGGCTGACCTGCTGGTGCTGGAGCGCGAATTCCAGACCCAGTCGGTGGACCCGATGTTTCTCGAGCCCGAGTGCGGTCTGGCCTGGCATGACACGGGCCGCAATACCCTCGAGCTCGTTGTTGGCGTGCAGTCGCCCTATGAGGCCGCGGAGTCCGTCGCATACCTGCTGGGCGAAGCCCATGCTCCGTTCAAGCCGGCGCGCATCGACGCGCAGTTTGCCTATATCGGCGGCGGCTTCGGCGGACGCGATCACACGCCATTTCCGCTCTACGTCGCGTTGGCAGCGATGTTCTTTCCGGGCCGTCCGGTTCGGCTCGCCCACGATCGCTATCAGCAGTTCCAGGCCGGAATCAAACGGCACCGATTCGATATCCGCACGCGCATCGGAGTCGATCGCGCGACCGGCAGGATTGGCGCATTCGCTGCCGACCACGTCTTGGATGGCGGCGGGCTCGCCAATTTCTCGGCGAGTGTAGCGACCGTGGCGGCGACTGCTGCGATCGGGATCTACGATATTCCGAAAGTCGATATCACCACCGTGGCGCTTCATTCGCGCGGGGTGACCGCAGGGTCGATGCGCTGCTACGGAACCGTACAGACCATGACGGCGCTGGAGATCCTGATCGACGAAGCGGCATCCGCGCTGCCGCTCGACCCGATCGAATTCCGTCGCCGCAATGCGCTCAAGCCGGATGGCCGGACCATGACGGGAAATCCGTACGGTGTCTCCGTCCGCACCACGGAGATTCTGGACAAGCTGGAAAAGCATCCAATCTGGCAGCGGCGCGCCGAAGAGAAAGCCCGCGGCCAGCAAGCGGGCATGCTCATCGGCACGGGCGTGGCTTGCGCCACGAAGGACTACGGCAGCGGAGCAGACGCTTCGCTCGGCACAGTGGCAATCGACCCGGATGGCCGGATTGGCATCCATTGCGATCACGTCGAGATGGGCACTGCGATCGGGACGGCACTCGCCAACCGCGTTGCTTCCCATTTGGGCGGCGTGGCTGACGAAGTATCGATTGCACGGGTGGACGCCTTCGGTGCGCTCGCCCTCGTCACCTCGGGCGATGCGCACACGATGGACCAGGCGACCCAAGACGCCGCGCAGCGCAATCCTCGCTGGGTGCCGGCGATCAGTTCGCCCACGACAGCCTCGATCGGCGCGCATGTTGGAACGCATGCTGCGGCCGAAGCCGCGCGCGTCGTTTTCCGCTTCGGGCTGTGGCCGGCGGCACTCGATTTGTGGCGCATCGCGGTCACCGATCCGAGAGCGAAGCAATGGGAGGCGGCGCGCTGGAAAGACGGGCAGCTGGTCATGCCGGGATTGGCGCCGCTGGCATTGCCCGTGGTTGCAGCGAGAGCGCATGCGCGCAATTTCGTGACCGGCGCGATGGCGCATAGCTTTTCCCGCTGGGCCTGGTCGCAAGCGACGTTCATGCTCGACGGAGCGCCATGGGCGGCCGAGATCGATGCCCTCGCGGTGCGCAAGGGTGCCGGAAAATTCGCTCGGCTCGATCGCACCCGCGTCAAGTTTCCGCCCACCGACTTCAACCGGATCGGAACTACCTACACGTCGGCGTGCGGCACGCTGGTGCGCATCGAGATCGAGCGCGCCACCGCCGCGCTGCACATCGCCAAGGCGTACAGTGTGTTTGAATGCGGCGAAGCGCTGGTACCCGAGGTCGTGCTGGGGCAAGCGCAAGGTGGTTTCGCCATGGGTGTGGGTTATGCATTGCTGGAATCGCTTCCGCCTTTCGAAGCCGGACCCGGCAACGGGCAATGGAATCTGGGGCAATATCTCGTCGCGCGCGGGTCGGACCTGCCGTTGCGCGATCTGGAGATCGAGATGCTGCCACCTCTTCCCAATGAAGCGCCGAAGGGCATAGCGGAGGTCGTAATGATTCCGGTGGTCCCCGCGCTTCTCAACGCCATCTTCGATGCTACCGGGCGCCGCTTCCACGCGTTGCCGGTGACTCAACGCATGATCAAGGGAGTGCTGTCGTGACGAGACTGGGCATCACGATCAACGGTCGTGCCTATGGGCCGGTGGAGGTGCGGGAGGAGCTGAGCCTGAACGACTTCTTGCGCGAGTATCTGGGGTTGACCGGCACCAAGTTCGGCTGCGGCGCCGCGCAGTGCCTGAGCTGTGCGGTGATCGTCGATAACCCTGATGGCACGAGCTACACCAGTCCCAGCTGCGTGGTATCGGCGGCAAGCTTCAACGGTAAAAGCATCCGAACGGTCGAAGGCCACGCCAAAAACGGCGAGCTTTCGGTTCTGCAAAAAGCTTTCATCGAGCATTTCGCTTTTCAGTGCGGATATTGCACCCCTGGTTTTTTGAACGAGGGTCAGGTCTTGTTGGAACGTCTGGCCAAGAAACCCGTCGCCCGCGCGGACCTGGAGCGAACCATTGCCGCTGCGCTCGACGGTCACCTGTGCCGTTGCACCGGCTACATCAAATATCACGAGGCCGTACGTGACGTGATTTTAGCCGAGCCGGGACGCTATCTCCTCGCCAAGGCCGCTGGCGAGTAGCGGATGATTCGATCGCATGAATCAGATGCCATCATGGCCGGGCTTGACCCGGCCATCCACGCCTTCGCTGCCGCACGAAGACGTGGATGCGCGGGACAAGCCCAGGGACAAGCCCGCGTATGACGAGAGAACATACGAGCGTAGCGCGCAATCGCGATGATGGGCAGCTCGCAGCCTCGCGTGCCTTGAAGTTGAAATCCGCCGTCCGCGCCGCAAGCATGGTTGCGGTCGCGACTGCGCTGATGACCATGCTGACTGCCCACGCAACAGACGGTGCCGGACCGGACAGCCTCGCGCCACCGGAGAGCTTTACCGCGGGCGATACCGCCGCGCGCTCGGCGGCAATATTCATGGAGCTGGGCAAAGTCTTGACGCATCCGCGCTGCGTCAACTGTCATCCCGCCGGCGATCGCCCGCGCCAGGGCGACCAGGGCCGGCTGCATCAGCCGCCGGTCGAGCGCGGTCCGGGCGGCCATGGTCTTGCGGCCATGCGTTGCTCGAGCTGTCATCAGCAGAGCAATTTCGACCCGGCCCGCATGCCGGGCCACCCCCATTGGCAGCTCGCACCGCGCGAGATGGCATGGGAAGGCAAGACGCTCGGCGAGATCTGCGCACAGATCAAGGACCCTGCGCGCAATGGCGGCCGCTCGCTGGAAGAGCTCGTGCACCACATCGGCACCGATAGCTTGGTCGGCTGGGCGTGGGCACCGGGATACGGCCGTCAGCCCGCTCCCGGCACGCAGGAGCAAGCAGGCGCGCTCGCCGAGGGATGGGTGAAAACCAGCGCGGCTTGTCCGAACTGAGCGATAAATCGTAGGGCGGGTTGGCGGCGAGCTCGCCTTGGCGAGATCGCCCGCGTAACACGCCGTAGTGTGTGCAGGCGCCCGGATGCGGCTCGCACTCAATTCAGACCGGCCGCCTTCAGGATCATCTCCGTGTCAGCCAGCCAGACTGCATCGTCCTTTTTGAGGCGCGGGAGAACACGCCGCATCGCGGCCGCGCCGTCGGGCGTGCCGACGACGAACGGGTGGAGCCCGATGACCACCGTCGTCGCCTCGCGCGTGGGGTCGGCACGGGCCTCACTGGCCAGCTCCAGCACGTAATCCAGCCAGAGAGTCTCGATCTCGTTGGCCGTTTTCATCCTCGCCAGAAACTGACCCATGTCGACGGTTACGGTCGGATAGGGCAGCAGTGCCAGTACGCCGTCCGGCGTCCGCAAGCGTGAAATGGTGTCGGAATCCATCTGGTCGATGTTGTAGGTAATCCCAGCTGCGGCCATCGCCTGCATGGTGTCGGCGTTGGAATAGACGCTTGGACTGGACCAGCCGGTTGGCCGCACCCCGGTTGTTGAGGCGATGAGCTCGAGCGTCCGGCGGATATAGTCTTTCTGTTCGGCCAGCCCGCGTCCCAGCGGCAGGATGTCGTTGCTGTTGTTCATGCCGTGAGCAATGACCGGCGCCTTCGGCTGGGCAGCGCGGAATTCCTTCCATACTGAAGCGTACGTACCAGGGAAGGCGGCGTTCAACACGATGCTGAGCGGAACCTCCAACTCTTTGAACAGCCGGCCCACGCGCAGGTTACCCGCGGTGATCGCATATTGGCGGAAAGCTTCGTTCACGAGGTCCGGGTTGCGGGTCACCAGGTCGGGGCGCAACACCGGGCCTTGACCGAAGCCGAACACCTCGACGAACAGAGCAAAGCTGATGGCCACTTTTTTCCCGCCGGGCCAGGCGGAGACATGAACCGGCTCCCGCGGAAATTTGGTAACCCAGTCGGTTCCGTCCTGCGCAAAGGTGTCCCTGCAGAAAACGTGATTGGCGAGCAGGAGCACCCCGGCGATCACGCCAAGCTGCCAGATTTTCCATTTCTTCGTCACTCGATCACCTCGTTGGCGAGCGCAAGCAGCTTATCGTCTTTTTTTGTCGCGTGCATAGCCCGCGACTTTTGCTGCTGCGCAAACTCGGTTCCATCGGTTGAGCTTAATTTTCGGAAGTTTTTGTCGAACAAATCTAGCTCGAGCTTGCCTCGGGTTGCGCGAGGCTGCGCTTCCTTTCAATGACCGTCCGATGCGGCTAGACTGAGTTCAAGCTGCCAGGCAACCGGGAGGAATCCATGCCGACATGGCAACCCGATCCAAGCTTTTATCCGTCTCCTCGCCAGGCCGCGAAGGCGCCTGCAGAGACACTGGCATATGTGGCGGCTTTCGATCCCGCCAGAAGGAGCGGGGATGCCATCGCCGTGGTCGACGTCGATCCCGCCTCGCCTTCCTACAGCAGCATCGTCGGTACCGTGGCGGCAGGGACCTCGGGCGACGAGTTTCATCATTTCGGATGGAACGCATGCTCGTCATGCCTGTGTCCGAACGCACCTCACCCCCATGTGGAGCGGCGCTATCTCGTCGTCCCGGGGCTGCGCTCCTCGCGCATCTACATTCTCGACACCAAGCCCGACCCGCGCGCGCCGAAGATCGTGAAAGTGATCGAGCCAGCCGAGATCGCGGAGAAAACCGGCTATACGCGTCCGCACACCACTCACTGCGGTCCTGGCGGCATTTATGTCACCGCGCTCGGCAACAAGGATGGCGGGGCCCCCGGGGGAATTTTCATAATAGATCATGAAAGCTTCGAGCCGCTCGGCCGCTGGGAGGTCGAGCGCGGCTCGCAGCAGCTTGCCTACGACGGGTGGTGGCATCTCGGCTACGACACCATGGTGACGAGCGAATGGGGAACGCCCGACACTTTCGAGAACGGGCTTGTGCCCGAGGTGCTTCTCGGAGGTAAATACGGGCACTGCCTGCACTTCTGGGATTTCACCAAGCGCAGACACGTGCAGGAGATCGACTTCGGTGCCGAGCACCAGCTCGTGTTCGAGCTGCGCCCCGCGCATGATCCGACCAAGGCTTACGGTTTTGTGAATTGCGTGGTCAGTCTCAAGGACCTGTCATCCTCGATCTGGACCTGGTTCCGCGAGGGCGACAAGTGGGCAGCCCGCAAGATCATCTCCATTCCGGCCGAGCCTGCCGACCCCGACCAACTGCCGCCCGTGCTCAAAGGGTTCAAGGCCTGCCCGCCTCTGGTCACGGACATCGACCTCTCCATGGACGACCGCTTCCTTTATGTGTCGTGCTGGGGCACGGGCGACCTGCAGCAATACGACGTATCGGATCCTTTCAATCCCAAGCTCACCGGCAAGGTGCGCATCGGCGGCATCGTCTCGCGCGCTACCCATCCCGGCGCAAAGAATGGCAAGCTCAGTGGCGGACCGCAGATGGTTGAAGTGAGCCGCGACGGTCGGCGCGTCTATTTCACCAACTCGCTCTATGGCGCAATCGATCCGCAATTCTACGAGGGTGGATTCGACGGCTGGATGGTCAAGCTCGACGCCAATCCGAACGGCGGGATTTCCTTCGATCCGAAATTCTTTATCGAATGGCCGAAGGGACGGCTGCCGCACCAGGTGCGACTCCAGGGCGGAGACTGCTCGTCGGATTCGTTTTGTTATCCGTAGGGTGGGCAAGACCTGTCCCCGGCTCCGACCGGGGATCGCCTGACCCGGCGTCGGCGGTGCGCTCTGCCCGCGAGCGATTTTGTCCACGCGATCGGAGTGACGTCGCGCACACGTGGGCACGGCGCGCCAGATTTTGTACGCGCGGTGTATTTGGGTGGGCGCGCCTTTGCCCACCCTACCGAACGATGCGCAGGCCATGACTCCCGAGCTGTGGCCCTGGGTGGCGTTGGTCGCGCTCGGACTCTATCACGGCATCAATCCCGCGATGGGCTGGCTGTTCGCCGTTGCTCTCGGCTTGCACCGCAAGAGCCAGCGCATCGTGCTCATTTCCCTCGTTCCGATCGCGCTCGGCCACGCGGCCTCGGTAGCCGTAGTTTTGACTGCGGTCCTCATCGTCGGTCTTGTGGTGGATCGCGCCATTCTCAATCAGCTCGCGGGCGGCGTGCTCATTGCATGGGCTCTTTGGCATGCTCTTTATGGACATCGCCAGCGGCCGGTGGTCGGCATGCAGACCGGCCTTCTGGGGCTCGCGCTTTGGTCATTTCTGATGGCGACGACCCACGGCGCCGGCTTGATGCTGGTGCCGGCGCTGCTGCCGCTCTGCTCGAGCTCCGTGGCGGCACCGCCGTTGACGTCGCAAGCAGCGATCCCGATCGCGGTGGCTGCGCTCGCGCTGCATACCACCGCGATGCTGGCAACGATCACCGTCATCTCCCTTGCCGTCTACAATTGGATCGGCGTTGGATTCCTGCGCCGGGGATGGATCAATCTCGATCTCGTCTGGATCGCGGCGCTGCTCGCCTGCGGCATTGCCTTGCTCATGGGATAGAGCGCCGCGTAACCGCCAAGAGGACGCCAATGACGATCCGGGTTGCCGCCATCGAAGTCAGCCACTGGCATGCGCTTAACGACGCCGCCTACCTTCGCCACCTCGTCGCCATGCCGGACGTGGAGCTCGTCGCCATCCAGGACTCCGACCCGGGCATCGTCGCGAGACGAGCAGCCGAGGTGGGCAACCCAAAGACCTTCACGAATTACCGCGACATGCTTGCAACGGCCCGCCCCGATTTCGTCCTGGCGCTTGGACGACACCGCCAGATGGCCGCCATCGCCCATGACCTGCTCGATCAGGGCTATCCGTTCCTGATGGAGAAACCGATGGGCATCAACGCGGCCGAGGTGGAGGCGGTGGCTGCGAAGGCGAAGAGGCTCAACGCGTTTGTCGCCGTGCCGCTGGCCCAGCGCTACGCGCCCTTCGCCACGCGCGCCCGCGAGCTCATTAGCGCGGGGCGCTTCGGTCCGCTGTCGCACATCTACGTTCGCATCAACCGGCCGGCGCCGGCGCGCTACCCAGCCTGGGATTGCGCCTGGATGCTCGATCCCGCCGAAGCCGGCGGCGGGTGCCTGCGCAACCTGGGCCCGCACGGGTTGGACATGTTTCTCCACCTCACCGGCGAGGATGCGCAGGTGACTGGCGCGCAACTGAGCCGGCGGGCCCAGGAATGCCCGGTCGAGGACTACGCTTCGGTCATGCTACGCTCGGCGAGCGGCATTCTCGGCACCGTCGAGGTCGGCAACGGCTTTCCGCGCGACGGCACTGACGGCGAGTGGAAGATCGCCGGCCGCGACGCCATTCTCACGATGAAGGACGGGGTCATGAAGCTCGCCACCGCCAAGGGCGACGAGACTTTCCCGGGCGCTACCGTCACCGCGCCCTATTTCACGGCGGTGCGCGATGCGCTCGAACACTGGCAACGCGGCGCGGCGCCACCGATCAGCGTCCACGACTGCGCGCGGGCCGTGCGGTTGATCGACCAGGCCTACGAGCGGGCGGGGGACTGAGTTGCGCGTGTGTAGGGGCGGGTTAGATTAGCGGCCAAGATCGTCCTGACGAGATTGGCCGCGTAACCCGCCGTTCGACGCATCGGTTGTGGGTCAGTTTACTGACCCACCACCGGCGCATCGCGTTGCTCCCATTACGGCGTGAGCATCCCTCGCAAACGCCGGCGGGAGCAGCGACGAGGCACTGCGATCATTCGCCTGTTGCCAAATTCCTTGGTTCAGTTGATACGGTGAGCAAATGCGTTTTGGAATCTCAAGATGATACGCGTTTATGCGCTGCACGGTCTCGTGACTACTGCACTGCTGCTGGCAGCAGTCGCATCGGGCGAAGCTCAGCAATGGCCGACGAGGCCAATCAGGGTGATCAGTCCGTATCCCGCGGGAAGCGCCTCCGATACCACAAGCCGCGTGGTGGTCGATCAGATATCCCAGTTGCTCGGGCGTCCCATCGTCATCGAGAGCCGTCCCGGAGCCGGAGGCAGACTCGGATTTGCCGAGGTCGCCAAGGCCGAACCTGACGGATACACGCTTGTGACCAGCTCATCCTCGATGGGCTCCGGGCTCGTCCTGCACAAGAGCCTTCCCTATGATCCAGTGCGCGATTTCGTTCCGGTGGCGCTGTTCGGCGTTCAACCCAACGTGCTGGTTGCCTCAACCCAGAGCGGGTTCAAGACGGTCGCCGATCTGGTTGCGGCTGCGAAGGCAAAGCCGGGGACCTTGACCTTTGCGTCGGGTGGTATCGGCTCGACATCGCACCTTGCTGCCGAGCGCTTTCGCCTCGCCGCCAATATCGACGTCCGGCATATCCCATTCCGCGAAGGCGGGCTCACAGAAGTGATGGCGGGACGGATCGACTTCTATTTCATTCCGCTGGCGGCGGCAGCCTCAGCGCTTTCCACTGGAAAACTTGCCGAGCTTGCCGTCAGCACGCCCAAACGCGCGCCATTGTTGCCGAGCGTGCCGACAGTGGCCGAAGCGGGTTATCCCAACGCCGAGTCCTCCTTTTGGGTCGGATTGTCGGCGCCGGCGAGCACCCCGCGCGAGATAGTCAATCGTCTGAACGCGGTCGTGCAAGAGGCTCTGCAAATCTCCGCGGTGAAGGACAACCTGGCCAGGGTCGGCATCGAGCCGCAACTCATGAGCGTCGAGCAGTTCGGCAAGTTTTTCAACGAGGATGTGGCTGCCACCGTGCAGCTCGCCAGGGACGCCCACATCGAGCCGCCCGAATAAGCTGCGGTTCATTGCGGCGCGGTGTCCGCAACTCTGCGGTCTGGCGCATGTTCTCGTAATCGGCCAAGCATCAGCAAGCCGCCGGGCGTCATCTCCCGGCCGGGGCGGCTTCGTTTCACATGAAGCCAGGGTTACGTGGCAGATACCGGGTCCAATCTCCGAAGTCGCGGGTCGAAACCAGCACCATCGGAAATGTGATCCGCATGCCGCGCTCGGCGGCAGTGCCGAGCGCCGTCTCGTTGGCGCCGGGGAGGAACGCCGAGACCTGCGAAGCTCCACTCCCCGCAGCCAGGTTCAATGCAGTCGTGAATGCAACGCCCATGGCGGTTGGCCGCACCACCGCGAGCGGACCGACGTGACCGGTGGCGGAGACGTAAGCATATCCGATGCAGTCGTCCGGCGCATGGAAGAAATAGCCTCGTAGCGTGTTGTCGCTGAGGAGATATCTGTGATGCCTCTCGCGCGATATGCCCAACACGCCTGAATCAATTTCCCTGAGGCGGTTCAGGTCGGAAGCTGTGTCTTCAATGTACGTCCATCGTAGTTTCTCTCCTTGAAGACGTTGCATCAGAGCGTCGCGCTCGATGCTGAAAAAATAAATGGGAAACCGGGGGAACAGCCCATGACGGATATACAGTCCCTGCGATACGACGTTGAAAGTGAAAGTTATGAGGGCTTTGTTGGTGGCACCCGCCTTCCTGGCGTGCTCAAATGTTCGCGTGAGAAGCTCCTTGCCTATTCCTCGGCCTTGCTGACCGGGGGCGACGAATAATTCCGCGAGAAACCAAAGATCGCCGCACACCCAACTGAAAGCGAAGCCGAGGATCTCTCCATCGGCTTCAGCCAACCACAGGCCATCGGGATCATCCCTCAGGGAAAACAATTGAAACTCGGGAGGGCGCAAGGTTGCCATCGGCCCAAACCCGTGACGTTGGGTGAGGTCATTAATGCTGCGAACGACGAGCTCTTCGGCCCTGTGCAATTCTTCAGGACGGGGAGGTCGAACTACTATGGTCGGCACCAGGACACCTCCGTGACAGTCCCATGGTAAGCCTCAGCGTGGAGCAACAGCCACTGCGGTGTCTCCAGAAAGTGGATCGCACTGGTGTAGGAGTACCGGGGCCAGCGCAGCGAGCCGCCGCCGATGAGAAGGTGAAGCCGCCGGCCGTCAAGCACAAATGGGTGCGAGCCCCGGAAGTTGTGCCACTCTGGAGCGGAACAAGGACTTAGGTTGTCCAACCGGCGCAAATCCCTCCTTTGAGCCCAAAGAGCTTTTCGGCGAGCTGTCCAACCGGACAGGGCCGGATCCTGAAATGCGAAGCCCCGCGGGCTCTCCCTCCCGCGAGGCTCCAGGAATAGATCGGCTTGGCGGCACGATCGAAGAAATAAATACCCGGCCGACCAAAAATCATCAAGACAATATCTCCGGCATCGTCCTGCACCAATTCCAGCGGACAGCCGTCGAGCAGGTCGAAGGCGAACTCGCGGCCGGCACCGCCAAGCAGCTCCTTGTGGCACCGACGGGCGCCGGCAAGACGGTAGTAGCGAGCGATCTGAGCAAGCGCCTCGTCGCTAAACACAAACGGATCCTATTTCTCGCGCATCGCAGAGAGATCATCCAGCAGACTTCCCGCAAGCTCCACCGCAGCGGCGTGAGCCACGGCATCATCATGGCTGGCGCAAATGCAGGCCTGCGA
>Ga0207693_10002690_pt1 | contig 15427 bp, 14 predicted proteins | sample LARL81metaG_FD_184347 | JGI IMG/M metagenome (GOLD analysis project Ga0207693, IMG submission 184347) | Corn, switchgrass and miscanthus rhizosphere microbial communities from Kellogg Biological Station, Michigan, USA - LAR L8-1 metaG... | ecosystem: Host-associated > Plants > Roots >...
CCGCAGTAAGCTCAGCGCTTGAGGAGGAAGCTGTCCAGGATGCTCCAGGGGAGCTTGTAGTTCACGCCGACGCGCACGATGTGATCGTCGAGCGTCACATGCTGGTTGCCCGCGAACGCGGGGTTCGGAGCCGGGCTGAAATAAGACTTATCCTGTAACCCGACATAGAGGTACTCGACCTTGGCGGACCAGTCCGGCGTGAGCCTCATCTCGACTCCGCCGCCTACGGTCCAACCCCAATGCCAATGCTTCTCTGAAAGCTGCCCTGGCGGGCCGGCAAAATTGTTTTCCACCCTCGCCAAAGCACCGCCCGCGGTGGCATAAACCATCCAGTTCTGCTGTGCATAACCTAAGCGGCCGCGATAAGTCGAGAGCCACGGCTCTTTCACCTCATTGGTGAAGCCGGCGTTGGGCGGCAAATCGAAGGCAGTCCCGCGCTTGCTGGTGATGGAAGTATCGCCCTCGTAGCCATAGACGGCAGCGCCGCTCTGGAAATTGAACCCGGACGTGATTCCGACGATCCCACCGTGCAGATCAAAATGCGGGGTCTGGTCGCCCGTGAAGTCGTTATGGACTCCCGCAGTCCCCCACGCTCCGCCTCCCGATATGCCGATATACGAACCGGTCCAGTTCGTGACGACGTGAGGAGGCCGATAGATCGGAGCAACACCGAGGTCGGCAGCAAGCGCCGGGGCGTGTATCGATGACGCAAGCGCAAGCCCCAGCGCAGCCGCGCTGACGCAGAGGTATTGTGACGTCGTGCGATGCGTTCTCATTTGGGTTCAGGCTACGCCACAAGGAGATACGGGTCCATTACCATTGAGCCGACCTGCCGGTGATTTCGGCCAGGTGTGTCCTTGAGAGCACACACCCTTATTCCCGGCGCTTTTTCAGCCAGTCTTCCAGGTACTTATGGGCGAGAGCTCGCTCGCTTTCGTTGGCCTGGCCGAGCGCTGCGGTGTACATCTCGGTGATCCATTCTTCTTCCGGACCCGCGCCGTCTTTCGCCATGATCAGCCAGAACAGCCCAAGGGCTGCTTGGCGCGAAATCCCGTCCCCCTTGGACAACATCTCGCCGAGCAACGCCTGCGCCCGGTGATCTCCCTTGTCCGCTGCGAGGTTAAGCCAGCGTGCGGCCTGAATGGCGTCCTTGTGGGCTCCGCCTTTACCGAGAAGATAAAGCCGTCCCAGTTGGTACTGAGCCTCCGGATCGGCAAAATAGGAGGCGGCGTAGCGGAACATCTCCCGCGCACGATGCGGATCAGCCTCCAACCGATCGGGGATACCATCCAGATAGTACTGACCCAGGGTGACAAACGCGTTGGAGACGTAGCGGACATTTGGGGTGCCCACGCTGTCGTCCCCGTAGATCATCGTGAGGCGCCGGAAATACTCATAGGCGCGCGCCCTATCGAGGGATACCCCATCGCCGTCCGCGTACATGCGGCCAAGCTTCCAGATTGCGCCCGCCACCCCTTGATCCGCCGCATATTCGAGCTCGGCCAACGCTTGGTGCGTCTTGCCTTGACGCAAGGCCTGCGTCCCCGACCGGAACGCTTCGAGAGGTGTAGCCGGCGCGGCGGGTCGCGTCGGAATGGTGATGGGCGCAATCGGGACGGCCGCAAGCGGCGTGGCGCTCCCCAGCGGGTTGGCACCGGGGTTGAAATCAGACACGGGGCCCTGCAGCGGGACGGCCACGGTCGCGCCTTCGGGTGTGCGCGTGCCATCGAAACTCACGGCAGGCGAGAGCCCCACGGCCAAGGCCAGCAACCCGAGGCTCACAATGAGATTAGACGGCCGCATAACACATCACCTCGGCGGCACCGTCCACTTGACCGATGCAGAAAGCGCGGGTCGCTCCAAAGCGCCCGCCTGTGACCAAGGCGACCTTCCTACCCGTGCTCTGTCCGTAAAGAGCTACGGTGGTCGCCAGCATTTCTCGCATCCCGGGGCCGCCTTGCGGCCCTTCGTAATGGATTACGAGCACTTCGCCTTCCCTGTACTTCTTGTTCTTGACCGCCGCGAAGCACGCTTCCTCCCCGTCAAAGCAGCGCGCCGAGCCGATAAATTGCAAGTCCGCCAACCCGGCAACCTTTGCTGTCGCGCCATGCGGCGCGTGGTTGCCCTTGAGCCCGACGACACCGCTGGTGACGGAGAGCGGCTTGTCGGCGGGGTGGACCACGGATTGGTCCTTGTTCCGCTTCACCCGCTTGAGGTTCTCGGCAACGACACGCCCCGTACCGTGGTCGAGCAGCGTCCTCATCAGGAGCGGAACGCCGCCAGCTTCGAACATGTCTTTGGCAACATAACGGCCGGCGGGCTGCAAATCCGCGATGCGCGGTGTTCTTTTGAAGATTTCGCCCAGGTCGCAGAGGTCTAATGGGATCCCGCGCTGGGGTGGCCGGTCCCGCCCCTCGGTCAGGTGCCGGCCGGGAAGCTTCGCCTCCAGATTGAGCTTGGCGTCCATGTGAGCGCGTCCCGGCGAATCTCAATTCAAACTTGGAAACCCGTGTTCCGGTCTTGATCTCACGGGAGCGTATGGCCAAATCGCGGCGCGGCCCGGCCGGATTCCTGTCTACACACCAATGTTTTAGCTCTGTTGCAGGATGGCCACACGGTTAACGAATGGTTAACGCAAAAGGCCACAGTCGAGCCGATACTGCGGATCGAAGCCGAGCTCGGCACGGGCTTTTTCGATGGCGACTACGCCATCGTCCTCGGCGATATTGTAGATGCCGGGCTGGCCGCGCGTGACGGCGAGGACTGCTGCGTGCGCCGCCGCATCGACATGCAGCGCAGGCTTGCGCTCGGGAGCGGAGTACCAAGTTCCCGGTCCGTAGAGGAGCCCATAGCGCAGTACGATTCCTACAATTCCCTCCTCTTGCAGGACTCGCCGCTCCATATCAGCCGCACCCTTCACCGTGACTGCCCGCATGGGATCGGCCAGATTGAGCGGATCGGTTTCGGGGTGCGGCTCGCGGCCGGGCGCATAGGCGAAGGCGATGCTCTGAACGATGAACCGGCGTGCTGACGCTGTACGCGCGGCCGCAAGAAGATTGCGCGTGCCCTCGATACGGATGCGCGCATTCGCGGGATAGGAGGCCGATATGCGGACTTGGTCGAGCTGTTGCGGCAGATCCGTGAGCTGGTGAATGATCACTTCGGGCCGTGCCGAAGATACGGAGTCGATGACGGCTTGCCGATCGAAGACATCGAGCACGGCGGGGGTGATCCCGGCACCCGCAAGCTCGCTTGCTTTTTCGGCGGAACGCGTCGTGCCGGTGACCGCATGGCCGGCGCGAACGAGAAGCGGGACAAGACGGCGACCGATCGCGCCGGCCGCGCCGGCCAGAAATACACGCATGGCGGAATTGCTAATGCCCTCCTTCGCCGCCGTCGAGAGGATTTGATCTTCATGCCGCTCGGGCGCCGGTTCTTCGCGCGCAGCGTGCATGTCGTCGCGCCCGAGCTCATTGGCGCGATCCTGCTGGTCGATGGCGTCGGAGGTACCATCGTCGAGGTGGAGGCCTATCACCACACCGATATGGCCGCGCACTCCTATCGCGGCCGCACCGAGCGCAATGCGGTGATGTTCGGCCCGCCCGGCTATGCCTATGTCTACCGCTCCTACGGCATTCACTGGTGTCTCAACTTCGTGTGCGAGCGGGAAGGCTCAGCCAGCGCCGTGCTTATCCGTGCGATCGAGCCGATCTACGGGATTGCGGCCATGCGCCGCCGCCGCAAGCTTTCGGAAGCGCGGCTGCTGTGCTCGGGGCCGGGGCGGGTGTGCCAAGCTCTCGGGATCACGGGCGCGCACAATGGACTGGCGCTGAATCAGCCGCCGTTCGAGCTGCGCGGGGCAAAAGCAGAGTTCGAGATCGCAATCGGGCCGCGCATCGGGATCACCAAAGCAGCGGATGTTCCCTGGCGCTATGGGCAGAAAGGTTCGCAGTTCCTGAGCAGGGCTTTCAAATGACTTCCATCTCAGTGTTGCTGGGGACAGCTCATAGCGCAGAAGGCCGCGCAGCGGAGAAGCGAATTCCCGGGGCCACGAGCAACAGCGGCAGCGTGCTGATGGCGATCGGCAGAAACGCAAACCGCGCGTCTCCCGTAAGATCCCAGCTCATGCCGCTCAGCACCGAAACAAAAAGACCCTCGCTGTAGCTGATGGTGAACATCGCAGCCGACATGCGGGCCACGTCCGACGGCGCGGTCAAGAGTGGCGGGAGGGCAAAGCCGAGCGTGAGGACCACGGCACAGAGCGCTCCGATTCCAGCGGCAAAGACGATGGTCCATGCGCCTGCGGTCATTGCGATCCCAGCGAGACACAGCAGCATGAGCGCTCCGGAGAGCACGAAAGGTAACGCGCGCCGCTCAAACCGGGTCGAGATCGCAAGCAGCACCAGCGATGCGGGCAGCTGGCCAAAGTTGAGCGCCGTGAGCGCACCGCCAATGAGGTCGGATCGGCCAGCCGCGGCAAGATGCCCAGGGAGAAACGCATTGCTGCAGAAATAAACGCTGTTGACGCTGCCGAACACGAATCCGAGCTGCCAGATCTGTTTGTTGCGCCAGCTCGCTCGCGATACCGATGATGATGTTGGTATGGGAAGGGCCGGTGTGGACGATCGCGGCGCCAGCACAATGAACACGGCCGCGATCAAAAAGATCGGAAGGCTCCAGACCGCAAGGGCGGCACGCCAGGAACCATTCACGATCGGCAGGACGAGCGGAATCGTGAGCATCACGGCAATGACTTCGCCTACGAGCAGGCCGTTGGTGAAAACCGCGGTGGCGAAGGTCACGCGCTGCGGCAGCCATTGCCGAACAAGCGGCGGCAGCGAAGGCTGCATGATCGCCACCCCCGTGCTCATCAGAACCGTGGCGGCGTACAGGACCCAGACGTTTAGCATCGCGCCGCGCAGCGCGGAGGCGATTCCAGTGACGATCAGGCCGGCGATGAGCGTGCGCAGCGCCCCGAAGCGGCCGACGAGCGCCGACCCCGGCAGCGCGGCCGCGCCAAAGAGAACCGCCGGGAGCCCGGAGAGTATGCCGATCTCCGTGCCCGAGAGCTGCAAATCCCGCTGTATCATCGGGATGATGGGCGGAACGGCAAGCAGGGTCAGCCGCAGCGCCACGCCCGCGAGCCATAACAGGCAGAGCTTCGTCATGCGCGGGCTTGACCCGCGCATCCATCTTCCTCGAAAAAAGAGTCTGATGAAAGGGCAGTTGCCGCCTTAACTCCGGAGCACGCACTAAGAGAAGAGATACCCGCGCTCATCGAGTCACTTCCTTCCAATCGGAATTGATCGAGAGAATGAGATCGATTTTCCATTCGCGCGGCCAATGCTTGGTGTTCTTTTCCCGTTGAATTGCAGCGGCAGCGGTGTCGTGGCGCTCGTAGTAAACCAGCATCTTCACTCCGTAGCGCTTGGTGAAACCGGGCACGAGGCCTTCCCGGTGCTCGAACACCCGGCGGATCAGGTTGTTGGTAACACCGACGTAGAGAGTGCCGCCGCGACGGCTTGCAAGAATGTAAATCCAAAATCCCATTTGCTGCCCAACGATTCTGGCTTCATTCGCGGAGTGATCACCGCCGTCATTCCCGCCTCGGACTTGATCGGGCGATTGATCCTCAATCCATCTGCTTCATCAAGACTCTTCGTTCGAAGAAGATGGATGCGCGGGTCAAGCCCGCGCATGACGACTACTGACACACGCTCAGGCGGCTCCTCTGAGCCGCTCCAGTGCCTCCATGATCTTGCAGCGGCGCGCAGTGGCTTCCTCGCGCTTCTCACGCTCGCCGTCGACTACCTCCTCGGGCGCGCGCCGGAGGAAATCGCCGTTGGCAAGCTTGGCATCGATGCGGGCGATATCGGTGTCCACCCGCGCCATTTCCTTTTCGAGCCGCGCATTTTCGGCTGCGAGGTCGATCACCCCGGCAAGCGGCAGAGCCGCGATTTCGCCCCGAACGATGAGCTGCACCGCTCCTTGCGGCGCCGTAGTTCCGAGCGAAATCTGCGAAATCCGCGCAAGCCGCTCGATGGTCTCGCCCCAGCGCTGCGCCCGAGCCTGCGTCGTTGCCGACGTCGTGACCAGAACCAGCGGCAGCTCGATTGACTGCGCCACGTTCATCTCGGTGCGCACCGAACGAATGGCGCTGACGAGATCAATGAGCCAGCCAAGCTCGGCCTCCGCCTCGGCGTCATCGAGCGTGTCGAGACGGGGCCAGTCGGCGAGCGCCAGCAGGGTTGCGCGCGCAGGTCCAGCCTGTGCCGTCACGCGCCACAACTCCTCCGTCACGAATGGCGTGAACGGGTGCAGAAGCCGCAGGCTCTGATCGCGCACCCAGGCGGTCATGGCACGTGTTTCGTTCTTGGCGGCGCCGTCGGCGCCTTGCAGCACCGGCTTTCCGAGCTCGACGTACCAATCGCAGAAGATGTTCCAGACGAACCGATAGGCGGTACCTGCCGCATCGTTGAACCGGTAGGATTCGATCGCCCCGGTGATCTCGCGCGCCGCCTTTGCCGTCTCGTGCGCAATCCAGCGGTTGAGCATTTCGCGCGCGGATTTGGGCTCGAAGCCCGGCACGCTCGCGCAGTGATTCATCTCCGCGAAGCGACAGGCATTCCACAGCTTGGTCGCAAAATTGCGGTAGCCCTCGACCCGCTGCGCGGAGAGCTTGATATCGCGCCCTTGCGCCGCCATGGCGGCGAGCGTGAAGCGCAATGCATCGGCACCATATTGATCGATCACTGCCAGCGGGTCGATGACGTTGCCTTTGGACTTCGACATCTTCGCGCCGCGCTCGTCGCGCACCAGCGCATGAATGTAAACGGTGCGGAATGGGATCTCCTGCATGAAATGCAGTCCCATCATCATCATGCGCGCAACCCAGAAGAAGATGATGTCGAATCCGGTCACCAGGACGTCGGTCGGGTAATAGCGGGCGAGCTCCTTTGTCTGCTCCGGCCAGCCCAGCGTGGAGAACGGCCATAAGGCGGAGGAGAACCAGGTATCCAGCACGTCCTCATCGCGCCAGATCGCAAAGCCTGTGGTCTTGCCGCCCTTTTGCGACGTGTAGACCTTGTCCACTGCTTCACGCTCACTTGCGACAACGAAGATTTCGTCAGCGCCGTAATACTTGCGCGCTTGCTCAGTAGCCTCCTCCTCCGAGGCAGCAACAAATGTCTGAAGCACGGGTGTTGCCTGCCCGGGACCATCGAGAAGCAACTCTCCCTGCGTGTTGCGGGCATAGCCGTACCACGCGGGAATCTGGTGTCCCCACCAAAGCTGGCGAGAGATGCACCAGGGCTGGATGTTCTCCATCCAATTGAAATAGGTCGTCTCCCAGTTGCGGGGCACGAAGACGGTGCGACCATCACGGACGGCCGCAAGCGCTGGCTGCGAAAGCCTGCGCGCATCGACGTACCACTGGTCGGTAAGATAAGGCTCGATCACGACACCTGAGCGATCCCCATGCGGCACCGTATGGGTGTGTTGCTCGGTTTTGGCGAGCAGTCCCGCCGCGTCCATGCGCGCAACGACCTTTTCGCGCGCCGCGAACCGGTCGAGCCCATGATAAGCCAGTGTCAGCTCAAGCTCGCCCGAAGGCGGCACGTCGCGCAGAAAAGCCTCGTTGCGCTTGAGAGTGAGTCGGCCCTCCACATCCAACACGTTGACGAGCGCAAGGTTATGGCGCTTTCCAACCTCGAAATCGTTGAAGTCGTGGGCGGGCGTGATCTTCACCGCGCCGGTGCCTTTCTGCGGATCGGAATATTCATCCGCGATGATTGGAATACGGCGTCCCACCAGCGGCAGGATGGCGTTTCGGCCCACCAGATGCCGATAGCGCTCGTCATCTGGATGCACGGCAACGGCAGTATCGCCCAGCATGGTCTCCGGACGCGTGGTCGCGACAGTGATGAACTCCGTGAGCCCCTCAATGGGATATCTGAAATGCCACAGGTGCCCGTTGACCTCGACCTGCTGCACTTCCAGATCGGAGATGGCGGTCAGCAGCTTCGGATCCCAATTGACCAGCCGCTTGTCCTTGTAGATGAGCCCTTCACGATAAAGATCGACGAACACCTTGAGCACCGCGCGCGAGAGCCCCTCGTCCATGGTGAAACGCTCGCGCGACCAGTCGCAGGAGGCGCCGAGTCGCTTGAGCTGCGCAGTGATGGTGCCTCCCGATTCCGCCTTCCATGCCCATACTTTCTCGAGAAACTTCTCGCGCCCCAGCGCCCGGCGCCCGGGCTCCTGCCGCTCCATCAGTTGGCGCTCGACCACCATCTGGGTGGCGATGCCGGCATGGTCCATCCCGGGCTGCCACAGCACATCGCGCCCGCGCATGCGCTCGAAGCGCGCAAGCACATCCTGAAGCGTGTTGTTCAAGGCGTGCCCCATGTGCAGCGAGCCCGTCACATTCGGCGGCGGAATGACGATGCAGTAAGGCCTGGCCGCGATTCTCTCGGGACGTCCACAACGAAAGGCGCCGGATTCCTCCCACGTCGCGTAGATGCGGGTTTCGATTGCGGAAGGTTGATACGTCTTCTCGATCATCGTCATTTGGTTCCGGCGATTTCGCCGTAAGAAGCTTGCCGTGCTCAACCTGTCAACGCTGTCTATTGCACATGCCAAAAGTCCCGACGCGCTCCATCGTTCTGCTTGCCTGTGCGGGGTTTGCCAGCCAGGCGATGGTGAGGGTGACGGATTCGCTCCTGCCCCAGATTGCGGCCGATTTCGGAACCTCGGTCGGTGAGGCATCGATCGTGGTCGCAGCCTACGCCTTCAGTCACGGCTCGATTCAGCTCATTATCGGACCGGTCGGCGACCGGTTCGGCAAATATCGGATGGTCGCGCTGATGTGCGCGCTTGCGAGCGTGCTGGTCGCGCTCTGCGGGACGGTGCACTCCCTCCCTGCGCTGGCGCTGACCCGCTTCGCATCGGGGGCAGCGGCGGGTTGGATCATCCCGACCTCGATGGCCTATATTGGAGACGTCACCCCATACGAGCGGCGGCAACCCATTCTTGGCCGCTATCTTTCCGGACAAATCACGGGACAGCTGTTCGGTCAGGCAGCCGGTGGCGTGCTCGGGGACTTTCTCGGCTGGCGGAACGTGTTTTTTGTCCTTGCCGGGATGTTCGCGATCGCGACAGTGGGTCTGCTTTTCGAGCTCCTGAACAACCCGCAGGCACGCACCGCCCCGCGCTCCGATGTCCGATCGCGCGGTTTCATCGCTGATTACGTTGCGGTTTTTTCCAGCCCGTGGGCTCGTGTCGTCATTCTGGCGGTGTTCATCGAGGCGAGCATTGGATGGGGCGCCTTCGCCTATGTGGGTGCCGATCTGCACGCGCGCTTCGGCCTGAGCTTCACCGCCGTCGGCCTGATCGTTGGCAGTTTCGGAGTTGGCGGGTTGCTCTACGCCGCCGCGGTAAAGCAGCTGGTCGACCTGTTTGGCCAGCCCGGACTTGCAGTTTTCGGTGGAACGATGATGGGGATCGCGTACCTGATACTGGCGACCGAGGCAGCCTGGTGGCTCGCGTCGGTTGCCGTCGCTGCCATCGGGCTTGGCTTTTATGCCTTGCACAACACATTGCAGACGAATGCCACTCAGATGACGCCGCAAGCGCGGGCGACGGGCGTGGCGATCTTCTCTTCGGCGATCTATCTCGGTCAGATGCTTGGGGTCGCGGCGGGTGCGCCTGTATTCGACCGCTTCGGCGCCGTTCCCTTGTTCATCACCACCGCGATCGCTTTGCCCACGCTCTCATTCTGGTTCGCGCACAAACTGCGCCGGCAGGGCTGAGCACAACTACCCGCGGCCGCGCGACACCCGCTCGATCTCCGCCCTCACCAGCCGCTCGACCATGCCCGGCAGATTGTCATCGAGCCAGACCTTCAGCATTGGCCTCAACATCTCCCGCACCAGATCTTCGAGCGTGCGCCCATTCTGCACCAGAACCGTCTGCGCAAGGGTATTGAACGCGGAATTCACGGCGGCGGTGGTGTTTGCGGAGATCAGCGCCTCGTCAGAAATTTCGGGCTCATGCAGGCGTTGGGCATATCGGGGGACCTGCGCCTGGGGTTCCGGTTGCGTCCTCATCGGGCGAGACGCGATGGCCCGCTCAAGCTCCTGCTCCAGCTCAGTCTGACTCTGCTCCTCTTCGTCCTCGTCGCTGGTCGGCTGCACCACATGCTCGGATGTCGCGAATCCGGGCTCAGGTAAAGACTCCGCAGTGGGGATCGGCTCCGTCGGAGGATCGCTATGCCCGACGACAAGGCGCGGACCTTCGCCGTGAACCTCGTCGACACCAGAGCTGTCGTTGTTGTGAGTCTTGGCCGGTACGTCGGCAATGATCCTGCGAATGGAGGCTAGAATTTCCTCCATCGAGGGCTCTTGACCCTTTGCAGGCTGTGTCATGCGCCGTTCCCCGTTGCGCCGCCCCGGTCCCAGCGGGGATGACATCCCGCCGAATCGCCAACCAAATCTATCCGTCGGAATGGAACCAGTATGGCATGTCAATGCCCCGAAGCAAACGTAGGCGTGTAGATGGATTGTAGTGGGGGAAACGGGCCGGCCGGCCCGTTTCCCCATCTACAGTTTGGCCAAAGCGGCATTCACGGCAGCCGTTAGCGCCCGTCCGGGATACGGACGCCTCCCCAGACATCGCGCACCTGCTGATAATGCACCATGGAGTCATAGACTTCGGTCCCAAGCCCGAGCACCTGGGGCGAGAGGCTCCCTACCGCGGCGAGCAGGGTATAGGAGGCCACGACGCGATCGCGTTGCGCCGTGACCAGGGCAACCCGCGCATTGACCAAGGTCTGCTGGGCATTGAGCACGTCGAGGGTGGTGCGCTGGCCGACGCGGGCTTCTTCGCGCACGCCATTGAGCGCAACTTCCGCTGACGTCACCTGCGCTTGGGTCGCAATGATCTGCGCCTTGGCAGATTCGAGCAGGCCCCAGGCCTGGACCACCGCCGCCTGCACCTGATCGCGGGCAGTATCGAGATCGAGCCGGCGCTGCCCCAGCGTTTCCTTGGCCTGCCTGATGGTGGAGTATTCGGCCCCCCCTTGGTAGAGCGGCACCGTGAGCTGGGCAGCGACCGTGGCGGATAAGGATTCGATGACGGCGAGAGAGTTGGGCGAGGCGCCGAAGTTCTTCTGCACGTTGCCGACCGCCTGCACGGTGGGATAAAGCGCGCCTTCCGCGATCTTCACCTGAAGCAACGCAACATCGACGTTGTACATCGCGGTGGTGATGGTCGGATGCTCGGTGCGGCTGCGTCCTATCGAAGCATCGAGGGTACGCGGCGAGAGCCGGTCGACGGGAGCGCCGGGCGCCAGTCGTGCCGGTGGCTCCACTCCGATGATCTGGCGGTAATTCGCCCGCGACGTGAGATAGTTCGACTCCGCGGCCGCGAGCTGTGAACGGCCAGCGGCCAAGCTGGACTCGGCCTGGGCCACGTCGGTCCGTGTGACCTCGCCGGCAGAAAAACGGTCGCGCGTCTGACGCAACGTGACTTCGAGCACGTTCACGTTGCTGCGCTGAAGCTCCAGGATCGCGGCGTCGCGCAACAGGTTCATATAAACCGTGACGCCGTTGAGCAGGACGGTCTGCTCGGTCGAGCGCAACACCTCGCGCGCCGAGTATACCTGCTGCTCCGCTTGCCGCGTGCGGTTGCCGGTCTGCAGCCCGTTGTAGAGCGTTTGCGTCGCGGTCACGCCGAAATTGGATACGGCAGCCGCACCCTTGCCCTGGGTGTAAATGGGAGCGCCTGTTGGCGAGGTCGTCTTGGCAACGGTGTCGAGATACTGCTCGGTCAAGCTCGAGGTCCCGGTCATGCGCGGCCGGTAGCCGGACAGCGCGGTGCCGACGTTCTCATCGGCCGCACGCGTTGCGGCGCGCTGGGAGTTGAGCTGAGGATTGTTCTGGTACGCCAGAACCAGAGACCCTTCCAGCGTGCCCGCGCCGAGACCCGGCCCGATCACTATCCGGCCGGCCACGCCGACATCCTGCGCCAAGGCCGCGAAACCCGATATCGCGGTGGCGAGAGCGAACGACGCGATACCGAGCGCGCTTGCTTCCTTGAACACCCAACCGCCGACACGACGTAACATACGCCTGCCCCAAGCAAAAACGTGCTGCCCCTGACGGTCGCAGCCCATACCCACAGGAATGGTGACGAGGAACATAACCCAAATTGCGGCAGGGGGGGTGCGGGAGGCCTGAACTAACAGCAGTTTTGGGAAAAAGACGGGAGCTGGTGTTCCTGCGCCACACCGGCCGGGGTCAGGCAACGACCCGCATCAGAATACGAACTCGACGGGCGCGGCAAACCCGGGAAGAATCGGGGCGGCTGCGTCGAACACGGGCCAGCCGCTCACGTCACCTCCGACCGCGCGGTATAGAACGGCGCGAGCCGCGGGCGGGCGGCCCACAACCGCGATGAGCCGGCCTTGGTCCTTGAGCTGCTCGAACAGCGAACGCGGCTCAATCTCGCTTGCACCGTCGACAAGAATGAGATCATACGGGGCGCGCGGGCGAAAGCCTTGCGCGAGAGGTCCCGTGACCACCTCTATCTTGCCCGCGCCTATCGCCTTCAGATTTTCCCTGGCAGCCGCAGCGAGGACAGCATCCTCTTCCAACGCGATGACGAAACCCGCGAGTCGTGCCAGGAGCGCGGCCGAATACCCGGTTGCGCAGCCTACATCGAGCACGTGATCTGTTGCGCGCACCCCGGCCGCTTGCACCATCTTTGCGAGCACCATCGGCTTAAGCAGGCAGCGCCCTGCGCCGGTTCCGGGGGCACGCAGCGGAATGTCACGGTCGAGATAAGCGAGAGCCGCGTCCGATTGCGGCACAAAACGCTCGCGCGGAAGCTCCAGCATGGCGGCAATGATGCGCGGATCGGTGACATCACTCGTGCGCACCTGGCCGTCCACCATGCTGCGGCGTGCGGCGACGAAATCGGTCATGAGCAGGGTCCGGACTGGAACGCGCGGGTGAGTGCTAGCCAAACCCGATGCGGCAAGGCAAGCGGGTGGCGCCGCTCCGGGTGGGCAAGAATCTCGGGCTATTGCTTCGGCTTGGCGGGAGCGCCCGAGGATCTGACGGATTGCCAAGGATCGGTTGATACTTTCGTAGTGGGCGCCGTTTTTTTGGTCACCTCGTTGTAGTCACGTTCGAGCTCCTTGGCTCGCCTGGCTGCCTCCGCCTTCTGTGCCACGTCCTTCTCGTTGGGACCCCAATCCGGATCATTTTGCGAATACACGGGGCCCATCAACAGCGCCAGCACCATCCCTATGCCCATCAAGTAACGCATCGCGTCCCCCTCCTCTGAAGCACCGTCGCGCTATTTGGCAGCCGAGATACCCTGCAATTAGGGCAATACCTCGGCGTTCAACGGCGAGCAGGTCGCGGAAGTCGATCGTCGTCCACCAATTGCCGAGCCAGCTGCAAATCGCTAATTACTGCTTGTGGGGCCACGTGGCGGAGTGGTTACGCAACGGTCTGCAAAACCGACCGATTCTCTTTCGAGAACAACGCCCTTTCTGAAAATCGAGCACTTTTTGCCCCTATTGGCGTCAATAGGTTAGCCCGCATTTCAGAACGATCGCCCGAAGTCCGCGGCCAGCTCCGATGCCGCCGCAGGGGCGCGGCATGACTGAGAAACCGTATCAGCTATTGCCTCCGCTGGCGGCTGATGAATATGCGGCACTTAAAGCCGACATTGCCGAGCGCGGCGTACAGGTTCCCGTTGAATACGATGAGCACGGCAACGTGCTCGACGGCCACCACAGAATCCAGATTTGTGTCGAGCTAGGCATTGCACAGTGGCCGCGGTTGGTCCGTCACGGCCTTTCGGAAGTTGAAAAGCGCAGCCATGCCCGGCGCCTCAACCTGCATCGGCGTCACCTCGACCAGGCTCAAAGGCGTGCGCTAATCACCGATGAATTGCGTGACGCGCCGGCGGCAAGCGATCGAGCAGTGGCGGCGGGCCTCGGTGTCGACCACAAGACAGTCGCGACAGTGCGAGCGGGCCTTGAGGCAACTGGGGAAATTCCCCAGTTGGATGCTCGCAAGGGACGTGATGGTCGCGAGCGCCGCATCGTTCAATTCGTGCCATCTACTCCAGGCGAGAAAAAAGGGTTGTCTCTGTCGGCGCGCTATCTTAATGAGCGCGATCGAACGGCCTACCGAGAAGGCGCTAGGAGCCTTGCCCGTTCGCTTTCCGACACGTCCGCACTCGATACCGGGGGACGCAAGTTTCCCGTGTTCTACGCCGACCCTCCGTGGCGGCGGAAAGCCGGTTTCGGAAATCGGTCCTACGAGAACCATTACCCGACGATGACGTGGGATGAGATCTGCGCCTTGCCGGTGGCGGATAGGGCGCTGCCCGATGCATGGCTGTTTTTGTGGATTCCGCGGGCGCACATGTTCGCAACTACAACGATGACGATCGCGAACGGCTGCGGCGAGCCGGTTGAGCACGCAGCCCCGTTAGCCTGGCGTGTCGCGCAATCCTGGGGCTTTCCGCACTACAGCACGTGCTTTGTCTGGACCAAAACGGATGACGATCAGCCCGAAGACCACGGCAACGGGCTGATCGTGTTCGATCAGGACGAGCTGCTGCTGTTGTTCAAACGCGGGCGCGGCCTCCCGATGCCGGCCGGGGCGGAAAAGTTCGGTTCGAACCACCGTGAGCGCCCGCGGGGGCATTCGCGCAAGCCGGATTTCTACAGGCATATGATCGCGACCATGACCGGCGGCCTGCCAGTGCTCGAATTATTTGCTCGCGCCAATGCTGCGCACGCGCTTCCGGCCAATTGGGAGATTTGGGGTAATCAGGCGACGTTCAACACCGCTGCTCTTCGGTAGGTCGGGTCGCCACCAGGCTTGTAGTTGATCTCACTCAAATCTGGATACGAGGATTTTGCCATCGTTGGCCTTCGACGGGGTAAGCGCATTCGCTTGACCAAAGCGCGGGCCGCCTCCGGCGAGAGCAGCGGCCAAGCACAGCCGAGCCGCTAGGGTGTGATCTTTGTCGATTAAGTAAAACGCATCGCGAAGCCGCCCACGATCGTCCAGTATCGAGCCTATACATTTTCCTTTGGATAACCGCTGAGGCAGCACACAAACCCGCACGCAGCCCAATACGAGACAAGCCGAATCGGGATAGGGAAACCACACGCATGTGGACGCCATGGCCTATCCCGGCGATTTCGTAGCCGCTAATCGTGCTGCCCGCACCGACGCCCAGCGCGCCGCCATCCGCCGTGTATCTGACCTCCGTCGAGCCTGTTTCCGGGTCCGGGAATGGCTGGCCAAGCGCATTCCCCTGGGCATTTACTCACGCAGCCCGCACTGGCTTCACTCGCGATAGCGAGCGCGGCTCAGGCTGGCTCAACAAGCCGAGAGAA
>Ga0207693_10002691_pt1 | contig 15419 bp, 15 predicted proteins | sample LARL81metaG_FD_184347 | JGI IMG/M metagenome (GOLD analysis project Ga0207693, IMG submission 184347) | Corn, switchgrass and miscanthus rhizosphere microbial communities from Kellogg Biological Station, Michigan, USA - LAR L8-1 metaG... | ecosystem: Host-associated > Plants > Roots >...
GAAGATATTGACGCATAAGTGAAAGAAAATCTTTACTCAAGATCCAAAGGTTTGGCTTAGGCAGAGAGACTCGATACCACGTTACGCCTGTCTAAGATAACTAAACTAAACTAAACTTCCCCTATTATTTTTTCGTATTTTATTAATGTAAAGTTAATTTAAATATCTACCCATATCTAGCCTGACACTAAGAGAATATGAAAATATCTCCACTATCTCCACTACCTCAAGCAGGAACAAATTCGTGCTCAAATTCAGTCCATCATAGGTGGAGGTATTTGAATACAGCGTGATGAGTGTATCTCCACCTATTCTGAGCAGTTTTGGAGCCCACTAAAGGTGATAGACTTGTTCATTTTCAAAACTGGATTTATCGAGATATCAAGTTTAAGCATGCATATGCAGTTGAATTTTATCGCAGTTAAAACTCAGATGGCTTTGGATTATGCGAGCAAAATTGCTTTATTAATTCTAAGGAACAACTAAGGAACAATATCGAACTCATATCATTCGGTAAGTCATCCCGGAAAGAGTTATTCTATGATACAGTATGGAGCATATCAGATTAAACATATTTTTAAAGCAGTATTTCAGATGTTAGATTGTGAATTGATATACATAGGCTTTTGATGATGCAGCTTCATTTGTATAATTAATCATAAGAGCGTGCACAGCCGTCCTAACTAAGTAGATATAGTCATTCAAATGCATCATGAATTAGGCATCCCTTCTGAAGCATCAAAGTCTCTTTTTTGCTGCGCTACATTAGAGTTTTTACAGTGACACAGTTTAGAGTTAGAGATTGATACCACATCATTTCGTTTGTTCAGATGTAATAAGATCACCAATTCGTCTAAATAGTTTAACTGCCCATTCCCAATTAAATCCAGCTAAAGCTGTAATTGGAATAATTACTGCTGGTCTATTTATATCAGGTGGTCCCTGAGAGGTACTTCCTACGCCTAAACTCCATATACCGGCTATTATAATAAGATACACTATAGCACCGAATATACCTCCAAGAAAGGGAACAGATACAAAAAAGGTCCACCAGGAATTCTTGTATTCTCTTTCACTAACCTTATCTTTTAGATACCATAATCCCCTTAATATCCCTCCAACACAACCCCATGTGACTGCATTTATTGCGGCATGCTCGATTCCAGTTTTACTGATAATGTTATCAAAGGAATAAATGTAAAATGCTAAGACCGAAAGTAGAAAACTAGTAAGGTAGATCCATATTGGGCCAGCATACATATTGACAAAGCGCCACTTCCAAGATTTAGAAAACAATACTTTCAGATATGATATCCGTGCCCTGGCTACGCACACCATACTATCCGAATACTTGCCATCATTAAGGGTATCTTGTGCTTGTCTCAACTCTTCGTGAATCTGTTCATAGAGTTTTTCTCCGTCTACCTCCGGATCGCTCTGTTTCTTATCAATGCTACCATTCTCGTCTGTTCTATCTAATTTATCATTATAATTACGATTAAGCTTTTTATAAAATAATCCATTATTAGCTCCATAATTGCACCACTTATCAATGATTCTAATTTCCTTTAGTAGCCTATCATGCTCTATGTCCTTTCCGACTCGCCTTATTTCTTTATGATTATCGCCAGAAGTCTGTGACGTAGTTGACACAAATTTGATTATGTTCTTGAAATAGATTAATTATTATAGATTTCATCTTTAATAAATCATAACTACTTATGATATTATACGATAGTTTATGTGTGCGAAGGACGATGTAAACAGTAGTGATTTATCACTTTATAAGTAACAGATTTTAGTTTTTAAAGCGATGAATTATTATAACATGGTCTAGGGAATATTGGTATATTCAATCTTTCCGGCTGCTAGTAAGTTCTTGGTATCGCTGGTGTTGGCTCCATTTCCAAATAAAGATTATGATGGTGTAAGAGATCACTGGCAAACTGGTAAGTAAAAGATAGCACAAATTGCCGACGAACAAATGTACATACGCCATAGATTATTTAGCAATCTTAGATCTAGCTGCATTATAGACCTTCTAGTTATATTGTTCTCGCTTGCTTGGTATGACTTCAATAAATATCAGTATTCTGATAGTATACTATTAACTATTTGTCAGGAAGCCGGCGAAATGCAGCCCAACACAAAGACAGCTACATATCTAATCTATCCACGGGTCAAGGATATTCATACCTAAAAAAATCTTAGATTAGGTATCCTAATCCAACTGAATTAGTAGTCCGAATTGGTGGACTGAATTAGTAAACCTATCCTATAAAAAGAACTATTTGTAACCTTTACAATTATCCTACGATCTCTGCCAACAACATCATTGACACTGAAGAAATACAATAATTACGTTACCCTGTTACTGCACGCTGTAATAGCATATTGAAAGTCTGGCTTATTTAATGCGTTCATTAAGGGTTTCCTAAACCTCGTGGAACACTCAATTCTAACAATACTATTCATAGAAAATTGAACAACTGGATAGTTCGAATGTTAATATTAACTATGGCTCCGAACTCCCATGATATATCAAATGATACTAAAGGGATCGCCCGGCGAAATGACACAAAAGATGCACTAATAGTTCTATACCTTCTTTCCAAAGGCGTTAGTGTATTGGAGGCTGTCCGCCGTGGTCTGCAAATAAACATGAGTTAATACTTCCTGGTGGGCTGTGCTGAATCCAAACTTGTTCACGAGAAATACCTGAAAGTTTATAGAATTTGTAATCATATTGGTGTGAAGAGTTTGAGAAAGTTAAAGCTGCAAGTGCAAATATCCATAGATGGCTACATCGCAGGGCCTAATGGTGAGATGGACTGGATGGTTTGGAACTGGGATGATAAATTAAAAAATTATGTATTTGAAATAACTGAATCAGTCGACACAATTATTTTAGGACGAAAAATGACAGATGGCTTTGTTTCGTATTGGTCTGAAGTAATGACAAGACCTAGCGATCCTTTCTATTCATTTGCCAAAATGATGATAGAAACTCCAAAAGTTGTTTTTACAAAAACTCTAAAAATATCAAAGTGGGCAAATACGGTTCTTGCTACAGGTGACCTTACGGACGAAATCATGAAGCTCAAGAGTGAAAGTGGTAAGGACATCATCGTGTATGGTGGGGCCACATTTGATTCTTCCTTGATTGAAGCAGGATTGATCGACGAATTTCATTTGTTAATAAATCCTGTTGCTATTGGAAGCGGCATGGCAATATTCAAAGATTTGAAAGAGCTCCAAAAATTCACTATGATAAAATCTACACCGTTTGACTCTGGAATAGCTGAGCTTCACTTGGAGCCTAAGAGAAACTGAAAGGTACACAAGCCTCAAGCCCTATCTATCTACCATCAGATAGTTGTTAGTCTGCATTCTTGATTTTTTGGAATATTTGTGTTTCTGAATTTCACTTATGGAAATTTCACAAACAGGAACACATATATTATATTTATCATAATGAAATTAAGAAAATAGTGTATTGAATATAGGTGTATACGCCACATGATAAAATTTCCTATACTTCATTTTATGAACATGAAATTAGCAATATACATAGTCGTGGCGCTATGCTTAGTCAATGTTGCCACAACAACTATAATGAATCCTATGATGCTAGGATTTGCACAAGGTAGACAGAATCAAACTCATAATCAAACTACGAACAATAACAATACTCCCCTCATATCACTATTGGCTAACAATTTAGCAAACCGACTCAACAAATCAGCTGCAATATTACAAATAACAAGCAACTTACCGGAAGTAAAAAATCATACATACGTGTCATTTCTTAATCAGTCATTGCATGGAATACCTGCAAATGTAGATATTCAAAAAAGAAATGTTGCACGAGATATTCTGTCAGCAGACAAGGATTTCGGAGTCATCTTTTTTCTTATGCCTAATGGTTTAGTGTATATGGAAGAACCATATTCCCGTCAGCTCAACCTCACCACAAACAACCTTGGTTTTAGAGACTTTTATAAAGGAGCTGTTAGCACACATATGCCAAATCTTGGCAACGTTGTTATTTCTGCTTCTTCACACCGTCCACAAACCAATATTGGAGTTCCGATCTACTCTACTGAAAATACTAGTAGACCGTCCCTTCAGGGCATCTGGGCTGGCGGTTTAAACTTACCAGTCTTTAACAAATTGCTGCAATCACTTAAACTTGCCAATAACGAACATATTGTTTTAGTTGATCACCATGGTCAGAAGATAGCTGATTCAGATAAATACCAAGCATTAAATTCAAATCAATCTTTTGCTAGCCTTCAGAGTTTTAAAAACGCCATAGCTGGAAAGGTTGGTTCTACCGTGGAAGTAATTAATGGCACTAAAGTGCTAGTATCGTATCATCCGGTTAATGCTATTCAGACAAAGTGGGCTATCCTTGATATACTACGTTTATGAAACCATGCTTTGCTTCAAGTTGATGGGTGGATGAATATGCAGATTGACCATTGCGTCTCGGAATAGTAGAATACTTGAAAATAGGATCATATTTCATATTCTTCCATACAACCTTATAGAAGGTACTGAGAACTGTCAGTATCTATAATAAAAGTGTCACAATACAAGGAAAAATATTTGCATTAATCAATCATACCTGTTGTTTAGCTCAAGATTATTATGTAGATTGCGAGAATCCTATTTTATCAGAATTATCAAAACGCCATGACAGTCAATACTGCAATGGGATGTCATAATTATTGGAGGAGCATCTGCTGGTTTATCTGCAGCTTTGTACTCTAGTCACCAGAGTCTAAACACACTATTACTTACAAAAGACATTGGAGGACAGGCATTTTAACAAATGATATAGAAAACTACCCAGCGTTTGATCATATCGGCGATTACGAACTTATGACCAAATTTCAATAACAAACGAGGGGTTTTGAGACAAAATTACATATGAAGCAGTTACTTCCATAATAGAAAAGGGACAAGAGGGATAAGAAGTTCTCGACCAGTTTACAATATCTAAATATGAAGATTGCAGGGTCAATGCCTATCCTTCATTTACGAAGTACAAGGACATCAATAGAACTGCTCCCAGCTATCCCATCTATTTGCCGGCAGGCCTAGTACAAATATTATTCTTAGTCTAATTGCTCTTTATTAATGTCTCAAGATTAGCCTGTATATCAACCCATTGGAGAGTTACAATGAGACGGTTAGGAAACTAGGAAGGAAAAGCAATTACATACTACTAATAGTGATACAAGTAATGAATCTGTAGTTACTGACTGAGTGACTGACTGAATACCAATCGAACTAACTAATTGCGCTTGTTTTGACCCCTGGTTACTAAATAAGTTAGTGTGACCCTCCATCATCGATATGGTTGTTGCCGGCGAACACTACAATGCCACTTATTGCTGTACTGCTGGCACCAAAGATCATCTGGAGACAAAGTATATGTCGCTAATTCCGGTGATAATACTATCTCCGTAATTGATGAAGCAACGAATAGCAACGTCAGGTGATGAAGCAACGACAAACCCGCATGCAGGTCGTGTGTGTTGTTGTTAGCTACGGGATTTACTTATTAATTCCACCGGAAGTGCTGTTCAGCCTTATTAAATTCGCGAAAGTATTCCCACCGTCACTACTTGTCCTCATTACGGGATTAAGTGCTCCTGTTTCGTTTGTCCACCACGTCACGACTACGTTACTACCAGACGAGCTTATACTTACGTTCCCATATACAACATCTTTCTTTGGATTTGTGTTAGGGGGGCTGAGAACCATTGTCTTTGCAAACGTCTTTCCACCATCATTACTCTTTGTGAAGAATATGGCAACGCCATGGAGAGCAGCACTAGCATTATTCCATGCTGCATAGATATTATTACCAGATACTGCTACTGGCACTAACAGCGATCGGCTTAATATCTCTTGAAAGTACTTCTGGGGTAAAGCTGAAGCCACAGGAACCGAAATCATCATTGCAGCAATTACCGCAATTGCGCTAATCGTTATTGCAAATTGGTGATTTATCATTGCTAATCAATGCTAAAGTACGTGTATATAAGCATATTCTACCGGTTAGACCGGTAGAAATAACCCTTTTTCGGCTTCATCCAATCGTCAACTTTGTTCTCTTGCCTAGCCTTTGCGATAGGGGATGGAGAAGGCTCTAGAGGTGTCTCCGTTCTCTACAAGTGTCGCAAGTGTCGCAGATAAGCATAATGAGAATAGCGAGGTCCAACAAACTACAAAACCGATTCTAGATAAGAAGAACGAAACTGAGGCAGTGAGGCGGCCCGTGCTACCTTGTGTCTGGTGTGATTACAAAGACCATATAGAATTCGATCTCGGTAATCATCTTCTCGCAAATCATAAATAGGAGTTATTGAAGTTGCCTATCGACAAAGCTTCTATGGAGACGAGAATAGATCATTCTATTCAGTGGGCAAAAAGAAAGATGAGGCTGGAATATGCTGATGACGATGATAGATGTGAAATTAAATAATGCAAGCTAGAAATAATGAAGGCATCATGATATTCTATTTCTTGTAACATTAAATGAACTTAGCATTATTTCCATTGGTGATAAATACTTTTTAAAAGCCTCATCATATGTACTAAATGAAAGCTTGTAAACATGATCATTTTTAATTGTCCACACATGAATAACATGATATGATTTTCCGGAGTAGCTTAACATGAATGTTGCCTGATGAGCAGGCATTCCTGATAGCGTTGTATTAGCAAATATTAGATTATGAATAGTTGGATCATTACTATACATATTATATTGTTTGTCATAAGCATTAATAGACATGTTTGAACTCGGTAAAGGATATACTGTGACAAAAAGTTGAGCATCTTTTTGTGGAGAGAAAAATTGAACTAAATTAGGATCACCTGAAGGCACTATATTGTCATCTTTATGATTACCGATCCATTGTTGTGGTATTAGTATTTCTATTCCTAGTACCGTATTGTTATAATAGACAAAAGACCCAGTACTGATGACAGTCTGCGCAAATATACTATGATCGTAATTTTGATAAATCCAAGAAATATTGAAATAATCATCGGTTTTCTGAAGAATCGATGCCAGAATACTTGCCATGCAAAATACAATAATAATAATTATTGTGCATTTCCTAGAAAAAGAGTTGACTAGACCTCGCAATTTATAAACTGTAAAGTGTACCATGTACTTTTATCTATCTTTAGTCTTTCTATTATAGTTCGATTCAAACTCCTAATATTCATCAACTTCGATCTGAATCTACATATAGTCCTATAGAAAATTACTAAATCTTTATGTGCATATTGTCACTTACTAGAGTTGGTTGTCAGAACTTTTACGTTATTGTTTAAGATGCTGAGTACGCTGATAAATATAAAAAACTATTACAACTAACCATATATCAATATGAATGGTAGCAAACTAAGTATTATTGAATTAATATCATCATAATATGTCTCATTTTTTCATACAATTCTTAAAATCTTTATAACTTTAATTAGTAGGATCTTTTATGCTAATTGGCCTAATCTAAATTGGTTTTCTGTGTAGAAACATAAGACTTTTCCTCGTCAGTCGATTCGTGAATCATCATCATAGTGATAGATGATATTAATTTACAGTATAGATAGTTAATCATTGTACATTCGTTTAATATTCTAAAATATTTAAATCAAGACTTACAAATTACCTGACAAATTAAATTTAATAAAAATATGTTGTTGTATATTTCCGGATGTACTGCTGCAACTTTAATTGTATCGTCTATAAATGCGTAATCCATGTCGGCACATCAAAGAGAACTTTTCACAATAATGGGAAAACGCTTCCGATGTGTAGTGGGTTCACAGGCTACTAACGATTAAACAAATTATTACTACACAGAGGCAGATAACATTTGAATAGTTTGTAGAGACTATGCTAGTTTTCCTAATTGATTGAAGGTTTATTTGATCAAAGAAAATTATGTGATAAGCTAGGTCTGCTTTATATAGACGCGGTGCTTTAGAAAATAAGTCATTTATCTATCCACCACACCCATTTATTTCTTATTTTTCCAAAAGATATTTGCCCAGAGATGTAAATAAAGAAAAATGGTTGTATATTGTACGAGTTTATAAATTATTAATGAACAATTGTGTGTTTACTTCTTAGCATATGTTCCCATACCTGTAAAATCTATCGCAACGCACGGCTCATCTCCGACTACCCATGCATTATGGCCAGAAGGAACGTAGCCAACGTCGCCAGGACCGTATTCCTCCTCGCTTCCGTCATCCATCTTGACTCTCATTCTGCCTGATATTATATATTGCGTATGAGGAGCTTGACAGCTTTCAGTTTGAGCAATTGGTTTTACACATTTTTCCCAGCTCCAACCGGGCTCAAAAGATGCCCTACCAACTGCAGTGTTGCCAATATTTACAATTTCAACTTTTCCCTTATCAAAAGATCTTGTCTCGTCTGCAGAAGCCATACTCTTTTTTTGTATTCTCTCTATCATTAGTAGAGTATAATGCTACTACCTAGTATTTTTATCGGTCTGGTTTAATAATCTTATTCCGATCTGGAATTTTTTGCTGATGAGTTCTAATGTGAACCTGTAGCAGTGACACATTGTATGGGATTATCTCAGACCATGTAAATTCATTGGAGAATCGTAGTATCTAATAATTTAACAATCATGCCACTATTAATGGACGATGATACTTTTTCCCATCCAGGGTATTAGAAAATTGATCTATGCGATCTCAATCTCCATCTGGTGGTTTTATTTGCCTCACATATTCCGTATAACTACAAAAGCATTAAACAGATAGTAAATAGGTTGTTAATTTTAATGAACTCAAGTTGAATATAGCTAATTTATTTCAGTGAATTAATTTAAGCAGTATTTTCTATAGTTACAATTAAAAGTATTTAGATACAAAGTGTTCTTGACAATAGAACAGATAAGACATTAACAATTAGACTTGTTCCTGGAACTGTTCTAATGCAGTTTTTGCTTGGTTTAAAGCAACCATCGTAGTACTGGTACTAGTACTAGTACTTTCCGGCATTATTTTGTTCCTTTGTATATGGTCTAAAAGCTGGTCTAAAGGTACTTTTTCTGTTTGGTCTATTAATTCTTTAATGTGCAATGCAATTTTGTCAGGCAATAAACTAATATTTTTGCACATCTTACATACGTCATGTACAAACATTTCTATATTATCTCCAGAGGGACAGGTTTAGCTTATATTTTTTATCAATTTCGATTTGTAGACATCGTTTGAAACACTCTAGCAATACTTGTTTTCTAAGAGGATCATATTCCCTGATCAGTGGATGAATGTCTGATCTTTCTTCAGCTGTAGGATCACGCCCTTTCATAACCCTAAATGCATGTTCATCTTTTACAAATTCTTTGCTAATGCACGAATTAACCATATCTGCTGTCTCAATTAATTTGTCTCTATCCATTTCCAGACTTGATTATATAGATTCAGGTTTAGGATAGTCAAGAGCTCAACTGTAGAGAGTATCCATGTTTGGATCCCACATAGGCATTAATCATATTCATCTGGCTAAAATATTTAAATGTAAGTCAAAAATTGGTAGCTGATAGAGATTCAGTCCCATGATACAGGGTGGATTGTGGACTAAATCCATTTACACAGCATCGCCAGCGACAACACGAATAGGACTCGTTAATAATACATTATCTTTTCTTATACGTTTTTCAGCTCTCATTGGTGGAATTCAACCCAGTAAGGATCCAAGTGATAGAATATAGGTTGAATCCATACCCATTAACATAGATTCGTCAAATTCAATCAACCTATTAACTATCTGTTTAAACGCTTTTGTATTTAATAGGAATATGTTAGATAGTGTAGTAAGTGCATAATAAAGGATTTAGGCTGCAACTAGTCAAAATGCCGCCTACGTTAAAGTCTGGATCATCACTACCAGTAAAAGTCCAGACTTGTTACGCATCCTGGTCTTGTTCGAGCGAAGTGATAATACTTTAGTTAACGAAGTTTTTATTAATTGCTCATTTTTTGGAGATAACATGAATCTAATGTTAATTACCTCCCTCTAGGAGAGTATATCATTTAATCCCTCAGAAGAAATATATCATACAACTTCTCTTAGTAGTTCAACCATTTAAATCTCATGTATCATAGTGCATTATTATAATGTAAAATCTCAATGAGATTTTGTACTTTCTAAGATACATGACTAAGCTCTAAATGTGGGCTACACTCCTGTATTAGTGTGTATCCCTCCTAGGATTGATATCTAGATCCAATCTAATAATTGACTGGTTATACATATCTAATATTTGTGAAAGATATTGTATATTCAGAAGGACGGACCACAGGTGGGATAATAGACACAAATAGAAAGGATAGAAGATCGATCAGATAACTCAAGGTATATCAATCATCTGCTCCACACCAGTAATTATTGTATGTTATTTGATATTTATAATAATGATGCTATACTTAAATAAATATTGATGTCTACAAGTAGAGATACAAGTGGAGAACCTGTCTTGTGTAGCAGATGCAATTCAACATTTGAAAGTGAATCTGACTTCATGAAACATTATGATAGTCAGCATAGTTCATAAAACAATGAGTTAATTTACCCTATGATAGTAGCTATAGTACTATGAATGTATTTGAAGAATTAGTAGTCTTTTTCTAAGCTACAAGCTACCATATATGCTTAATTATATTTATAAATTAATTTCCTGGTTAGAAATCACTCATTTTAAATTTTCTGAATCTGCAATGCATCATTTAATGACTTGTTCGATTCATATATTAATTAATTGAATCTAGTCGGTTGTATCATAGATAGTAGATATCCTCTAAGACTGCTGGATTGTCATAACGGTTATCTGTTTGTGTTGTAAATATATACTGCTAGATTGTATTTTCGTTGAGGATAAGCCAGGCAAATTAATCATACTAGACAAGATTATTAATAGATAAGATATCACTGCTATGGATGGCCCTTTACAAGCTAAGCCATTGGTGTAATCCTGTCCAGTGCATATTATGCACTAATACAGAACTGATACAATTTTATCTTGCGATTTCCTTTTAAATTTCCGTGGTTAAGCGAAAACCAATTCTACTTTTAGATAAGTCTGATGATTCTATAAAAGCCATTGATCTTTTCAAAAAATTGGGTATTGATTATGTAGAATACGATATTAAGAAATTTGAAGAAGGTTGTTGCGGTGAGCTCCCCACAACCCAAGCTCCCGCAGTTTTTGCAGTTGAAGGAATTTTTAAAGGTTTAGAGAAAATTAATGAATATATTTCATTGAAGAGAAATAACACTGATTCTGATATCGAGTCAGAAAGTGCATATTGGTGATGGTTGAATTGGTCCACTGTACATATAATTTGTAACATCATCAAATCATTTAAAGTTGCAATGTTTCTATCTACTATTATGAGATATTTCTGCCCCTTTACGCACAGAACGTATTCATTTAAAACTGTAACGTTTCAGGAATATATTACAATATATTATACTAAATAGCATAAAAATTGAATACTTAATAAATCAATTTACCTTTTAACGAGAATATAATATTACTATGAAATAGGATGAATGATGATGTACTATCCTATCCATAAGTTTGACATAAAGAGCGGCCTTGTCATAATCTAATCTTTCTGTCGTATTCCTCTAGGGCTATGAAGATAGATTCCAAGTCCATATCATTTTTCTGAACCTGATGGTATTGAGTTCAGGCTAGGATAGTCAACAGCCTAGAGTGAGACAGACCAACATTCAGGTTATGCACAGTCATATCATGTGTATAGCCACAATCGACACAGAAAATTATGAAGGATTCAGATTTTTGTTCTATAAATCTAATCTATAGCCATTCTTGGTGTATCTAATAAAAATCTACAATAGTATTGGCATAGGCATTAAATAGCCCTATCTAACTGATTCATTCATTCATTCATTCATTATGTATTATCATTCTGTAGATTGATTGAATGAGATTATATATCTCGATATGATATATTATAAATACATAGGCCATGACGCCCACAACATCGTCAGCCGCAGTAAAGAAAACAACATCACGTAATAAGAGGAAACATACGGAAAGAAATCCCAAGAGATTTGACTACATTCTCGCAGAATTACAGACCATAAAGGATTATGAGGATACAACGATGGACTTCTCTAGGTATAATACCATGGAAGAGCATATGCAACTCTTGGAGGAGAGCAATTCTTGTAAAGGCCAGTCAAAAAATAATCATAAACTTGTAGCAAACGTATGAATTATTATAAAGTAACCCGTATTTTCATAAGGTGACTTTAGTCTAGTATTACTATTCCATTGGAACACCTTACAGATGACTGGTTTGTCAATAACTAAAAGTAGTGCTCCTGATAGTCACAAAACATACTCGGTTGATACGAAATGTGGTATTAGTGACTACAATAAACAAATCTTGTCTTTTTTATTTATATACAACTAGTCTATCTGTATGTTGATCCACATAAAATCACGGGCCATTTTTTGCCGCCGCACGATTTCAGTATTTCTCGTAATTAGATTAACAATCAACGATTTGAGTTCAGAGTTGGATTGTCCTTCAAAATCTAGTATGCCATATTTTGAATTTGTTGGCCTTCACTACCTAGATGACAGTCTAGATGTGCCTTTAGAAGATTAACGTATCCTGATTCGATCAGAATTCGATAATCTAGTAAATGAAATAATAATATTTTATTATATTACAGCAAATGGATATAGTTTACGGTATTTACTAGATAGAAAGATGAGGTCTTGTTAAACAAGAAGGAAGAGATCATCAGGATAAAAACACTTGGCCTATTATTTGAGCGAACCAACTATTCAAATTGCAGCAATTGATACATTTACGTCATATGAAAAACAGATAATATACACCATGACTGAAGTTAGTAACCTGTCTAATACAGATAATCATATTCCAGAATGAGCGGAAGACAACTGAAGATATCAATAAAAAATTCGAATTCGAGTTAATTCTGTAGTTCTGTAGTTGTTGCTGGCTTAAGCCGATGTTAGTGGGAAAATCTTGAAGCCGTCATGTAATGGCTAGTGTTTGACGATGACCTAGTCGCCTAGTATAGACAATTGCAAATGTAACAAACATATAAAGTATCGCATAAGCATTCGTTTGTTTTTTCTAGAATACTCGGTATAACCTTTTATCATGACCAAACATTATGTACACATACATGAACATCTCCCTACACTATGCTATACCTTTTCATGAACAAGTTCTTACATATCTTATTCTGTAATATATTAATATGAAACATGTCCCTGAACCTCAATTAACAAAACTTATTTCAGTTCATAACGAAACTCTCTGGATTGAGAGCTATTGTTTTTTATTGCAAGGCGTTTCAGTTCGATATAATAGGGAATTAACGAAATGACAACTACAACAAATCTGTGGCCAGAATTGCCGCTAGCAGAATGGAAAGACACTTATGAAACATTGCATATGTGGACCCAAATAGTCGGCAAGATCAGACTAGCACTAACTCATCTAGAAAATCATTGGTGGAATTCTACCCTGTATGTATCACCTAGGGGACTCACGACATCAGCTATGTCTTACAACAGTCGATTATTTCAAATAAACTTTGATTTCATCGATCACCTACTAATAATCGAAACTGCTGATGGGTCTACCAAGACAATCGTTCTCAGGCCTCGCTCAGTAGCCGATTTTTATAAAGAAGTAATGGCAGCCCTAGGATCGCTAGAAATGCCATTAACCATTTGGACCACACCTGTGGAAGTGTCAGATCGAATTCCATTTGAGAAGGATCAAAAACACTCTGCATATGATCCCAACCATGCCCAGCGATTCTGGCGTATTCTAGCTCAGGTTAGCAGGGTGTTTACAGAGTTTCGTTGCAGGTTTACCGGCAAAGTTAGTCCAGTCCATTTTTTCTGGGGAGCTTTTGATCTGGCTGTCACGCGCTTTTCAGGACGCCCCGCGCCTGCTCATCCGGGTGCGCCAAACTTGGCTAGATTTGTAGCCGTAGAAGCTTACTCTCACGAGGTGAGTAGTTGCGGCTTCTGGCCAGGAGGCGGCCCTATTGATGAACCAATCTTCTACTCATATGCTTATCCAGAGCCTAAGGGCTTTGCGGAATACCAACTACAACCACCAGAGGCATTCTATCATACTACTATGAGAGAGTTTGTGTTACCTTATAATGTGGTCCGTACCGCAAAGTCACCTGATGATGTCTTGCTCTCATTCCTGCAGAGCACATATGAAGCAGCTGCAACGAATGCAAAATGGGATCGACATGCATTGGAGCGTCGATAAGGGTAATTGCCAACTATTAACTTTATTCTGTGATCCACTTATTTTTCTAATTTAGTAAATTGGAAATAGGATGAAGAATATAAAAGGTACTTCAATTCTTCAATAGGGTCTTAAGATAATATCATGCGATCCAGGAGGGAAATAATACTAATTATAATAAACTATTAGGTTTATTTTTTCCTCGTTCTAATCTCATTGATATAGCTGCTTGAATCTTCTCTGAAATATTTTTTGCGATTTGCTTTATGATTACAGGGTCATTGTTTCCTATCTCTTTTGCAATTAGATCATATTCCCATTCATTTTTTGCCTTGACGGCCGGTGTTATATTATTTAAATACATTTTTCTTATGGCCAAATGTGAAAAATCTGCTTTACCATTTGATCCATTAATTGCACCATGAAAATGTAATCTGTTTGCTGGTATGTAAACAGTATCTCCCTCTTCTTCAAAAAATATTATATCCTTTTCGTCAATTTCAAAATTGCTAACCTTTGTTCCTTTGATTAAACCAACTACGCCTTTTCCACTCGTGGCAACAAGTATTTGATCCGATTCATGATAATGTAATGTGGTTCTTGCTCCGTTATGAAATGTTACATGATACATTTCTTGTTCATTATATACTTGTTCGCTAAAGATCTCTCGTAAAGTAACTCGCCCAGTAAAATATTCTTCATTTACTCTTTTCTCAATTGCAGAATATATATTTTCTTTATTCATATCTGTATTTTCAATAATGTTCAATATATGCTAATGAGTCTTTTGATGAGTTATCCATCTCTAATTCATTATATTCTATGAAGCAATGATATCTGGCCGGATTAACTCCGCGCATTAAACAGATACTCATTAAGTATATATACGTTATTCAAGAGAAATTTCCATTATATGAAGCAGAACGATTTTTAATGAGTCACACAAAAAATTCTGAAACATATAATCAACATCACAAATTATAAACATTAAATCTGATAAATCTTGTAATGATTGGAACACCTAATGCAGGAAATCCTCTGGCAAGCTATAATAATATCTGTTC
>Ga0207693_10002692_pt1 | contig 15415 bp, 10 predicted proteins | sample LARL81metaG_FD_184347 | JGI IMG/M metagenome (GOLD analysis project Ga0207693, IMG submission 184347) | Corn, switchgrass and miscanthus rhizosphere microbial communities from Kellogg Biological Station, Michigan, USA - LAR L8-1 metaG... | ecosystem: Host-associated > Plants > Roots >...
GTAATCGCCGCCGTCAACGTCGTCTTGCCGTGGTCGATGTGACCGATCGTCCCGATGTTGCAGTGCGGCTTCGTCCGCTGAAACTTCGCCTTCGACATTGCCTCTTCTCCGTCCGATCCAGCCCGGCTGGATTTTGAAGCCTGGATTGTTAAGCCATTTTGGCGCGGACCTCGTCCGCCACCGCCTGCGGTACCTGCTCGTAATGGTCGAAATGCATCGTGTACTGAGCGCGGCCCTGGCTCATCGACCGCAAGGTATTGACGTATCCGAACATGTTGGCGAGTGGGACCATCGCGTCGATGACCCGCGCATTGCCGCGTGTGTCCATCCCGGTGACCTGGCCTCGGCGGCTGTTCAGGTCGCCGATCACGTCACCCATATACTCTTCCGGCGTTACAACTTCGACCCGCATGATCGGTTCGAGCAGTTTCGGCGCGGCCTTCATGACGCCTTCCTTGAACGCGGCCCGGGCCGCGATCTCGAAGGCGAGCACGCTCGAATCCACGTCGTGGAAGGCGCCATCGATCAACGTCGCTTGCAGATCGATGACCGGGAAGCCGGCAAGCACGCCGGTTTCGGTGGAAGCTTTCAGCCCCTTTTCGACGCCCGGCACATATTCCTTCGGTACTGCGCCGCCGATCACCGCGCTTTCAAAGACAAAGCCGGAACCCGGCGGCAACGGTTCGAAGCGCAGCTTGACGCGAGCGAATTGGCCGGCACCGCCAGTCTGCTTCTTGTGGGTGTAATCGACCTCGGCGGTGCGGGTGATCGTCTCGCGGTAGGCCACCTGCGGCGCGCCGACATTGGCGTCAACCTTGAACTCGCGCTTCATGCGGTCGACGATGATCTCGAGGTGCAATTCGCCCATCCCCTTGATCACGGTCTGACCGCTCTCGTGGTCGACGGTCACCCGGAATGACGGATCCTCGGTTGCCAGGCGGGCGAGCGCCTGGCCCATCTTCTCCTGGTCGCCCTTGGTCTTGGGCTCGACAGCGATCTCGATGACCGGCTCCGGGAACTCCATCCGCTCGAGCACGACCGGGTCCCCGGGGTCGGACAACGTATCACCGGTCGTGGTGTTCTTCAGCCCGGCCAAAGCGACGATATCTCCGGCGCGGGCTTCCTTGATGTCCTCGCGGTGGTTTGCGTGCATCTGCAGCATGCGGCCGATCCGCTCGCGGGTCCCCTTGACACTGTTCAACACTTGGCTGCCCGCCGTAACGACCCCGGAGTAGATGCGTACGAAGGTCAGCGAGCCGACAAAGGGGTCGCTCATGATCTTGAAGGCGAGCCCGGCAAATGGTTCGTCATCTGAGCAGCGGCGCGTGACCGGTTCGTTCGAGCCGACCTTGATGCCGTTGATCGCCGCGACATCGGTGGGGGCCGGCAAATAGTCGACCACCGCATCGAGCAGCGGCTGGACCCCTTTATTCTTGAAAGCCGAGCCACAGAGCACAGGAACAAAGGCCCCGCCGACCGTGCCCTTGCGGATACAGCGCTTCAGCACGGCTTCGCTCGGTTCTTCTCCACCGAGATAGGCCTCGAGCGCGGCGTCGTCCTGCTCGACCGCGGCTTCAACCAATTTTGTCCGGGCGGCCTCGGCCTCTTCGACCATCTCTGGCGGGACTTCGACGGCCTCGAACTCCGCACCCAGGGTCTCGTCGCGCCATTTGATCGCGCGAAAGCCGACGAGATCGACGATCCCGACAAAATCGCTCTCGACTCCGATCGGCAGTTGCAGCACGAGCGGCTTAGCGCCCAGCCGATCGTGGATCATCGCGACGCACCGCGGAAAATCCGCGCCGATCCGATCCATCTTATTGACAAAGCAAATCCGCGGAACGCCGTATTTGTCGGCTTGCCGCCAGACGGTCTCCGATTGCGGTTCGACACCGGCGACCGAGTCGAACACCGCGACCGCCCCATCGAGCACCCGCAAGCTGCGCTCGACCTCGATCGTGAAATCGACGTGGCCGGGCGTGTCGATGATGTTGATCCGGTGGTCCGCCCAAAAACAGGTGGTTGCGGCCGAGGTGATCGTAATGCCGCGCTCCTGCTCCTGGGCCATCCAATCCATCGTCGCGGTGCCTTCGTGCACCTCGCCCATCTTATAGGCGCGCCCGGTGTAATAGAGGATGCGCTCGGTGGTGGTGGTTTTACCCGCATCGATGTGGGCCATGATGCCGATGTTTCGGTACCGTTCGAGAGGTGTCGTGCGCGCCATGAAAGCAACTCCGCCGGCGCCTCGCAAGGCGGGCGCCCTCAAGGAAAATTATGTCTCGGGTCGTGGTCTGCTTCGTCGCTTACCAGCGGTAGTGCGAGAAGGCTTTGTTCGCATCGGCCATTCGATGCGTATCCTCCCGCCGCTTCACCGCGGCACCGCGATTGTTGGCGGCGTCGAGTAGCTCGCCCGAAAGTCGCTCCTCCATCGTGTTTTCCGAGCGACCACGCGAACTCGAAATGAGCCAGCGGATGGCTAGCGCTTGGCTGCGGTCGGTTCGGACCTCGACCGGCACTTGATAGGTGGCGCCGCCAACACGACGCGAGCGCACCTCCACGGCGGGGCGCACGTTGCCGAGCGCGTCGTGAAACACCCGCAAGGGATCCTGCCCGCCGCGCTTGGCGATACGGTCGAGCGCACCATAGACAATCCGCTCGGCGACCGACTTCTTGCCCTCGTACATCAGGCAATTCATAAACTTGGTTAATACGCTGTCGCCGAATTTTGCGTCCGGCAAGACCTCGCGTTTGACCGCGGCACGACGGCGTGACATGACGGCCTCCCTATTTCGGGCGCTTGGCGCCGTATTTCGAACGGCGCTGGCGGCGGTCCTTGACACCTTGCGTGTCGAGCGTGCCGCGTATGATGTGATACCGCACCCCCGGAAGGTCTTTGACTCGGCCACCACGGATCAAGACGACCGAGTGCTCCTGCAGATTGTGGCCCTCGCCGGGGATGTAACTCGTCACCTCGAACCCGTTGGTCAGGCGCACGCGCGCCACCTTGCGCAACGCAGAATTGGGCTTTTTCGGCGTGGTCGTGTAGACACGCGTGCACACTCCGCGCTTTTGGGGGCAGGCCTCCATCGCGGGAACCTTATTGCGTGCCACCTCCGGCCTCCGCGGGTTGCGGATGAGCTGGTTTATCGTCGGCATCGTCACGTCCTCGTCAAACACGACAATCGCCCGGGGCGAATTACGCCGCCGGGGCGATGAGTTTCCGTACCTAAATTCTTGTGCGCCCCCTTACAGAGACGCCGAGCCATGGACGGGTATAGGGCTGCGTCTAGTTGGCTTCCTACGGCCAGCCCCTTAACGGGCCAATATTACTAGTGATCCAAACGAACTCGGTCAAGCCCCCCTGCCGTGGAACGCACCGCGCTCCGTCGGCAAGGGGGGAGTGCGAACGCTCACGCCGTCTGTTTTTCGGCCTGTTTTTCGGCCTCGACAAGTTGGGCCGCTTGTTCCTCGCTGGCAGCGATCGCGGCAAGCTCGCGATCGCGCTCGGCAGCGACTTCGCGCAACCGGGCGATGACGCTGCCGGTACCGGCCGGGATCAGCCGGCCGACGATCACGTTTTCCTTGAGCCCAGTCAGCGCGTCGATCCGTCCGGAGACCGCGGCCTCAGTCAGTACGCGGGTCGTCTCTTGGAAAGACGCCGCCGAGATGAAGGAGTTCGTCTGCAGGCTCGCCTTCGTGATGCCCTGCAACACTGGGCGCGCCTCTGCCGGCCGCAGGCCCTCGCTCTCAACCTTGGCGTTTTCCAATTCGAACTCCGATCGGTCGATCTGCTCGCCAGCCAGAAAAGTCGTGTCGCCGGGATCAGCGATTTCCACCTTCTGCAGCATTTGCCGGACGATCACCTCGATGTGCTTGTCGTTGATCCGCACACCCTGCAGCCGGTACACCTCCTGGATCTCGTTGATCAGATAGCTCGCCAACTCCTCGACCCCGAGGATCCGCAGGATGTCGTGCGGCACTCGGTTGCCGTCCATCAGGAGATCGCCCTTCTCGATGTAATCTCCTTCCTGGACACTGATGTGCTTGCCCTTCGGGATCAGGTATTCGACCGGCTCCTTCCCATCGTCGGTCGGCGCGACGATGATGCGCCGCTTCGCTTTGTAGTCCTTGCCGAATTCGACGCGGCCTTCGCCTTCGCTGATGATCGCGAAATCCTTCGGCTTGCGCGCCTCGAACAACTCCGCGACGCGCGGCAGACCGCCGGTGATATCGCGGGTCTTCGAGGATTCGCGCGGGATGCGTGCGAGAACGTCGCCCGCCTTTACGTGCGCCCCGTTTTCGACCGATAGGATCGCATCGACCGACATGAAGTATCGCGCCTCGAGCCCGTTGGCCAAGGTCAACACCTCACCCGCCTCGTCGCGCAACGTAATGCGCGGCCGCAAATCGCTGCCGCGCGGCTGCTGCTTCCAGTCGACGACCACCTTCGAAGAAATTCCGGTCGCTTCGTCCACGGTCTCGCGCATCGAGAGACCTTCGATCAGGTCGACATAATGCGCGATACCGTCCTTCTCGGTGATGATCGGGATTGTGTAAGGGTCCCACTCGACCAGCCGGTCGCCGCGTTTGGCCTGGGCCCCGTCATCGACGAGCAGCCTGGCGCCGTACGGAACTCGGTGCCGCGCCTTTTCCCGACCGGCCTCGTCCAACAGCACCATCTCGGTATTGCGGCCCATCACCACCGGTACGCCGGTGGAGTTGATCACGACGTTTCGGTTCTTCACCTCCACCCGGGCGTCGAAGGCGGCCTCGACCGACGATTGCTCGGCACCGCGCTGCGCGGCCCCGCCAATATGGAAGGTGCGCATCGTCAGTTGGGTGCCGGGCTCGCCAATGGATTGCGCAGCAATGACGCCGACCGCCTCGCCGATATTGACGACGGTGCCACGCGCTAGATCACGGCCATAGCATTTGCCACAGACGCCGATGCGCGATTCGCACGTCAGCACCGAGCGAATCGGTACCGCGTCGACGCCGGCCCGCTCGATCTGATCGACGGCGTCCTCGTCGATCAACGCGCCCGCCGAGAGCACCACCTCCCCGCTCAGCGGATCGAGTATGTCGACCGCCGCGGTACGGCCGAGGATGCGATCGGCAAGCGGGGCGATGACCTCGCCGCCGTCGACGACGGCGCTGGTCATCAGACCCTGCGTCGTGCCGCAATCCTCCTCCGTGATGATCGCATCCTGCGCGACATCGACCAGACGCCGGGTCAGATATCCCGAATTCGCCGTCTTGAGCGCCGTATCGGCGAGGCCCTTGCGGGCGCCATGCGTCGAATTGAAATATTCGAGGACAGTCAGTCCTTCCTTGAAGTTCGAGATGATCGGCGTCTCGATGATCTCGCCCGAGGGCTTCGCCATAAGGCCGCGCATGCCGGCCAGCTGCTTGATCTGCGCCGCCGAACCGCGGGCTCCGGAGTCCGACATCATCCATACCGAGTTGACCGGCTCGCCGGGTCCGGACATCCGTATCATTTTGAGCATTTCCTCGGCGACCTTGTCCGTGCAGCGCGACCACACGTCGACAACCTTGTTGTACTTCTCGCCTTGGGTGATCAGGCCGTCCTGATACTGCTGCTCGTATTGCTTGACCTGTTCCTGCGCTTCGGTAACGAGGTGGCGCTTCGCGTCGGGGACGATCAAATCATCCTTGCCGAAGGAGATGCCGGCCTTGCATGCTTGCTGGAACCCGAGCGCCATCAGATGGTCGCAGAAAATAACGGTCTCTTTCTGTCCGCAATGGCGATAGACCTGATCGATCACATTGCTGATCTCCTTTTTGGTCAGCAGCGTATTGATCAGATCGAAGCCGATCTCCGGGTTGCGCGGCAGAATCTCTGAGAGCAGCATGCGGCCGGGGGTCGTCTCGACCCGCTGCACAACCGGCTTGCCGTCGGCATCGACTGTATGGAAGCGCGCCTTGATGCGGGCGTGCAGCGAGACCGCCTTGGATTCGAGCGCCTGCTCGATCTCACCGATGCTGGTGAACAGCATACCCTCGCCCTTTTCACCCGGGCGCTCCATCGTAATGTGATAGAGGCCGAGCACGATGTCTTGCGACGGCACGATGATCGGCTTGCCGTTGGCCGGGCTCAGGATATTGTTGGTCGACATCATCAAGACGCGCGCCTCGAGTTGCGCCTCGAGCGACAGCGGCACGTGCACCGCCATCTGGTCGCCATCGAAATCGGCGTTGAAGGCGGTGCAGACGAGCGGGTGCAGCTGGATCGCCTTGCCCTCGATCAGCACCGGCTCGAACGCTTGAATACCCAGGCGATGCAGGGTCGGGGCCCGGTTCAACAAGACCGGATGCTCGCGGATCACCTCTTCGAGGATGTCCCAGACTTCAGGCCGCTCTTTCTCGACCATGCGCTTGGCGGCCTTGATCGTGCTGGCAAGGCCGTAGAGCTCGAGCTTCGAGTAGATAAACGGCTTGAACAGTTCGAGCGCCATCTTCTTCGGAAGGCCGCACTGATGCAGTTTGAGCTCGGGACCCACCACGATGACCGAGCGGCCCGAATAATCGACCCGCTTGCCGAGCAGGTTCTGACGAAACCGGCCCTGCTTGCCCTTCAACATGTCGGACAAAGACTTCAGCGGCCGCTTGTTGGCACCGGTGATGATCCGCCCCCGCCGGCCGTTGTCGAACAGGGCGTCAACCGCCTCCTGCAGCATTCGCTTTTCGTTGCGCACGATGATATCGGGCGCCCGCAGCTCGATCAGCCGCTTCAGCCGGTTGTTGCGGTTGATGACGCGGCGGTAGAGATCATTCAGATCGGAGGTCGCAAAGCGGCCGCCGTCGAGCGGCACGAGGGGCCGCAATTCCGGCGGGATGACCGGGACGACCTCGAGGATCATCCATTCCGGCCGGCTGTTGGACTCGACGAAGGCCTCGACGAGTTTCAGGCGCTTGACGAGTTTCTTGCGGCGCGCTTCCGAATTGGTGTCGCGCAGTTCGTCGCGCAGCCTTTCCTTCTCCTCGCCGAGTTCGATTGCCGACAGCATCGTGCGCATCGCCTCGGCGCCGATCGCTGCGGTGAATTGGTCGTCCCCGTAATCGTCCTGCGCCTGGAGATACTCTTCCTCGTTGAGCAGCTGATGCTGCTTCAGCGGGGTCAGCCCGGGCTCGATGACGACGTAGTTCTCGAAATAGAGAATCCTCTCGAGATCCTTCAGCGTCATGTCGAGCAGCAGTCCGATGCGGCTCGGCAGCGACTTGAGAAACCAAATATGCGCAACAGGCGAAGCCAGCTCTATGTGACCCATGCGGTCGCGCCGGACCTTTGAGAGGGTCACCTCGACACCACACTTTTCGCAGATGATACCGCGATACTTCATGCGCTTGTACTTGCCGCACAGGCACTCGTAATCCTTGATCGGCCCGAAGATTCGGGCACAAAACAGCCCGTCGCGCTCGGGTTTGAAAGTCCGATAGTTGATCGTCTCGGGCTTCTTGATCTCGCCGTAAGACCAGGACCGGATGCGCTCCGGGCTGGCGATCGAAATGCGGATCTGATCGAAGCTCTGCGGCCCGCTGACCTGGCCAAAGATGTTCATCAATTCGTTCATCGACGACCCCTTTCGGTCACTAACGCCGTCATGCCCGCGAAAGCGGGCACCCAGAGCCACTGGCAACGGACCGGACGCCCTGGACCCCCGCTTTCGCGGGAGTGACGATTAAAGGCAAAAAGACTCATACAGGCGGATCTCAGTAGCCGCGCTGCTCCAGCTCGACATTGAGACCAAGCGACCGCAATTCCTTGACCAGCACATTGAAGGATTCGGGAATCCCAGCCTCGAAATTGTCGTCGCCTCGCACAATCGCCTCATAGACTTTGGTCCGACCCGAGACGTCGTCCGACTTGACCGTCAGCATCTCCTGCAAGGTGTATGCCGCGCCGTAGGCCTCCAACGCCCACACCTCCATTTCGCCGAACCGCTGACCGCCGAACTGCGCCTTGCCACCGAGCGGCTGCTGGGTGACGAGGCTGTACGGGCCAATCGACCGGGCGTGGATCTTGTCATCGACCAGGTGGTGCAACTTCATCATGTAGATGTAGCCGACGGTCACCGGCCGATCGAACGCCTCGCCGGTGCGCCCGTCGATCAGGGTGACCTGGCCCGAGGATGATAGACCCGCTCCCTCGAGCATGGCGACGATGTCCTCCTCCCGCGCCCCGTCGAAGACGGGGCTCGCGACCGGCACGCCATGAGAGAGGTTCCCGGCCAGCTCGACCAGATCCTCGTCGGGAAGACGATCAATCTCGGCTTTCTGTTCGCCCCGGTACATTTCGCCCACTAGACTGCGCAGCTCTCCGTTGGCGACACCGCGCTGCATCTTGACGAGCACCTCGCCTATCCGGCGGCCGAGCCCGGCAGCAGCCCACCCGAGATGCGTCTCGAGGATCTGGCCGACATTCATCCGGCTCGGCACACCGAGCGGGTTCAATACGATATCGACCGGCGTCCCGTCCTCAAGATAGGGCATGTCCTCGGACGGCACGATGCGCGATATGACGCCCTTGTTGCCATGTCGGCCGGCCATCTTGTCGCCGGGCTGCAGCTTGCGCTTTACCGCGACGAAGACCTTGACCATCTTCATGACGCCGGGCGGCAGCTCGTCGCCGCGCTGCAGCTTCTCGACCTTGCTCTCAAAGCGGGCAGTGAGCGCCCCGATGGCGTCCTCCATCTGCTTCTTTAGGCCCTCGATATCAGCCATTCTGGCATCGTCGCGGATCGAGATCTGCCGCCACAGGCCCGGGGGATATTCAGCAAGGACGTCCTCGGTGATCTCGGTCCCCGATTTCATCCCCCTGGGACCGCCGACCGCTATCTGGTCGAGCAACAACTCCCTTAGCCGCGCAGCGAAACTGCGTTCGAGGATCGCGCGCTCGTCGTCGCGGTCCTTGGCCAGCCGCTCGATCTCGGCCCGCTCGATCGCCAGTGCACGCTCGTCTTTGTCCACGCCGCGCCGGGAAAACACCCGCACCTCGACTATCGTGCCCGACACCCCAGGCGGAAGCCGCAGGGAGGTATCGCGCACATCGGAGGCCTTCTCTCCAAAGATCGCTCGCAGTAGCTTCTCCTCCGGGGTCATCGGCGACTCGCCCTTCGGAGTGACCTTGCCGACCAGGATGTCGCCCGGCTTAACTTCGGCGCCGATATAGACGATCCCGGCCTCGTCGAGATTTTTCAGGGCCTCCTCGCCGACATTCGGTATGTCGCGCGTGATCTCTTCCTGGCCGAGCTTGGTGTCCCGCGCCATGACCTCGAACTCTTCGATATGGATCGAGGTAAACACGTCGTCGGACACGATCCGCTCTGAGATCAGGATCGAATCCTCGAAATTGTACCCGTTCCACGGCATAAACGCACACAGCACGTTACGTCCGAGCGCCAGCTCACCGAGTTGCGTCGAGGGACCGTCCGCGATGATGTCGCCGGCCGTCACTTGGTCGCCGACTTTGACGAGCGGGCGCTGGGTGATACAGGTGTTCTGGTTCGAGCGCTGGAATTTCAGCAGGTTGTAGATGTCCACGCCCGAAGCGGCGGTTGAGGTCTCCGCGGTCGCTCGAACGACAATGCGGGTTGCGTCGACCTGGTCGACGATCCCCGAGCGGCGGGCGATGATCGTGACGCCGGAATCGCGGGCGACGGTCTCCTCCATGCCGGTACCGACGAGCGGCGCCTCGGCTTGGATCAACGGCACCGCCTGGCGCTGCATGTTGGACCCCATCAGGGCGCGGTTGGCGTCGTCGTTTTCGAGGAAGGGGATCAGCGCAGCCGCGACGGAAACCAACTGCTTCGGCGAGACGTCGATCAGGTCGATCTCTTCGGGGCGAGTCATGACGAAGTCCCCGCCTTTCCGGCAATTAGTCAGATCGGCCGTTACCCGGCCTTCCCCATCCGTTTCGACATTGGCCTGCGCGATCGCATAGCGACCCTCGTCCATTGCTGACAAGTAGACGACCTCGTCGGTTACCCGACCGCCCACCACGCGGCGATAGGGGCTTTCGATGAAGCCGTACTGATTGACGCGCGCATAGGTAGCCAGGCTGTTTATCAAGCCGATGTTCGGGCCTTCCGGAGTCTCGATCGGGCAGATCCGGCCGTAATGGGTCGGGTGGACGTCGCGCACTTCAAAGCCGGCGCGCTCGCGCGTGAGCCCGCCCGGCCCCAACGCCGACAGGCGCCGCTTGTGCGTGATCTCCGAAAGCGGGTTCGTCTGGTCCATGAACTGCGACAGCTGAGACGAGCCGAAGAACTCACGAACCGCAGCGGCGGCCGGTTTTGCATTGATCAGGTCGTGCGGCATGACGGTGTCGATCTCGACCGAGCTCATGCGCTCGCGGATCGCCCGCTCCATCCGCAACAGGCCGACCCGGTACTGGTTCTCCATCAGCTCGCCGACGGAGCGGACCCTGCGGTTGCCGAGATGGTCGATGTCGTCGATCTCGCCGCGGCCGTCCTTCAGATCGACCAGAACCTTGAGAATTGCCAGGATGTCGGCCTTGCGCAAGGTACGCACCGAATCATCGGTGGAGAGGCCGAGTCGCGAGTTCATCTTGACCCGGCCGACCGCCGACAGATCATAGCGCTCGGGATCGAAGAACAGACTGTGGAACAGCGCTTCCGCCGTTTCCAGGGTCGGCGGCTCGCCCGGGCGCATCACGCGGTAAATGTCGATCAGCGCGTCCTCGCGGGTCGCATTCTTGTCGATAGCGAGGGTGCTGCGGATGTAGGGTCCGACGCTGACGTGATCGATATCGAGCACCGGCAGGTCGCCGATACCGCTCGTGGCCAATTGTGCAAGCGCCGCTGCCGTGACCTCGTCGCCGGCCTCGAAATAGACCTCGCCCGTTTGTTCGTTTATCAGATCCGAGGCAAAGTATCGGCCAATCAGATCTTCCTCGCTAACGAGTACATCGGCAAGTCCTTCCTCGCGCAGCCGCCTCGCGACGCGGGGCGTCATCCGTTCGCCTGCCGCCAGCACGACCTCGCCCGTACGGGCGTCGAGGAGATCGCTCACCAGCTTACCTTTGAAGTTTTCTTCTCTAAACGGCGTCATCCACCCCTGATCGCCGCGCCGAAAGGTGATCGTCCCGTAAAAATTGGAGAGGATCTCCTCCTTCGACATGCCGGCGGTTTCGCCGGGCTGGAGCGGCCGGTTCTCGGCACTGCGGCGCACCCGCAATTCCTCGGTAGCCCCGTCATCCAGCGCAAGCAGCAGAGTCGTCGCAGGAAGCTTGCGCCGCCGGTCGATCCGAACATAGACGTGATCCTTGGCGTCGAATTCGAAATCGAGCCAGGAGCCGCGATAGGGAATTACACGCGCAGCAAACAGATATTTACCCGAAGAATGCGTCTTGCCCTTGTCGTGGTCGAAAAAGACGCCCGGACTACGGTGCATCTGGGAAACGATCACCCGCTCGGTGCCGTTGATGATGAAGGTGCCGTTCTTCGTCATCAGCGGCATGTCGCCCATATAAACGTCCTGCTCCTTGATGTCGCGGATGGAGCGTGAGCCGGTGTCTTCGTCGACATCCCAAACGACGAGCCTCAGCGTGACCTTGAGTGGCGCGGCAAAAGTGATGCCGCGCTGCTGGCATTCATCGACCTCGTATTTCGGCGATTCGAGCTCGTAACGCACGAACTCCAGCTGGGCGCGCTCCGAGAAATCACGGATCGGGAACACCGATTTGAAGACCTCCTGCAGCCCGACGCTGGCGCGTTGCTCGGGCACCATTCCCATCTGCAAGAAGTGATCGTAGGAACTCTTTTGAACCTCGATCAGGTTCGGCATCGGCGCGACTTCGGTCACCCGTCCGAAGGTCTTGCGGATCCGCTTCTTGCCCGTGAAGGAAATAGACATGCGTGCTCCTCGGTGTTGACCGCCGCTCGGCGGCCCGATTGCGTAGGACGTTACTGAACTGCGGAGCGGTAGATCTGCGCCGCGGTCATCGGCCCAAATTTTGCCGTGGTACGAGGCGGTCTGCCAGGCCTCCTGACCCCAAGACGCCGAAGCCCGGCGTGCGCGGAGGGTCCGCGCCCCGGGTCATGGGTCTGAATGTCAGGGGGCGTCCGAGAGAGACCGGACACCCACCCGAGAGCGCTGAATATCGTGACAGACCTACTTTATTTCAACAGTCGCACCCGCATCTTCGAGCTGTTTTTTGATCTTCGCCGCCTCTTCCTTGTTAACGCCCTCCTTGATGGGTTTGGGCGCGGCTTCCACGAGATCCTTGGCTTCCTTGAGGCCGAGGCTCGTGATCGCTCTGACTTCTTTGATCACGTTGATCTTCTTTTCGCCGATGGCAGCGAGGATTACGTCGAATTCGGTCTTTTCTGCGGCGGCTTCGGGCGCAGCCGCAGCCGCTCCGCCTCCAACCGCAGCCACAGCAACAGGCGCCGCTGCGGACACCCCCCATTTTTCTTCTAGCATCTTGGACAGTTGTGCCGCCTCGATGACACTCAGCACCGACAAATCATCGACGAGTCTTGCCAAATCCGCCATGTTCTACTCCTGATTTCCCAATATATATGAGAAGAGGTCTGCTAGGCGCTGCTCTCGCCCTCGCTTTCCGCATGGGCTGCCAGAACGCGCGCAATTTGCCCAGCGGGGGCCTGCAGCACCCGCGCGAGCCGGGCCGCCGGAGCCTGCAGCAGCCCGATCAGCTTGCCGCGCAGTTCGTCGAGTGACGGCAGGCTGGCCAATTCCCTGACCTCGGCGGCATCCATCTGCCGGCCGGCGAGGCCGCCGCCAATGATAGTCAGCTTGTCGTTCCGGTTGGCGTATCCGACGACCACCTTCGCCGCCGCGACCGGGTCGCTGGAAAAAGCGATCGCCGTCGGGCCGGTAAACAGCGGCGACAGTGGTTCGAACGGCGTCCCGGTCAGGGCTCGCTTGGCTAGCCGGTTCTTCGTAACCCGGAAGCTTGCTCCAGCGTCGCGGACCTGCCGCCGCAACAGAGTGACCTCGGCCACACTCAGCCCGGATTGGTGCGTGACGACGACGCAAGCCGTGCCCGTAAGATCACGCTGCAGTCCCTCGACCACCCTTCGTTTTTGTGCTTGATCCACTCCGATCTCCAACCAATCGGCCAGTTCGGCGCCGACGGCTAAGCCCGCGGCTCTTCGGCCAGCCCGGGCAACTCAACCCTGACGCCCGGACCCATTGTCGAGCTGACGCTCACCTTCTTGATGTACGTGCCTTTGACGCCGCTCGGCTTGCCGCGGGTGATCGCGCCGACAAAGGCGCGCACATTATCCGCCAGCGCCTTGTCAGTAAAGCTCGCTTTGCCGACACCGGCATGAACGATACCGGCCTTTTCGGCGCGGAACTCGACTTGCCCGCCCTTGGCGGCCTGCACCGCCTCGGCAACATTCTGGGTGACTGTGCCGAGGCGAGGGTTCGGCATCAATCCGCGCGGACCGAGGATCTTACCGAGCCGCCCCACCAGCGACATCATATCCGGGCTGGCGATCGCCCGATCGAAATCGATCTGGCCGGCCTGGATCCTCTCGGCGAGATCCTCGGCCCCGACAACGTCCGCTCCGGCCGCCTCGGCCTCCTTAGCCCGGTCGCCGCGCGCGAAAACCGCGACGCGTACGGTTTTCCCGGTGCCGTGCGGCAGCATAACAGCGCCTCTCAGGTTCTGATCGGGCTTGCGCGGGTCGAGATTGAGGTTCATCGCCACCTCGACGGTTTCATCGAACTTCGCCGAGGCACGTTCCTTGATCAGCTTGAGCGCTTCCTCAAGGGGACGCGCCAGGGTAGGATCGATACCGTCGTAAGCCTTTTTGAGCCGTTTTCCCGTCTTCGCCATCAGCCTTACTCCACCACTTCGAGGCCCATTGAACGCGCCGAGCCAATCAGCATGCGACAGGCACCGTCGATATCCTTTGCGTTGAGATCCTGCATCTTCTGCTCGGCAATCTCGCGGATCTGCGCCATCGTGACGCGGCCCACCGCGCGCACCTTGCCGGTTGTCTGCGATCCCTTCTCGATCCCGGCTGCCTTCTTCAGAAAAAAGCTGTTCGGCGGGCTTTTGGTCACGAAGGTGAAGGAGCGGTCGGCAAAGGCCGTGATCACGACCGGAATCGGCATGCCCGGTTCCAGGTTCTGTGTCGCGGCATTGAAAGCCTTACAGAATTCCATGATGTTGAGCCCGCGCTGACCTAGCGCGGGGCCGATCGGCGGTGAAGGGTTCGCCTTGCCCGCTGGCACCTGCAGCTTGATGATACCGACGATTTTCTTCGCCATTTATTAATATCTCCAAATCTCGTGGGCGCCAGGGAGTGACCTATACCTTCTCGACCTGTGAATACTCCAGCTCCACCGGAGTCGCGCGTCCAAATATCGATACGGCAACTTTGAGCCGCGCTTTCTCCTCGTCGACCTCCTCGACGAGACCGTTGAACGAGGTGAACGGGCCGTCGCAGACACGAACCTGCTCGCCGACTTCGAACGTGACCGACGGCTTCGGTCGTTCGATCCCCTCCTGAACCTGGTGCATGATGCGCGCCGCCTCATGGTCGCTGATCGGCGATGGCCGACCACGCCCACCGAGAAAGCCCGTCACTTTGGCGGTATTTTTGACGAGGTGCCAAGTCTCGTCGCTCATATCCATCTTGATCAGGACATAGCCCGGAAAAAATTTGCGCTCCGAGCTCACCTTCGCTCCGCGCTTGACCTCGACGACCTCCTCGGTCGGTACGAGGATCTCCTCGAATTTGTCGGAAAGCCCCTTCTGCTCGGCCTGCTCGCGGATCGAGGACGCGACCTTCTTCTCGAAGCCGGAATAAACGTGGATCACGTACCAGCGGCTCACCATGTGCAAAGTCCCGAACCTAGTGCCCCAGCCCGAAGATCAGCCGCACGCCCGCCGAGAACATCTGGTCCACGACAAAAAAGAAGATGGCCGCGATAAACACCATCACGAACACCATCGCCGTTGTAACCATGGTCTCCTTGCGGGTCGGCCAAGTCACCCGAGAGACTTCCTGGCGCACCTGCTGAAAAAATTCGACTGGACTCGTCTTTGCCATAAACCTGTTCACCTCGGGCGGCCGGGCCGCGCCGGCCCATATGGGCCCTTGCTCGCGTTCCAGGAACCCGTTTAAGTGTTGGCAGGAGTGGAGGGGCTCGAACCCCCAACCCCCGGTTTTGGAGACCGGTGCTCTACCAATTGAGCTACACTCCTAACCTCCATTGTCATGCCCGGGCTCGACCTCGCGACCGCCTGACGACTACATGGATTGCCGCGTTAAGCCCGGCAATAACAATCACCGGCTTTCTATTTTATGATCTTGGCGACGACGCCGGCGCCGACGGTGCGGCCGCCTTCGCGGATCGCAAAGCGCAGCCCTTCGTCCATTGCGATCGGCGCGAT
>Ga0207693_10002694_pt1 | contig 15394 bp, 15 predicted proteins | sample LARL81metaG_FD_184347 | JGI IMG/M metagenome (GOLD analysis project Ga0207693, IMG submission 184347) | Corn, switchgrass and miscanthus rhizosphere microbial communities from Kellogg Biological Station, Michigan, USA - LAR L8-1 metaG... | ecosystem: Host-associated > Plants > Roots >...
TCCTTCTGCAGCAGTTTGAGAATGTGCCGAGCATCCTCGCGATCCGTCTTCTGCTTACGCCCTCGTTTCGCTCGGATCACCTCGGCATCTCCCCTCCACAGCTCCACTCCCAACCCTTCCAGCAGCCGCTCAAACCACCGTTGGTGTCCGCTGGCCTCCATGCCAACGCGTACCACTCGACCCACACATGACAAGGAACGATAGAACTCTTCCGTTTCCTTGGGATGTGCCAAACACTTTTCTTGGTACTCTCCGGTGTCAGTATCTACCGAAGCAATTTCTTGATACTCGGGGTGAAAATCGACTCCTATAATGATCATCGTTCGGCTCCTTCTCTCCGAGCCTGTTGGTTGGTTAAGGCACTACCAACTTTACTTGGACCTAGGAGCCGACTTTGTCATGGAATCAATTACGCTCATCATCCGAACGGACTAATCTGCACTGAATCGAAAGGAATCGGAATTTGAGTGTTAAGGCCTGAACACCCAAATTCCCCACGTCAAGCTGCGCAATCAGGAGTGTCTTGGTCGCATCGCGTCCCAACTGCGCATCGGAGCTCGTTACAGATAATCAGCAGCAACGGCCACGCTCTTACCTATTAACCACCAGCCTTCTCTCTGCCTATCAATCCAAGGGGCTCCTTGAACGGTAGATCTACAGTCATCGGGCTGTGGTCGGAGATCGGCACCGGCAGACAATTGCCCAGGTTAACTAGGGTCCGGCCGAAGTGAGGCGCGAGCAAGTAAGATCCATGCGGGTCCTTTGGATCTTTCATGTCGGCCTTAACGAAAATCCAATCCAGCTTGAATCGTGCCACTCGTACTTTCCCCCAAATCAGTTCCGTGATGAAGGTCGGCGTGAATCCCCTGCTTTGACGCTGGTTGGAGTCTGCTAACGTCTTTGATCTGTCGTCTATCGTTCGCGTCGGCACGCCGCGGAAGTCAAAGCTGGTGCCGTCAGCAAAACGGTACTTCTCCAAAGTCTTGAAAAAACCGCGCTCGAGGTTAGGCGAAATGCCTGGAATGTTGATCGATGACGGGTCGACGCGATATTGGATCCCCGCGAGTTTGCGGAAAACCTTTGCCCCGGTGTAAGCCAGCCCAACTCCCGTAGTCCATTGAATACCGTTGGTGGCCCAAAAATCCAAATCTCCGAACTGCTTGTACATGGCGTAGACGATACTCGTAGGGGTCGAGTTGGATCCCGTGGTGTTCATATCGCCAGCCACTACCACGGGATTCCGCAACTCATGCACGTGCTTTAGCAACTCTTCAAGCTGTTTACGCCGGATCTTCGGCTTGGTTCGGTTCTCCAGATGAGTCGCGGCGATAGTGATTACCCCACCGGGCGCATTCGGAACATCTAAATCCACGTAGAGCGTTGTTCGTTGACCACGACGAACCTCTCGCATCAAATCTTCGCCGACCAGTTTGGCCACCTGCCGTTTTGCTTTCTCCAGAGTATGTATTTTGCTTTCACTGAACCAGTCGTATCCGATCGTGAAGGGAACCAACCGAGCGCTCCGGATCGGGTAGCGCGATAGCACTGCATTTCCATGCAACGCTCTCAACCTGTCTTTATCAACCTTGAATTCGTCCACCAGTTGCTGCCGCTCGGCGTCGCTCTCACCATCATCAAACGGCTCGGTGCCGAGTTGTTTTGGATCGATTTCCAGAAACTCCACGCCATATGCCCAATTCATATCCAGGGCTTTTCCCAACTCCCGGACCACCTCTCGATACTCCGTCCGCTTCACGCCCCAATCCAATTCATTCAGGACCCAAATATCCGCTGCTCCCAAGGTCTCGATCTCCTGCTTCACTCTCTCAAGCTGCACATTCCGGAGTCTCTTGTCGTTCTCCTTCGCCTTTCTTCGTTCCTCTTCAACTCTCCTCATGAACGCGTCTTTGTCAGTCAGAAATAGTTTGATGTAATCGAGTTCCAGTCCACGTTCAATGTTCCAGAAGGCCACGCGCAGGCAAGGACCAAGGCCCGCCACGTCTAACGCTCGCGGTCTCGCACCATTCAGGTATGCTTCATTGTTGATGAACGGGGTGGTCGTGAGCAGCCGAAGCTTCTCTGCTAGCTCTGGCCTCATCTCTTGCTCCACGCTAAGCTGAACGAGTTCGTCGTAGGAAAACAGCTTGGGCTCCGAATTCTGCGCGTAATCCTGCGCGTCCACAAGAACGGCACCGATTAGACTGGTCGTGAGCGATAGCAAAATGTGCGTACCAATTCCGAATTTGATCATATGCGAGCCCACATAATCCCTCTTCGAGGCGCTCTTATTGGAACGTGGGTTTCCAGTTAAAGTCGTAGTTTTTCTTGAAAGTCCGCTTATAAAAAACGGGCCGGCTTTCGTTTAATCAAGGAGGCGGTTGCCTGACTCGGAACGAAAGGAGCACCGATCTGGACTAGCTCCAGCGTTATTGGATTTTCGCCCGTGTAAGACAAATCAAACACCCATGGGAGTGATTCCGTAGCACCGGGCGAGGTCATTGATGTTGTTCCGTAAGGCCGCCCAGTAGCGTTGCGGCTGCGTGCCATAATTGCCCCGCGTCATAGCTTGGTTGACGCGTCGCGCGCTGTCCATGACCTGCTCCATCTGGACTCGGGTTTCCATATAATTGGAGGCCGGATCGAACTTGCGCCGGAGCCGGTTTGTAGACCTATTCAGGTCGTCTAATGCGTCTTCCAAATCATCCTTCGTCTGCTTTGCTTGATCTTGACGAGCCTGCGTATTGGAAGGATTTGCTTGACGACGTCGCGTTGTCGTCCCGCTGTCCTGTGCCGATTGCGCCCTTGAGCGAGCGTCGTCACCTCGGCTATCCAAGTATTTTTGGAATTCGTCCACACCGTCTTCTACTTTACGGATGCGGTCCGCTACTTGCGGTTTCGCGAATGCTTGAGCATTGCCCAGTTCTGCACTAAGAGTTGCAACCAAAGCGCAGGCCAACACACCGACCACTTTAGGCGTCATTGCAATCACCCTTCCACTAGGTGCATGAGGGGAACTCTGAAGCTATGGCAGATCACATCGTGCGATTACAAGTGGTGCGCCAGCAATATGAGAACTGCCAAAAATGACAGCAGCAGTAGCTCAGCGCGTTCGATTTCGAACTGCCCTTACCCGGCTTGAGCGTTTGATTGAGGCAGTGAACTTTTCCAAATGAAAACAAACGCCCCAGACTCATTTGGAGTCATGGGGCGAATGTTGGTCAGCCTCCCCCGAGTGCTCAATTATGAGGATAGATCCCTTAAGGCAGTTAGTGAATGGCTATCGAGAGCTAAGGTTTGGCACCATCGATCTGAGGTTTCAACACGTGGAAATTGGGACGGAAGCAAACAAATTAGCTGTCGTAATCAGCGTGATTACTGGAACGATTGCGACAACGAATCGCGATGGCACTGTCGCTCTGGCTACGAATACTGGCAGAAATGACAGTTGGAACTTTGCGGGCGAAGAGCCAGCATCCCTTGCCCTGTAGCCGAATATCCAAATCACTTTTGTCCGTGATAAACAAAGAACCGACCGACATCAGCCCCCGCCCAACGAACGTCGGCACGCGAAAATAGTAGATTCAGACAAATCTTCTCACTCGAGAGGAAGGACGGATTGTGCAGTGAATAAGTTTGGAAGATCCGTGTTAAGCACATTAGTAGCTGGCTTGCCCGTCGTTGCGCCGGTCTACTTAGCCGTGCTGCTGATGCTCAAAGCAATTCGATCGTTGAGTACCGTGGTAGGGCCACTGGCGAAGCGAATTTTTCTCTGGCATGGCTTGCGCGGAACGTACGGGCCCCACTATCAGATCGTGGCGCTCACAATCGGATGCAGCCTCGTCGGAGTGGTGATGTTTGGAACGACCGCAGGATCCATGTTGCCATTCGTGCTCCGGCGCTGCGGGTTTGATCCCGCGAGTGCATCGGCTCCCTTTGTTGCTACGCTGGTTGATGTCACAGGCCTGATCATCTACTTCTCGGTTGCGAGCGTCATTCTCCGGGGAATCTTGCTCTAGTTGCCATTAGGGTTCCAGCCCCGAAACGCTTGAATAGCACGTTGGTTTTGGATGCGCCGCAAACGCCGACTTTCCCCAGGCGGTTGTCGGTAAGCAACCGAATCCCTGTTGAGCTGACAATACCTCAATGGCACGAACTAGTTGGACCGCTTTCGTTCGGCAACAATGATCACCCGAATATCTTTCGCCTCGCGAACGACTCGCAAAATGAGATCAGTTCCGAACAGCCGGCTCCAGGAGCTATGATCGCAGCGACTGAGGAGGATCTGCGTAATTTGATTTCGGCGCGCAAAATCGATGATCCCTTCCGCGGCGTCATCGCATTGCAAGATTCGCGTCTCGATATGGAGGTTTCTCGCGAAATTTAAGTGCTTTTCCACTACGTTCCGATCTCGCGTTGGCAGCCGAGCTCTATCCTGAAGCGGAGCTACAGACACTGCAAAACATTCAGCACCGAGATAGTCGGCCATTCTTCGCCCGCGCCTGATCAGCATTGCCGTGGAAGCGTCGGCGCTGACATAGATCAAGATCCGATCTATGGTCGCAATTGGTGATGAAGGCGAAGCAGTAGAGACCTCTTGCTGCGCCCGACGCTCTTCTGATGTGCTAGCGATTTCCCGCAAGTCAAGTTCGTGCGCGGCCTGGCGCAAGGCGAGTTCTCGAAGAGCCGTGAGAGTCGATTCCTTAAAGAAATTTTCCATCGCTCTCTGTGCCTTTTCCGGGGCGTAGATATCCCCGCGCTTGAGCCGGTTCAGTAGCGCTCCGGTTGTCGCATCGACCATGACAACTTCAGCCGCGCTCTTGACGAACCAATCCGGCACCTCCCTGATTGCCAGCCGATTGTCCGCCAAGGCTAAGACGAGAGCGTCTGAAGCAGTTGAACGCCAAAGGGATCTCGAGCGCCTTTACACGTTCAGTCGGGCAATGTTGCTGATCGACAGAGGCGCTCGCTTTGGCAAACAACTGGTCGAGAAACTGGCAGAGATCTTCGATCTCCAAGCGGCCATATTGTACGAGCGTCATGCACGGGCATTTTATTGCGTCGGGATTTCAGGGCCCGAAGGATTTGAGGACGACCTTCGACTTGCAGCATTATCCGATGGACCTTCTACGAAAGGGCGTGCGCCATACGTGATCGTCGGTGTCCGGAGCGGCTCGGAGCCGGTCGCGAGTATGGCTTTGCGTGGTGCTACTATGCCGGACTCCGTCCTGCAGGGCGTCGCGAATCTGGTTGCGATCGGTCTCGAACGGGCACGAGCGCAAGATCTGGCTCAGGAGGTGGAAGCTGCGCGGCAAAGTGAACAGCTCAGAACGACCCTCATCGATGCCATGGCCCACGAATTCAAAACACCGCTGACTTTGATCAAGGCTGCAACCACATCACTGCTCGCGAATCCGAACGTGCCTACCGAAAGCAGGCAGGAACAATTGACGATTGCGGACGAGGAAGCAGAGCACTTGCGGGAGTTGATTGACGACGCGATTGAAATGGCGCGACTTGATACCACGCGAATCGAACTTCATCCGGAGATGGGAAATCTGAACGATACTCTCGAAGATGTTGTTGCTTCCATGCGGACGGAAATCGATGAGCATCCCGTGCGGGTAATCTCCCACGGCCCCCTGCCGACGATGGCTTTCGACAAGCGCCTTATGAAACTAGCCATCCGCCAATTGTTGGATAATGCGTTGAAATACACGTCTGCGGAAACCGCGGTTGAAATAGGGGCGCAAGTGGAAGACGGTGTGTTGAGCGTGGAAGTTACTGACCACGGTAAGGGTATACCGGCAGAAGAGCAATTGCGGATTTTTGACAGGTTCTACCGAAGTCCATTAGTCAAGCGTCAAATACCGGGTTCCGGTCTGGGTCTCAGCATTGCTCATGGCATTGTGCGAGCCCACAACGGCGAACTCACGGTTTCGAGTCGGCCAGGACTGACGACCTTCCGAATCACCCTGCCAGTGCACCGAGAGGAGGCCGCTTGAGCGCGGGTCGTATCATCATCGTCGACGACCAGCCGAAAATTCGCCGGTTCATGCGTACAACCCTCGTGGCTGAAGGCTACGAGGTGGACGAAGCCAAAACCGGCGAACAGGCGCTCGAGAGCATCCGCGAACTGCGACCGGATCTCGTGGTTCTCGACATGAACATGCCCGGCATGGGAGGTTTGGCCGCATGCAGGCAGATTCGCAGGGACAGCGACGTAGCCATCGTCATGCTCACCGTCCGAAATTCCGAGGAAGACAAAGTGGCCGCCCTCGATGCTGGGTCCGACGATTTTGTGACCAAGCCGTTCAGCACTCCGGAACTTATGGCACGCATACGCGCCGCCCTCAGGAGAGTGCCTAGTGCGCAGTCGTCGCCCAAGAAAGTTCGCCTGGGCGAGATTGTGATCGATTTTGAGGAGCGGACCGTGTCCAGAGAAGGCGTGAGCACGCACTTAACAACGAAAGAACTGGACCTGATGCGCTATTTGACGCAACACGCCAACCAGGTTGTCTCTCATCGCGAACTACTGCAAGCCGTTTGGGGTCCTGACTATGGAGATCAAGTCGACTACCTGCGGGTCTTCGTCAAGAACTTGCGAAAGAAGATGGAACCGAATCCCGAACAGCCTCAGCACATCATGACCGAACCCTGGGTCGGATACCGTCTCAGGGGCACAGTGGAATCTTTATAGAATCTTCATGACTTATCCAGTACTTCTTTAGGCTTTTCCGCTCATCATTGAGCGTAGAAGCATTGAGGAGAACGGGCTCATGACTGCCTACTTGTTACTCGTAATTCTGGCTGTTGGAATTCCATTTCTTCTCTATTGCTTGTGGAACTTCTCCCGTGAACTCAGGCCCCGCACCTCCAGCGCTGTCTTGCCTTCCCATTCGTCGCAGCGGGCTGCGCTTAGCGAAATACCACTATCCCGGTTTAGAAGCCAGCCGAACACCGTTCAATTGCGACACCAAAGTCGCCCGGCATCCCAATCCGGAACCGGCCTGATTAGCTCTATCCTGCAGGGCAGGCAGCTTCTATCGTGGCTTTGGCGGCATTCAATGTTGCCTGGGCTTCGCGGGCGATCTTGCCTTTTGCGATTAGGTTGAGGAGCTTGGCTTTCAGGGTCGTCGTCGAGTAATAGTGGCTAATTTCCACCTTGGTTGACCGGTCGCCGAGCGCTTGGAACGTCGTTTCCACTCTGTAATCGCTGAGAATCCTGCTGATACCGAATGTGTCCGCCGGCAACACAGTGACGATCTTCTGTAACGGGACAATTTCGATGTCCTTCTCGATGCACGCGTGCTTCCCGCCGGAAAGATGACATTGATATGACGCGCCTGGTTCGCGGAGGGTCTTGCCAGAAAGAAGATCAACCTTGACCACGCGAGGATGGAACTCTGGGATCTTCGTGAGATCCATGCTGAACGACCACACTGCTTCCAAAGGCGCATTGATGATGACTTCCTGCTTGGATCGGAACGGTGGCTGCAACTTGCCTCCAGATTAGTGGTGAGCTTTCGTTTGAAAGAACGCGGGCGATTAGTTCGGTCCTTACATAGCGCGGCACCATTTGTCTGCCTTTGGGCTCTCATTCTTGTCGCCCTCCAGTTTGCCCAAGGACAGTTTCACAGAACACTCGCGCATTCCAGGGATCGCCGGCCTTCGGACTCAAACGACCATTCTAGAAAACATCTCTTTGACTCGCGCCGAAAAGAGGTAGAGCAACAGCGCACCGGCGATGGCAGCGCCAGTTCCGCCACGCACCCAGTCTCCTCTCACGAGGTTGATGAGGTCGCCAAGAACTTGTGTCCCGATGATTCCGACGGCCAATCTCCATCCCCAGAGGCGGCGTCGGAACCATCCGACCCCCGAGGTGACGAGGGCGGCGGCGAGGAGAAGGAAGAGGATGCCGACTTTTCCACCAAGCGGAGCGAGTTGCTGGTACGCCGTCGGATTGAGAGCCCAAGCTCGGTCAAGCGGTGTTCCGGGCAGGAGTAAAGTTGCCGCTGCAAGAGTTGCCATCGTCGCGCCAAAAAATAAGAAAACACCAATCGCAGCGAATCCGGGCGCCTTTCCGTTGCCTTCGATCCTGTCCCCAGATTTCATACCCCGACTATAGACTGGAAGATCTTGTTGCGCTTCGAAAGCGATGAAACCGATCACTGCAAACTCCGCTGTAGAGTTTCTAATCTGGCTGCTCATCGCCGCCTCCGCGATCGCGATGCTGGCCAAGCGCTTGCGGGCTCCCTACACTGTGGCACTGGTTGTGGGTGGACTGATGCTTAGCTGGCTACGTCTACCCCACCTCTCTCCCCTCGATCCGAGCCAACGATCCGACTGGCTGACTCCCGACGTCATCTTAATTGTCTTCCTGCCCGCGCTCGTCTTCGAGGGAAGCGTCAAGCTAAACGTGCGTGACCTGCTGCGGAATTCGGCACCCCTCCTCCTTCTTGCGAATTTCGGCGTTCTGCTCGCCGCTCTGGTTACCGGCTACCTGGTGCATTGGACAATAGGCCTGCCGGTCGAGATTGCATTGCTTTTTGGGGCGATTATCTCAGCCACTGACCCCATCTCCGTTCTCGCCATCTTCAAAGACCTGCGGATGGACAAACGCCTCTCACTCATTGTCGAGGGGGAGAGCCTTCTGAATGATGGCACGGCAGCCGCCATGTTTCAGATTGTGCTCGCCGGCATCATCTCAGGACACTTAGGCGTTTCGAAAGGAGTGGGCCAGTTTCTCTTCTCAGTACTTGGAGGAGCAGTCCTCGGCTCCTTCCTCGGCTATGCAGCGAGCAGGCTCACCCGAACGATCGATGATGCTGAAGTACAGATCACTCTCACTGCTGTCGTTGCCTACGGCAGTTACCTCCTCGCCTATCAATTGCACTTGTCTGGGATCATTGCGACCGCAGTGGCGGGCCTCGTTGTAGGCAATCTGGGGACAACAAATTGCAGTACACAGACTAAAACCGCCTTGGAGTCTTTTTGGGGCTATGTCGCCTTCCTCATGAACTCGCTGGTCTTTCTGCTGATTGGACTTGAGATACACGTCGATGCGCTCCTACGTTCCTGGCGACCCGTGCTTCTGAGTGTTGGAGCAGTTCTCATTGGTCGCGCATTGTCTGTATACCTGCTGGTTCCGGTAAGCAACGCTCTAACGGAGAAGATTCCTCTGCGGTGGCAACATGTAATCGTGTGGGGAGGGTTGCGCGGCGCACTGGCGCTCGCTCTGGCGCTCAGTCTCGACAGTACATTTCCGGATCGCACTCGCGTGCTCGACCTGACGTTCGGAGTTGTAGTTTTTTCGATACTTGTACAAGGCCTGACGATGAAGCCGCTCTTAAGGATGCTCGGTCTTGCGGACGGCCAAGCCTAGGTCAACTCGTGGTTCTCAAAAGAGTTGGGAAGCGCTCGCAATCACTCCCCAGGACAGCCGATTCGCAAACAGGAGGGCTCGCCTGCGTACTGATGCGAGCCCTTCTGAACGACCGCGGTTAGAAGTGAAAGCCTAGCTCAGCCGTGTAGGTACGTGGCGTCAGAAAGTGAGTCCCGCTGAACGTCGACAAGAAGTTATAAAGCGCAACCTTGTTGGTGACGTTAATCGCGGTCACACGCAGGCTCCACTTGTATTTGTCGCCGCGAAACAGATTGTCATCTCCCACCGCAATATCGAACAGGTGGCGAGGCGCGATCCGTGGAGGATTGTGATCGTCATTCTCGGTGCCAGGTGCCGGAATAGTGACTCGCGTTGAGCCATATTGAGATGGCGCGCAGCTCGTGAGCGGTGACGTCAACGTGGGGAACACATTCCCACAGAACAACCCGGCCTGCATCTGCTGGTCTGCCGTTAGTCCAGTCAAGTCAACGGGTGTATTTGCGTCTGTGGCGAACGGAACCGCCCCTGCCACCAGGCCGCTATCGTACCGCCAATTGAAGCCAATCCATGGACCTCGCTGCCAGGGTTGGTATTGCAAATGTGTTGTTTGGTTGAATTTCTCGTCATGGTCGATGCGGAAAACCCCAGAAGGCGCGGAAGGTGTGGCTCCGGCGCCGCTGACCTGTGGGAGGAAGAAACGCGCCGAAACCGTTGAGAAGACCATTTGCGCGGAGAATCCATGCAGGTTCGGTACGCTAACGCGCCCCGCGAATCCGGGAATCTTAGATCTGTCCCACGCGATCGGGAAAAAGATCGGCGTGTTTCCGAGGATGCTGAAATCATAAGCATTGTGGGTGTACTTCCAAATGTACTCACCGGAGAACACCAGGTATTTCCCGACAGCTTGTTGCAATCCGGCGTGGAATTCATTGCGCCAACCCGGACCCAAAGGAGTTGAACTTGAAGAAGTACAGCTGAGCAGCGGGTTTAAGACGGGACTATCGCATCCCACGCTGGCAACGATCAAATTCTCGTTGAACGGAGTTTCGAGCACTCTCGCATAGGAAAGGCGAAGGACTGTGCTCGTCCGTTTGATGTTGTATGCGAGCCCTAAGCGAGGCTCCGGTTCTTTGTGGGTGGTCAGGCCGTTGTAGAAGTCTCCGCGCAAACCAACGTTGAATGACCAATTCCCCTTCGTGATCTGATCCTGAACGTAGAGCGCAAGCTGTTTTACGTCCGTGTGGCCGCGAAAAGCAAACAGGCTTCCTCCACGAGTCAGGTCAAATGGAAGCAGATTCGAGCACGGAGCATCTAGGGCGACTCCGTTCACGAAGCACGAGTTGCCGTTGGCATCCGTCAACGAGGGAATCAGCCCATTGTCGACGATCCCTAAATTGTCATCCTCATTCAGAAACGTCTGTTGGTACGTGGCCCCTAGCTTGATATTGTGGGCGCCCTTCACGTAAGACAAGGTCGTACGCAGGCCCGCATTCGTCAGTGTTCGATCCTGAGCAACCGACTCCTGCTGGATCGGCGAGAGGTCGTCGAACACATTTCCGCTTGGATAGTAATTGTATTGGTCGTGCCGGACGAAGCCGCCCACTGTGAAGACAGCGTTGGTGCTGAGCAGACGCGTCCACGATGGTGCGATGTTGAAGGTTCTAATCTGCGATCTCTGGTCGGTCGGACCCAGCGGGTTGCCCGAAGGATCGGTTTGGCCGGAATGGAAAACGTTGTCCAAGCTGTTTGGATTTTGGAACCACGACCTTGTGAAGCCCAGATTTAGTTGGATCGAGTCCGCTTTCGATAACTGATAGTCGACCCTGTCAAAGATATTTTCTTCATTGCCCTTCGCGTGGATAACGGTGAACTCTGGCGGGTCGAGGAATCGTCCCGTATTCAAACCGCTTGCCGAGATGAAGTTGCCCCACTTCGGCCCTCCATAGCCGAGGTTGATGCCGACGGTCGATGACCCGAAACTGCCATAGCTGGTCGTGACACTGCCGGTCGGTGTTGTGAGGCCCTGGCCGGAACGTGTGGTGGCGTTAATCACGACACTTGTTTTTTCGCCGAACTCAGCCGGAGGCGCACCTGCGATGACCTCCATCGATGCAATCGAATCGAGGGGAATCTGGTTGGAAAAGACCTTGCTTTGCTGATCCGTGATCGGCTGTCCATCGACCATGAAGGAATTCTCCGCATGGTCTCCCATTCCATGGAAGAGACCGTTTGAATCCGCAGCAATTCCTGGAGAAGACAAAGTCACGAGCGAGCTTAGCGATGACGACTGGCTCTCCAGGGGCAGTTTGTCGAACAGGCCGCGGTCCACATCCGTGTGAAACGAAGACGAGGTCTCGACGAGATCTCCACCGTTTGCTTCCACTGTGACGCTCTCCGCCGAACCTCCCACCTTCAGAGCGATGTTGAGATTCACGGGAACACTCGAACGGACATCAACATCTCCAGAGTACGGTGCAAAACCTTGACCGGTAACCCTCAGGTGATAAGGATTGAATGGGACGTTTGGGACGACGAATTTTCCAGCGGCATCCGTGACCGCATTTCGAGAAAAGCCGCTAACAGGATTGCGGACTTCGACGGTTGCGTTGGTCACTACTGCCCCGGATGGATCAACTACGGTGCCCGTAATCGACGTGGAACTACCTGATTGCGCGTGAGCAGCGACACTTAACGCCAGAAAAAGCGTGAGCAGAAAAGCCGCGGAACGCGACTTCACGTATGAAGCCAGCATAAATTCCTCCCGAAGAAATGAAAAACAGATTCCGAACGACAGATCGATCTTCTGAACAGCTAGATCGCGGGAGGTGGGCGAACGCTGAGCGCGAATGCCACGAAGCTTTGTGCGGCAAAAACAGGCTCAGGTAGGAAAGTAGATATGGGAGTGAACTTCGCCTTCAGCAGGATGGCGGTGGCTTTAGGAGCAGCAGAATGGGCTGCCACACAGACGGTACATTTGGCCGCTTCGGTACCATTGGAGTGATGATGCGCAGCGAAAGCAATTGCTGACCAGAACGTCAGCAACAAGCACATCACCGCCACATACTTCACAATCGACCGCACGTTGCTTTACCCACAAAAGGCGTTCTCTGAAATCTACACCGAAACAAAGGCCTAATGCAATGAGAGCGTTTGTAGCCTTTGTAGCCCGCACGCTTCAAATTTCACCGAGGTGCGCATACCGAGGTAACGGCAAGTCGGCTCATCTTGGCCACCGAAATTTGCTTGTGGGGCAGATGACGGGCAAGCCGGAGTTATCGCCTTGTCCGTTGGATTCGTACCGATATGGGCCTTGTGCTAACTGAATTTGGGCGCCTTAATTCTGGGGACGCTCTAAGGGGACGATAAGAGGACCGACAATAACTGAATGAAAACTGAATGATGGAGTTGCCTTTGTCGCCGTTCTTGGCATTCCGGACTATCGTAGAATCAGCAAGTTCCGAGGAATCAATGAGTGGCTGGGGAACAAATCCACCCCCCGCAACCAAACTCTCCGCTATTCCCTTCCTGGTCACCGCGAATGGGATCAAATGCAGCCGACGCCGGATTGCTTCGTCAACGCTGCGTAGTCCGGGTTTTTGGTTTCCGGCTATGACAAGCTTGAACTGCGGGATGTGCTGCTGGAGGCATCCCTACCAATTTTCGTGAATTGACCAACTAGGCCGCAACCTGGGCTTTGATGGGAATAGATTCGATATTTTGCGCGGTGATGATAAGCGCGAGGTGCGAGAACGCCTGCGGGAAATTGCCGATCTGACGGCGAAGTTTGTAGTCATACTCTTCCGAGAGAAGACCTAAGTGATTGCGTAACGTCAGCAACCGCTCAAACAACGCTTCGGCTTCCGAGTAGCGGCCCGAGAAGGCATAGTTATCTGCCAGCCAAAAAGAGCACGCGAGGAAAGCCCCCTCCGAACCAGGAAGACCGTCGTTACTCTGCTCCGGGTCATAGCGGAGAACAAAGCCGTCACGGAGGAGATGTTTCTCGATCGCCGCCACGGTCCCGCACACGCGTGGATCATTTCCCGGGAGGAACCCGAAGTATGGAATCAGCAGCACACTGGCATCAAGATTCCGGCTCCCATAGGATTGCGTAAATGCTCCAAGGTGGGGGTTAAAGCCACGCTCGCAGACTTCCGTATGGACCCTTTCGCGCAGCGCGCAGACGCGAGGTACGATCTTCCGGCCTTCCTCCCCACCCATCGCGAATTCCTGGATCCCTTTCGCTAAACGATCGAAAAATACCCAAGCCATGACTTTCGAATGGGTGAAATGCCGACGCCCGCCTCGCACTTCCCAAATGCCGTCGTCTGGCCGCTGCCATGCATTCTCCATGAATGCCAGCAGATTCTTAGTCAGATACCATGCTTCCTCCCTCGCACCCATGCCCATCCTGCGTGCGGAGTACAAGGTCGATATACACTCCCCATAAACGTCGAGCTGAAATTGGTCGGAGGCAGCATTGCCCACACGTACAGGCTTCGAAGCTTCGTAACCAGGCAGCCAGTCAAGCTCGAACTCGGTCAGGCGCCGGGCGCCGAAGATGTTATACATAATCTGCAAATCAGCGGGATCACCAGCAATGGCTCGCACGACCCAGTCACGGAAAGCCCGAGCTTCGTCAATGTAGCCCCCAGCCATGAACGCATCTAGCGTCAGGCTGGCGTCCCGGATCCAGCAGAACCGATAGTCCCAATTGCGGACGCCACCCAGAGCCTCCGGTAGGGATGTTGTCGGCGCAGCTACAACAGCGCCCGTTGGCGCGAAGGTCATAGCTTTGAGTGTGACGAGTGAGCGCACTACGGCATCGCGCCAGCGCCCCTGGTAAGCACAGCGTGCCACCCAGTCTTCCCAGAACTGCTCCGTGCACGACAGTGCCTGTTCAGCATCAGTCATTGTTGACGCTTTGTCATGCGAGGCGCACCAGGTAAGCTGTATCGGGATGCGGTCCCCCTTCCTTACCGCGAAGTAAGCCAATAGGCGTTGCCCAGAGAACTCTACGGCCACGGGAATGCGCAGCACGAGAGCATCGGGCCCGGACACAAAATACACGCCATCTTCTGTCGGTTGGATAAACGGTAAGTGCTTGCCATAACCGAAGCGGATATTGAGAAGCATTTCAAACGGTACTTCTCCGTCGAGGCCCTCGATAATCCGCACGACGTCACATCGACCACTCATCGGCATAAAGTCGATTACTCGAACCGAGCCGCCGTCGCACTCGAATTCTGTTTCCAGGATCATTGTGTCACCGCGGTAACTTTGCCGGTTCTGGCGGACGGCGATCGTAGGACGAAGCGACCAGCAACCGTGCTCGTCGTAACCCAGGAGCGCAGCGAAACAAGCATCCGAATCAAAGCGCGGCGCGCACAGCCAGTCGATCGATCCGCTGCGCGACACAAGCGCGCTGGTATACATGTTCCCAATTAATCCGTAATCTTCAATCTTCGATGCCATTGTCCTCGCGTTTGGGGATTACGAGATGATTTTGCCGTGCTCGTTTCTCACGGCAATTGTCCTTGCCTGTCTTTAGAAAAACATAAGCGAGCGACACTAGGTATAGACCTGTCAGATTTGGCAGACCTTGCAAGGCCCGACCAATTCCCAGACAAGACCAGAGCCGATGGGCGAACATTGCCCATTTGAACGAGAACCTGAGTGTGTGTATTTCGACCCTCTTTCTGGCTCCCGAGCACTCGCATTTTTCACGGCAGGCCTGAGAAGAGGCGGCAGCAGGCTGCTGTACCCTTGCCGAAAACGTGGAACAACTCGTGGAACAAACGTGGAACAGAACAGGCGGGAGCAGGGTGGAACACGGGGGATCAGGGTGCACCTAAGTCATTGAGAAGCAAAGACGGGCTATTGTTTTTCTCGGCTCATAACCCAAAGGTCGGTGGTTCAAATCCACCCCCCGCAACCAATTTAAACTCCAGTATTATCAATAACTTACATCCTAGTTTGACATTGGCGTACTGCAGATGTACTGTCAACCCGGAT
>Ga0207693_10002695_pt1 | contig 15393 bp, 9 predicted proteins | sample LARL81metaG_FD_184347 | JGI IMG/M metagenome (GOLD analysis project Ga0207693, IMG submission 184347) | Corn, switchgrass and miscanthus rhizosphere microbial communities from Kellogg Biological Station, Michigan, USA - LAR L8-1 metaG... | ecosystem: Host-associated > Plants > Roots >...
CGGCTCTGCACGTGACCCTTGATCGTGGCCGGTGGCTCGACGCCGAGGGTGTCCAGGATGGTCGGCACGATGTCGATGGCGTGGTGATACTGGTGCCGCAGCTCGCCGTTTCCGGTCGGGTCACCGGTAGCGGAGGGCCAGGAGATGATGCATGGGTCGGCGGTGCCGCCGTTGAACTCGTACCGCTTCCACATCTTGAACGGCGTGTTGAACGCCATCGCCCAACCGTTGGGGTAGTGGTTGTAGGTCTTGGTGCCGCCGAGTTCGTCGAGCATGGCCAGGTTGGTCTGCATGTTGTCCGGGATGCCGTTCGCGAACAACATCTCGTTGACCGAGCCGTCGGGGCCGCCTTCGCCGCTGGCCCCGTTGTCGGACACCAGGATGACTAGGGTGTTGGCCCGCTGCCCGGACTCCTCCAGGTAGTCCAGCAGCCGGCCGATGTGGTGGTCGGCGTGTGCTAGGAACCCGGCGTACACCTCGGCCATCCGGCAGAACAGCCGCTTCTCCTCGGCCGACAGTGTGTCCCACGGCCTGGTGACATCCAGGGGCGGGAACGGCTGGCCCTTGGGGCCCGTGCGGGTCTCGGGTGTGCCGATCGGGTTGATCGGCGGCAGCTCGGTGTCGGCCGGGACGATGCCCAGCTGCTTTTGCCGGGCCAGGGTCTGTTCCCGTATCGCCTCATACCCCATGTCGAAGCGGCCCGTGAACTTGTCGGCCCATTCCTTGGAGACGTGGTGCGGGGCGTGGGCCGCGCCCGGCGCGTAGTACAGGAGGAACGGCTTGTCGGGCGCGACCGTCTTCGCGTCCTTGATGAATTCCAGCGCCTTGTCGGTGAGATCCTCCGTCAGGTGGTAGCCCTCCTGCGGTGACCTCGGCTGGTCGACCGGATGGTTGTCGTACACCAGGTCCGGGTACCACTGGTTGGTCTCCGCGCCCAGGAACCCGTACCAGCGCTCAAACCCGCGGCCAGACGGCCAGTTCCGCCGCGTCGAGGCAACATTCATCTCGATGGTCGGGCACAGGTGCCACTTGCCGACCATGTAGGTGTTCCAGCCGGCCTCGCCGAGGATCTCCGGGAGCATGCCGTTCTCCGGCGGGATGGTCCCGCTCGCATTCGGGAACCCGACCGCGGCCTCGGTGATGCACGCCATCGAGTTGCGGGTGTGGTTGCGCCCGGTCAGCAGGCACGAGCGGGTCGGCGAGCACAGCGCCGTGGTATGCCACTGCGTGTACCGCACCCCGTCGGCGGCGATCCGATCGATGTTCGGCGTCTCGATCGGCCCGCCGTAACAGCTCATCGCCGAAAAGCCCACATCGTCAAGCACGATGTAAACCACATTGGGTGCGCCATCCGGCGCCTTCGGCGGCTCGAACGGAGCCCAGTCCGGAACCGAGTCCCTAATATCGATATCGATCGTGCCCTTGAATTGCTTGTTCACTTCACCGCTCCTTCCCCGAGACAACAACGGGTGACTGATTCCGCGTTGGATCCTGACCGTGAGAACGAAGGCCGCCTCGGCATGATCCATGCGGCTCGGCTGCAGCCGGCGCTACCTCCGGTCGCATCCCAGCCCGCACGCCCGAGCGCGTCACCGGGAAAGATCCGTCGTCTTTGCCCGCCCGACCATCTGACCGCGGCCACACTCCCCGGACATCATCCACCAGGGATGAACAAACAGCTCTGCAAACCGCTCTAGATGCACCACCGAATGTCGCAGGCTACCCGGCGGCAGGTCGCTGATTGTCAGGCCAGCGTGACCACCGCGACGGAAACGCCTCGGCGCAGGTTGTGCCCATGCCACCAATTCGTCGGGTTCGGCCCCAGGCCGGCGCGCCGCGGGACGCAGGGCACGACTGGCCCGGCAGCGGGGTTAGCAGAGCATCCGCTGGCAGAGCAGCTAGTGAGTGTCGGCGCTGCTCAGTAGGCGGTTGGCCAGTGCATCGGCGAATTCTCGTGCCGCCTGCAGGTGGGACGCCTGGAGGTTGGTCGGCGGTATCTTGATCCCGAGGTAACGGTCGCGGTACTCGCCGGAGCCGAGGTAGCTGACCAGTGACAGCAACGAGCGCACCTGGCCTCCCTGGTAGCGGAAGTGAATTCCGTCTATGAAGACTCCACCGCGCTCGGCGCCCAACCTTTTCACCGTCTTCAGGTTGTGACGCCAGTACCGGCGGCACGGGACTGCCGCGGCGAACTGCTTGCCCTTCAAGACCAGGCTCGCGGCCTCCGACTGCAGGAACGACCGGATCGGAACGTTGGTCGACAGCCACCAAGTGGGAGAGCCGATACACACCAGGTCGTACTCCCGTTCGGTCACGACATCTGGGACTCGGATCTTTCCAGGACGGCGCCGAAGTTCTGCCGGGATCATCCCCAAGACCTCCAGAAACGGATGCGGCATGGGGAACACTCCTAATCGCTTCGCATAGCGAGGATCGATGAACTCGATCGCCGCCAGGTGCACCTCGCAGCCGCGGCTGCGAAGCACGTCAGCCATCGCCTCGACCACCTTCAGGGTCTGCTGGGTATAGGTGCAATACGCGAACAGAACCGAGGGCTTGCGTACGGAATCCATCGTTATCCTCGCGGATGATACGGACCGATCTCAACGCTGATCGGGGTGTTCGGCTTCAGTAAACAGTGCGCCCTGTGCTGCGGCGGATCCGGCCAGGCCGCCGCCACGTCCTCGCAACACGAACGCGATCCCGACCGCGATCGCCGCGCCTACCAATGGGCCCGCGATATAGACCCAGTACGAGCCGAAGTCGGCGCTGACCAGATCGGGACCGAACGTGCGGGCCGGGTTCATCGACGTGCCCGAAATCGGGCTGCCCCACAGGCCGGCCAGAGCGATGTAGCCGCCGACGCCCAACGCCCCGAAGACTCCGAGGTTCTGCGCACCGGAGGCCGTCCCGAGGATGACGCTGACCAGGCCTAGGGTCAGCACCGTTTCCATCAGGAACGCGTCCCAGGACGAGTAGGACGCCGCCGGGTAGTTCGAGCCGTACGAAGCAGATACATTCACGACTGCCTGCAGGAACCACGCGGCCAACGCCGCGCCGACCAACTGAACCACGATGTAGCCCGGGACCCGACGCCACTGGAAATCACCGCGCAGCGCAAACGCGATGCTCACCGCCGGGTTCAGGTGCGCACCGGACACCTTGCCCATGAACAAAATGATCGCCATCACCATCAGCCCGGGTGCCACGACCGCGGCGGTCCGGCTGATCGTGTTCGGGAACGCCTGGCCCATCATGCCGCCGCCCGCGGCCACCAGGACCAGGAAGAAGGTGCCCAGCAGCTCGGAGAAGAGCCGCCGCCATTCCTGCGACGGATCCTGAAAATCCTGGAAGATAGAGACGAGTCGCTGCTCGGCATAACGCGTGAGTTCCTCGACGCCGTCGGAGCTGTCAGCCGCCGTCGCGTGCCCGGGCCTGTCGGTCACCATGCACCTGCCTCCTTATCGACCTGATCTACTCCCTGACGTCCGTTCGCGACCAGCGTGTGCCGTTGCGACGCTCGCCAGATCTACCGTTGCCAGGCGCTAGACCAGGATCGGCACGAAGTCCCGAACGCGGCTGTCCTGGAAATCGCCGTATTTGCCGACGACGGCGGCCTCGACCCGCATGGCAGGAAGCTCCGGGAACGCGTTGGCAACCGCTCAACGATGCAATGCATGATTTCATGCTCCTGCACCACCAGGGGGCCCATCAGGTTCGGTGTCGTCACCGTTATGCCGTCCTCCTCGGGCCCGAATCGCCCGGGCGATGGTCAGGGCCGTTGTGTCGCTAGTCCAGCAACCGATGCGGCGCGACGCGTCTGGTCACCATCTCACCAGCCTGGGCGGCGCACCTCATCGTGTGCGGATGACATCGCGCCCCACCGGCCGCGAGCCCTCCGGATCACGGGACAGTGATCAACGGGTCCGTCGATGAAGACCTGCCCCGCGCGACCCATCGTCACCTGCCGCGCCGCGCCGCTGTTGCGCCAACGCATAGCGCTGCCGCCCTGTCCACCGTGCACTTCACGCTGCGACTGGACCGGGGATCCAGCGACCTCAATTGTCTTGGCTGTCTTGCAGGCCTATCCGCGTTAGCCGGTCGTATCGTGTTGCAGGCAACCATTCGCGGTATCCGCAGCTGACCGCGATCACGACGTCGGCTATCTCCATCCCGCCGCTCGTGCCGTCCTTCGCCACGCTCGCCCATCTGACGCAGCGCATCGCGGCCCGAACCGAGCCAGGCGGGCTCGCACCTCCGTTCACAAGCTCGGGAATCTGCTGCCGATCGGCCTGGCGGCCGAGTGCTCCCCGTGATCAACACGATCGCGGGGCGCTGATCGCGAAGCACCGGACTGGCTAGGCCAACTCCGACACACCCAAACCGTTCTTCCCCGCCGTCCTGATAGCGATCGACATTCGGCCGATCGCCATAGTTCGACGCTTCGCGCAACGACGTCGAAGCCATCATGTTGGACCGGCCAACGATCTGGCTGGATCGTCGGCACGACCTCAGCTCACCGGCTCAACGCCGACCCCTGCTCACGGCCGCGACGCTCCAACCGACCGTTCGATTCCTCAGTCGAACAGTTGCCTACGGATATGAGTCCGGCGACCCGCGGCTCGATCTCCGTCGACATGCTCAACGCCGCCTCGCCACGGCCCCGCATGCTCGACGGGGGCGAAGCGGGTGATGACGAACCGCGCGTCAAGCCGTCGCCCTGCGATCACGAACCAGGTACGCCACGATCAGCGCAGCAGGGAAGAAGATCTGGCTAAAAATGAAGTAGCCGAAAAAGCTGTGCCCTTTGCGGCCGGCGACACGGCCGGCCAGAAGGCGATGGCTGTCCAGATGACCGCGGACAGGATCGACCAAAGCCACCAACCCGTGCCGACATCTCGACCTCCATGTCTCGGGTGTCCCTCTCGTTCGTTGGTATCCGATTACTCGGTCCTGTCCGCCATGCGGGCGCCAGGACCGCCGTCGATCGGCAGCGGAGCTAGCCGCCAGCGCACAACAGACACCCCCTCGACGCCGATGGTCGAGCGACATCGGCGGGCAAGCCATCACCCCACGCGGGTGATGGGCGAGCCCGCCTGAACCGATCAGGCCTTCCGTGCGTCAACGCGTCGGCGCCTTGCGCGAGCGCTCAGGACAACGAAAGCGTCGAACTGCAGGCCGTCTCGTCCGGCTGTCTGCGACGGCGGCGACGCGCAGCTGCTGCGAGCTCACACCCGCGCAGCACGTAACGGCCGCAGCGATCCCGCACCTATCTCAACCTAGGAGACGCTAATGACACGACTGGCTGACCAGATACACGACGGGAACGCTGATGCTGCATGCCAGCGTGTCGGCATACTGCGTGGGTGATCGGAACGGTTCTTCTCGGCGCACACGCGTCGGCTGGATCGTGGTTCGAGGGAGGGCCATGAACGAACCCAGTGAGCGGCGCGCACAGTCCGAAGCGGGCGCGCACGACACCCGCCTAACCGAGGATGCGCGACCTAGCCGACAGCCAACGTGGCGCGCCCGTGTTCGGCAGTATCGATCCGACCTCGAGGAGCGGCCACGGATCGGGTTCCTCCTTCGTTCCAGCCGGCGCTATGGGCAGATCGAGGGCAAGCACCTGTCCCTGGTGATCGCGATGAACCTCTTCGTTGCCATAATCCCGCTGCTCATTCTCGGCTACGCATTCCTCGAGGCGTTCAACCCACATCGCAGTTTCGGCGTCGTCATTGTTCACGCCTTCCATCTGACCGGCGACACCGCCCGCACCGTCGAAGACACGTTCACCACCGCCAATTCCGGCAAGAGCACCGCGCTGAGCATCAGCATCATCTCGCTTCTCATCACCGGCTTCGATATCAGCGCCACCGTGCAACTCGCCTACGCCCGTGCCTTCGCCGTGACCCCCCTCACAGGTCTGCACAAATACCTACGCGGAGCGGCATGGCTAATCGTCCTGCTCGCGGTTTCGGGTGGTGGCCTGACACTTCGCTACCTGGTCGTCGGCCGGCCATTTTGGGCCCTCCTCATCGCCATCCCCGCCTATCTCCTGCTGCAATTCGGATTCTTCATCGTGACTCCCCGCCTGCTTCTCGACTTGCCCTTCGCGTGGCGGGATCTGGCACCCGGGGCAGCGGTCAGCACCGCCGCCGCGGTCCTGATCAACGCTGTCTCCTCATTCGAGCTACACCGCTGGTTAGGTGCCTATGGGCACGCGTACGGCGGCTTCGGCATCGCCCTGTCGATGGTCGCGTACCTCGGTATCCTCGCCCTGTTCTGGGTGTGGGTCGCAGCCGTGATGGGCGTGTACTGGGAGCAGAAAGCGGGATCGTCCGCCGTCACCGCGATGCATCGACTGTCGGCTGATATCGCCCACTCCTAGAGGAGACGTCCAGACCTCAGGTCACGAGCTTGTCGGCGCTCAGCGCTTGTGGCCCGAACTGACCTACAGACAACATCGCGCGTGCGGACACCTCGGAACGGTCCGAACGAACACCGACAACTGATTTCGGCCGTCCTCCAACAGCTTCTCTATCTCCGGCGCGCACGTGTCGGGCGGGCCAGTGCTGGCCGCTGCGCGCTCGATGAGCTGAGTGCTGGCCGCGCCGATGCGCTGATCACCACGAAGCTTGCGATCAAGCTCCGAGGCAAATACACGGCGATGTCTTTTGCTCCTTCTCCATGATCCTGGGGGTACTCTACCTATCTATATAGGTTGAGTGGTAGAGAATCCCCTTATATATCCCCATATTTCTCCTCGACAGATTACAGGCGCACACATATTTCTGGCCTGGTGTCACCGCGACCGAGCGAGGCGGTTTGCGATCGTACGAAAATGAAGATTTCCCTTATATTGCTGGAGATTCTCGGTTAGGCATTGTAAGACAGGAATGTTCGGGTATTCCAAGGAAAATCTAGGGCACAGCCGTGGGACAATAGCGAATGGCGTTATGTGGCAACGGACTCATAGTTGCCTTCGTTTCGTTTGTTTCGTTGCTGCATAGTTCGTGCGCGTCGACGTCTTGGTCTCGCAGTGCCGGGGTGCGTCGGGTGACTCGCCACCCGCACCGGCAGGCAGCCGACCAGCCGGCCTCGGTGACCGAGGTGTGCACACGATGACCATGACGGCTTGCTCCACAACCTCGCCCTCCAGATGCGCGACAGCGCGACGGGCGGCGGCATCGCAGCACGCGCTGAAGGTCTCGGCGTCCCACGGCGTGAGTACCCGCGCCGCTGCAGATCCGGGGCCAGCTCGTCCCAGATGGCTCGCACGTCTGGCGACAGCCACGACGGCGGCACTACTGGCCCAAGATTCGGCACCGGTTCCGCGTTGTTGATTCGATCCGGGCGCGCGCGGTGCAACCGGCGTATGGCCCTTGGCGCTGGTGTTGGACCGCGTTTGCCCATGGTAGTGATCATGCTAATCCGCACCGACGATGCCGCTCTGGACGCCCGCCCATCACCGGCTCGATAATCTCGCCATGACTGACATAGCTCCCGATCAAGACGAGAGACCCGGAAAACTGGATCGGATCTCACTCAAGCTCATGTACAAACCGATCGGGATGATCGGCGGCGTGGTCGGCGGATTGCTTGCCAGCATGGCCTTCGCACGGATCTGGCAGGCCATAGCTGGTAAGGGTAAAGCTCCGGAGGCGACCGACAAGTCCCAAAGCTGGGCCGACATCCTGCCTGCGGCTGCACTGCACGGCATCGTTTTCGGCGTGGTCAAAGCGGTCGTCGATCGCCTGAACGCCAAGGAATTCGAGCGGAAGACAGGGTTCTGGCCAGGCAAGCAGTCGCGCCCTGCGCCCGATGCTCAAGCCTGATCTCCCGAAGCGGCACAACCTGTCGGCACTCGACGCCGGCACTCCCGTGCGATGGCATCCGGGATGACCACACGATCAAGTCTCACGGAGTTCCCCTTGCTCATGGTGCGCACGCCATGCCGCGTCCATGCTGCCGAACGCAAAGCGGGCGTGGTTCGGATCGGGCGAGATCCACTTGCCGTCGACGCCGACGCGCCAGCCGGCATCGATGAGTGCGGCGTGCCGCTCGATGTCGTCCATGCGGCGATCATGTCCGCGGCTGGTATCCGGCCCCGATCGGGACTCCCGTCTTGTTCATCCGCCCCGTCTTGCCCGAAGGGGCAGGGCGTTGAAAGGGCAGGGCGCGCCGACCGTGACGCCGCGGGGGTGGTCGCCGAGCAGGCCGAGAAGGCGGCCGCTGGCTGTGCCGAGGCGCTTACCGCCCGCGCCGAGCAGCACGCCGCCGGGCTCCGCCGCGCCTGGGTCGCCACCCTCACCCTCGACCCGGCGATCACGCGCCACTGGGATCCGGACGCGCTACTGAACAGCGCCCGCGCCGCCTGGCACGCCGACCAAATCGTCAACCACTGGTAGCGCGGCTACGGGCCGCCGGACACGCTCCGATCGATCCGGCACGACGCGCACCCGACCCCGCAGATCGACCACGGCCCCAGCATCGGCCGCCGTGTGTCGGGTCTTACAAGGGCCGCCGTTGTCCGACGCCGCTGCCCGCCGGACCTATGAGTTACATCAGCCGCGCTGTCGGATGAGCAACCAGCGGAAGGAGCCACCGACGATCACCGACCACTGTTACGAATGGGACACGATTCGACGATCCACTGTCCGAGTCGCGCCCACGACATGCATGTACCAGTGAGGACACCTGCCACTCGATCAGCCAGCGAAAGGACACACCACCATGAACGACGATCAGCTCCTTACCATCACCGAAACCGCCGAACTGCTCCGCGCCCCATCGCCACCCTGCGCTGGTGGCGCCACACCGGACAGGGGCCGCGCAGCTTCAAGATCGGCCGCCGAGTCACCTATCGCCGCGGCGACCTTGAGAATTGGATCGAGGCCCAGCGCCGCAGCGGGTACCCCGGTCTGACCACGCGAGCGCGGTCACCATGAGAGCACGGTGTACCAATCCGCACGGACCGATTTGCTCGGCGAGAGGAGACGAGCATGGCCAACATCGCCAAGCGCGCAGATGGGCGTCGGCGAGCCCGCTATCGCGACGCACACGGCAAGGAGCACGCACGCCATTCAACCGAAAGATTGACGCCCAGAACTGGCTGGACTCGGTCACGACCGCAATGCAGACCGGCGTCTACGTCGACCCCAATCGCGGCAAGATCACAATCGGGGATTGGTCTGCGCGTTGGCTTGACGGTCAGGCGCATCTAAAGCCGTCCACGCACGAGCGCTATGCCGGCATCCTGCGCGAGCACGTTCTCCCGCAGTGGTCCGCTGTGCAACTCGTCGACGTCACGCACGCCGACGTGCAGGCGCGGGTCTCGCGGCTGGCGGCGCGGCGCTCGCCGACTGTGGTGCAGGTAGGGGACAGGTCTGGGGGACACCCAAGAGCTACGAGCAGCGCGAGGTGCCGATCCCGCGTTTCCTGATCAACGATATCGCCGAGCATGTCCGCGACAAGAGCCGCGATGACCTAGTGTTCACTGGCGTCCGTAGCGGCACAGCTCTGCGCGCTGCGTCGCTCGCTGTCGCGTCCGGAGCCAACGTAAAAAGTCGTCCAGCAGATGCTCGGGCACAAGTCCGCGACCGTCACCTCGACCAGTACGGCCACCTATTCGGCGACGATCTAGACACCATCGCGGACCGTTTGGACGTACAGGCGCGGACCGCGCGGACTTCTTGCGGACTATTTGCGGACTGCGGGCGAGTTGATCAAGCTGCCGTCGGCCGGTCCGGAAGCTACAGCCCAGTGAATACGGGCCTTTCAGCGTGGTGCCCCCGACAGTGTGCCCCCGACAGTGTGCCCCCGACAGGATTCGAACCTGCGCTCCCGCCTCCGGAGGGCGGTGCTCTATCCCCTGAGCTACGGGGGCGTGCGTCCAGATAGGCCGTATGGCAGGCCCTGCTGACCCGAGTGAGCCTAGCAGCCGCCCCGACGACCGCCCGGGCGTCGGGGCTTTGGCGCTGGGCGTTGGTGGGATCGGTAGCGAACGCTAAAGGTGGTTCGTCAGTGGGTGGTGGGAGGAGCCGGGAGTGGAGACGCGCCACGCTCGCGCAGGAGCTGCTCCATTTGAATGATCTCCCGGCTTTGCGCCTCGACCATCTTCGATGCGAGGAGCCGGACGTAAGGCTGGGTGGCATGTGCGGCGGCGTATTGCGCCATCGGCAGGCCGCCCTGGTGATGGCGCAGCATCAGTTGCAGGAAGTAGATATCGAGCGCTTTGCCCGTCAGCGTCTCGAGCTTGTTTACCTCGGCTGGAGTGGCCATTCCGGGCATGAGACCGTCGGAGGTCAGCTGTTCGTGGCCGTTCATCCATCCCATGACCGGCTCGCTCGAGGAGCGGGAGAGGTTCCAGACGTCTAGCCAGCCCTGCATTTCCCCGAGCTGGAAGTATTGCTGGGTTTCGATGTCCCGAGCCAAGATCTTGATCGATGGATCGCTGCTGTAATCACGCGCGTAGTTGGCCATTTCTATGGCCTGGGTGTGATGGGTCGACATATCGCGCGCGAATCCGGCATCGACCGAGCTCTCGGTAACAGTCGCGGGCGCACTGCTGGACGAACCGATGAGCCATCCGGTCGTGCCGGCGATGACGAGCGCGGCAACGGCGAGCACGCACACGAGGATGACGGTGAGCGGACGCCGACGAGCCGGCGTCTGCTCTGGCTCAACCGGCGCCTCGGTGTCCGCTACCGCGGTTATGTCGCTGGGGCCCACAACGGATTGCCAAACGTGCTCGGATGAGCTTTGAACGTCGGTTGCGAGCAGTCCGCCCCGTACTCAGGTGTGGTCTTCGGGTTGTAACGCAACGCGTTGATGAACTGCTGAATGCGCGGGTCGGTCGGCGAGTCGAGGAACAGCTGGTAGCCCCACGACTGCAGTGAGATGTTCGACTTCAGACCTGGGTATGGACTCATGAACATCCGGTCTTGCCCGGAAACGTACTTGGCCAGCGCGTCGACATCCGCCTTGGGCAGGCCGGGCCGGTACGCGATCCAGACCGCACCATGTTCGAGGCCGTGCACGGCATTCTCGTTGGCGATCGCATTGGGATAGACAGTGCCGGTGCAGTCCACCCAGTACTGGCTGTGGTTGCCGCCGACCGGGGGAGAGGCGTCGTACTTGATCGCACCCTGGACGTGGTTGTGGTTGGGCTCGACCCGGTAGGTCACGCCGCTGATCTTGGTCGCATCGGCCAGCGCCGGCTGCTTATAAGGATTGGTTTGCTTCGAGGTGCGGGTCACGGCGTAGGTGACGACCACGGCGGCGAAGACGACGACCAGGACTGCCGCGGTGATCAAGCCCCAGGGCCGCTGCTTCTGGTTGACGATCGACTTGCCCGGTTTGCGCGGAGGCGCAGGTCGTTGTGCGTTCGACGGCCGCTTGCTTTCCGGGCGCGCGGTGGGGGTCGTCGAGCCGCGTCCGGAACGGGTCTTGGACGTGCCGGCCTTGGCGGATGGTCGTGACGACGTGGACTTGCGCTGGGCCATGGACCTGCCTTCTGTGGCCTCCCATGACCGAGACGACCAGGGAGCGGGACTATCCGAGTGTAGGCGGACAACCTTGGCGCCGCCCGTGAGCCTGGACCCTACGGCGCCAGCGAACGCCCGCGTCCCGCGACTCCCGTGGCCGGCAAACCCGCGCACGCCGCCCACTAACATTCTGTGGGTGAACCCCGCGGACCTGTCGGCTGCCGTCCAGGCTGCGGTCTCCGCATGCCTGCAGGCGGGAGAGTTCGGCGGTCCGCCGCCGACGGAAGTGCTGATCGAGCGTCCGCGCAATCCAGACCACGGCGACTACGCGACCAACGTCGCGCTTCGGCTGGCCAAGTCCGCCGGCCGCCCGCCACGGGACATCGCCGAGGCGATTGCCAGGCGCTTGCGCGAGGTGCTTGGGATTGAGTCGGTGGACGTCGCCGGGCCCGGATTCCTCAACATCCGGCTATCCACCAGCGCGCTAGGCCAGTTGGCGCAGGTCGTCGTCGAAGCGGGTTCGAACTACGGGCGCAACGACGCCCTCGCCGGGCAGCGGCTCAACCTGGAGTACGTCTCCGCCAATCCGACCGGCCCGTTGCACATCGGCGGCACCCGGTGGGCCGCGGTAGGAGACGCGCTTGCCCGGATCCTCGTCGCCAACGGGGCAGCGGTGACCCGGGAGTACTACTTCAACGACCACGGCACTCAGATCGACCGGTTCGCCGGCTCGCTGCTCGCCAGTGCCCGCGGTGAGGTGATACCGCCGGACGGTTACGCCGGGGCCTATATCCACGACATAGCGGAACGCGTGGTCCATGATCATCCGGAGGTTCTCCGCTTATCTCGCGCGGACGCCCAGGAGGTATTCCGCCGCGAGGGCGTCGAGATGATGTTTGACGAGATCAAGCGATCACTTCACGATTTCGGCGTCGATTTCGACGTGTTCTTCCACGAGAACGCCCTCTACGAGTCCGGCGCCGTGGACAAGATTGTCGCCGCGCTCAAGGAGTCCGGATCGCTCTACTTTGCCGAAGGAGCCTGGTGGCTGCGCTCGTCCGATTATGGGGACGACAAAGACCGGGTGGTGATCCGCAGCGACGGTAGCCCCTCCTACATAGCCGGCGACCTCGCCTACCTGCAGGACAAGCGGGCACGCGGGTTCGACCTGTGCATCTACATGCTCGGTGCCGACCACCACGGATACATCGGCCGGCTGAAGGCCGCCGCAGCGGCGCTCCACGATGATCCCAATGCGGTTGAAGTGCTGATCGGGCAGTTGGTCAACCTCGTCAAGGACGGCCGGCCGGTTCGAATGGGCAAGCGGGCCGGCAATGTCGTCACGCTCGAGGACCTGGTCGACGCCGTCGGCGTCGACGCGGCCCGCTATGCACTCGAACGGTCGAGCTCCGACGCGGTGCTCGACATCGACCTCGATCTGCTCGTCAAGCACAGCAACGACAACCCGGTGTACTACGTGCAGTACGCGCACGCGCGGACGAGCAACGTACGACGCAATGCGGCAGGCGCCGGCATCGGACTGGACGAGTTCGACCCCAACTTGCTCGATCACCCGGCCGATACCGCGCTGCTCGGGGCGCTCGGCGAATTCCCGCGGATCGTCTCGTCCGCGGCTGAACTGCGGGCCCCACACCGAGTCGCGCATTACCTCGAATCGCTGGCCGCCGCTTACCACCGGTGGTATGACACGGACGAGTGCCGAGTCCTGCCGAAGGGGGACGACCCCATCACGATGGCGAATCGCACTCGCTCGTGGTTGAACGAAGCGACTCGCACCGTGCTCGCCAATGGATTGCAGCTGCTCGGCGTGACCGCTCCGGAGCGTCTGTGAGCCCCGGTAGCCAGGTCGAAGGATGAGCCGGTCTGCCCACCCGGCCGGGCCGCGACACGCTGATGTGCTGCCCGAACCGCATCCCTCGGGCGCGCCGGCGGATCTGAACCAACTCGACGCGGCGATCTGGCCGACCTCGGCCGAGCGAGTCCACGGCGAGATGACGCTCGCTGATGTGCCGGTGACTCTGCTCGCCGAACGGCACGGCACGCCTCTGGTCGTGATCGACGAGGCGGACGTGCGGGCGCGTGCACAGGAGTACGTGACCGCGTTCGAGGTCGCGTCCGGCAACAAGGTCTACTACGCGGGAAAGGCATTCCTCTGCACCGGTATCGCCCGCTGGCTCGCGGAAGAGGGCCTGAGTCTGGACGTCTGCACGGGCGGCGAACTGGCAGTCGCGCTCGCCGCTGAGTTCCCGGCCGAGCGGATCGGAGTGCACGGTAACAACAAGTCCGTCGACGAGCTGCGTCAAGCCGTCGCCGCAGGGGTCGGGTCGATCGTTGTCGACTCGAGCACCGAAATCGCCCGCTTGAACGAGGTCGCGAGGGACGCCGGGATTCGTCAAGCGGTTCTGGTGCGAGTGACGGTCGGCGTCGAGGCGCACACCCACGAGTTCATCGCTACCGCCCACGAAGATCAGAAGTTCGGCTTTGCGCTGGGCGAGGCCGCGGACGATGCCATCGCCGCTGCGCTATCGGCCGAATCGCTCGAACTGGTCGGACTGCACTCGCACATCGGCTCGCAAATTTTCGACACATCAGGGTTCGAGGTCGCCGCTCATCGCGTCGTGGAGCTCGCGGCCCGGGTCAAGGACGGGTACGGCGTCGAGCTGCCGGAGCTGAACCTCGGTGGGGGGCTTGGAATTGCCTACGTCAGCGGCGACGATCCGCAGACGCCCGCGGGCATCGCCGACCGGTTGCGGGCGATCGTGCATCGTGAATGCGATGCTGCCGGCTTACGATTGCCGCGGCTCAGCGTTGAACCTGGGCGAGCCATCGTTGGTCCGAGCGGGGTGACCGTCTACGAGGTCGGCACCGTCAAGGACGTCCGGCTCGATGGCGGACTTACCCGCTCCTACATATCCGTCGACGGCGGGATGAGCGACAACATCCGCACGGCGCTCTATGACGCCGAGTACACCTGCGCCCTGGCTAACCGGTCGTCGACAGCGGAACCGAAGCTGTCCCGGGTCGTGGGCAAGCATTGCGAAAGCGGCGACGTCGTCGTCCGCGAGGCCTGGCTCCCGGCCGATGTCGGCCCGGGTGACCTGCTAGCCGTTGCCGCAACTGGCGCCTACTGCCGGAGCATGGCCAGCAACTACAACCATGTGCCGCGCCCACCCGTGGTCGGAGTCAAGCAGGGCGGATCCACCGTTCTGGTTCGACGAGAAACCCAGGACGACCTGCTGCGGCTCGACGCCGGGATCGCGGCGGTCGCTGGAACTCGGTCATGAGCGACGCCCTTCGGGTGGCACTACTGGGCTGCGGGACGGTCGGATCGCAGGTCGCCCGGCTCATGAACGACCAAGCCGATGATCTCGCCGCTCGCATCGGACTGCCGTTGGAGCTCGTGGGGGTCGCGGTGCGACGGCCCAAACGGCATCCGGACGTGCCGCCTGACCTGCTGACGACCGACGCGGCGTCGCTGGTGGAACGGGACGATGTCGATCTGGTCGTCGAGGTCATCGGAGGGATCGAGCCGGCGCGCACGTTGCTGCTCACCGCCCTGCGCTCCGGTAAGAGCGTGGTCACGGCTAACAAGGCGCTTCTGGCCGAGGACGGCCCGACGCTGCACGACGCGGCGGCGCGAGCGCGCGTCGACTTGTACTTCGAAGCCGCGGTCGCGGGCGCTATTCCTCTGGTGCGCCCGTTGCGGGAGTCGCTCGCGGGTGACCGCATCATTCGAGTGATCGGCATCGTCAACGGGACCACCAACTTCATCCTGTCTCGCATGACCGCTGCGGGAACCGGCTTTGCCGAGGCGCTGGCGGAGGCGACTGCCCTCGGGTACGCCGAGGCTGATCCAACCGCAGACATCGACGGCTTTGACGCCGCC
>Ga0207693_10002696_pt1 | contig 15392 bp, 13 predicted proteins | sample LARL81metaG_FD_184347 | JGI IMG/M metagenome (GOLD analysis project Ga0207693, IMG submission 184347) | Corn, switchgrass and miscanthus rhizosphere microbial communities from Kellogg Biological Station, Michigan, USA - LAR L8-1 metaG... | ecosystem: Host-associated > Plants > Roots >...
GTGAAGGCGGTTCCCTCAAGGCCGCCTCGCGCCGCGAACTCCCACTCGGCCTCGGTCGGGAGTTCCTTGCTCGCCCAGGTCGCGTAGGCCTCGGCATCCTCGTAGGCGACCTGCGTGACGGGGTGCCGTTCACGACCGTTGAGCGTGCTGCCGGGTCCCTCCGGGTGCCGCCACGATGCCCCCGGCACGTACGCCCACCAGTTCCGATAGTCGTTGAGGTCGACCGGACCGGCAGTCTTGTGGAAGACCAGCGCGCCGGGCACGAGCAGGTCGGGATCGGCGCCGGGGTACATCGCGGGGTCCAGCGGCCGCTCCGCGAGGGTCACGTAGTCGGTCGCAGCCACGAATCGACGGAACTCAGCGACGGTGACCTGATGACGGTCGATCCAGAAGCCATCCACCTCGACGCGGTGCACGGGGCGCTCTTCGGGATAGAAGGAATCTGATCCCATCAAGAAGGATCCGCCCTCGATCAAGACCATGTCCTTGCTGTGCGCGCTCTCGGTCGAACGGGCCACCTCTGGAGATCCCTGCATCGCTCGCCTCCGCGTGTATCCGCCAGACGCTATCGGACGACCGGATGAGCCGTCGCGGCACGCAGCGCATGTTCATCTTGGTGATCCTCGAGGGAGGTCTCGACGGATCACCGACGGCGCACGAGCCTTGGCGACACGGGATGATGCCGAGCGCTCAGATGAAAAGTGGTTGCCTGACGACGGCGCTAGAGAACAACGGTTCGGTGACCGGAACCCGGCTCCGTGCAGCGTCCGACCTCGACGTCCGGATGCCAAAACTCGCAACCCGTACTACGTTCGGGGCATACAGGGCATCGGGGGGGATCCTATGGCGCTGCCTATCGAGGATTACGGCATCATCGGCGACCTGCGCACCGCGGCGCTGGTCGGGTCGGACGGATCGATCGACTGGCTCTGTCTGCCGCGGTTCGATTCGAGCGCGACGTTCGCGGCGCTCTTGGGCACCGAGCACAACGGCACGTGGCGGATCGCGCCGGCCGGCAGGGTGATCGGCTCGAGCCGGCGGTACCGGCCGCACTCGCTCGTCTTGGAGACGGATTTCGAAACGGCCGAAGGCGTCGCGCGGGTCACCAACTGCATGCCGTTGAACAGCACGCACCCGCGCGTGGTGCGCGTGGTCGAGGGGATCCGCGGCACCGTGTCGATGGAGCTGTTCATGTCGCCACGGTTCGACTACGGCCAGACGAGACCGTGGATCCACAAGGTGGGTGAAGCGGTCGAGGCGGGCGCGGGCCCGAACGCCGTCGAGCTGCGCGGGCACGTGCCGCTTCGCGCGCACGACTTCCACGTCACCGCCGACTTCTCGGTGCGCGAGGGCGAGCGGATCGGATTCGTCCTGAGCTCGCATCCCTCGTGGGAAGAGGTGCACGAGCCGGTCGATCCCTTCGCCGTCGTCGAGCAGACCGACGACTGGTGGCGGGCGTGGGCGAAACGATCCACGTACGACGGTCGCTGGGCCGACGAGGTCGAGCGGTCCTTGATCACCTTGAAGGCGCTCACGTTCGAGCCGACCGGCGGCATCGTTGCCGCCGCGACCACGTCGTTGCCGGAGTTCCTCGGGGGCGTGCGCAACTGGGACTACCGGTTCTGCTGGCTCCGTGATGCGGCGCTGACCCTGGACGCGCTGATGACCGCCGGGTACGTCGAGGAAGCGACGAGTTGGCGCAACTGGGTCGTGCGCGCGGTCGCCGGTGATCCCGAGGACATCCAGATCATGTACGGGCTCGGCGGCGAGCGGCGGCTCGATGAGTACGAGCTGCCGCACCTCGAGGGCTATGAAGGCTCTGCGCCCGTGCGTGTCGGCAACGCCGCGTCGGGACAGCTGCAGCTCGACGTGTACGGCGAGCTCATCGACGCGATCTACCGTGCGCATGAGCTCGGCATGCCACAGGTCCAGCGTGCGAAGACCGTCGGGCGCCAGGTGGTCAAGTGGCTCGCCGAGCACTGGCAGGATCCCGACGACGGGGTCTGGGAGGTTCGCGGCGGCCGCAAGCAGTTCGTGCACTCCAAAGTGATGGCATGGGTCGCGGTCGACCGCGTCCTCAAGTTCGCCCAGGAGATGGAGCTCGAGCACGAGGTCGATGAGCTGACGAAGCTCGCAACCGCGATGCACGAGGAGATCTGCCGCGAGGGCTATGACGAGAAGCGCAACACGTTCACGCAGTACTACGGGTCGGAGCAGCTGGACGCGTCGCTGCTGTTGATCCCGCAGGTCGGGTTCCTCCCGCCGGAGGATCCTCGCGTGATCGGGACGGTCGAGGCGATCCAGCGCGAACTCGTCAAGGACGGCTTCGTGATGCGCTACATCCCCGACGAGAGCGCGGCCGACGGGCTGCCGCCGGGCGAGGGCGCGTTCCTCGCGTGCAGCTTCTGGCTGGTGATCGACCTCGCGATGATCGGCCGCCGGGATGAGGCGGAAGCCTTGTTCGACCGATTGGTCGCGCTGAAGAGCGACCTGGGGATCTTCTCCGAGGAGTACGACCAGGTGAACGAGCGGCTGATCGGGAACACGCCGCAGGCGTTCACCCACCTGACACTGATCGCCGCCGCCAAGGTATTGAGTGACGGCGCGAAGACATGACAGTGACGCGCGAGGCGCTGCTCCCGACGGGCGCACAGCACGAGATCGCGTACAGCGACCAGCGGGCGGTGGTCACCGAGGTCGGCGCGACGCTGCGTTCCTACGAGGCCGCCGGCGTCGCGGTGGTCGACGGGTTCCCGGCCGATGAGTCTTCGGCCGCGGGGCGGGGGCAAGTGCTCGCACCGTGGCCGAATCGGCTCGAGGACGGGACCTATTCCTACGGTGGCGTCGATGTCGGCGCGGCGCTCGACGAGCCGGAGCGGGCGAACGCGATCCACGGGCTCGTGCGCTGGCGGCCCTGGACGCTGGATGTACAGACCGACGCCGCGGTGGCCCTCCGGTGCATGCTGCACCCGCTTCCGGGCTATCCGTGGCTGCTCGAGATAGGCGTCCGGTACGAGCTGGACGCGAACGGGCTGACCGTGGAGGCCGACGCCACCAACCACTCGACCGAGACCGCGCCGTTCGGCATCGGCTTCCACCCGTACGTCACGGTCGGCACGGAGCGGATCGACGACGCGCATCTCACGGTGCCGGCCGGCGAACAGCTGGTCGCGGACGACCGCGGCCTGCCGACCGGCACGCACGCGGTGATCGGCGCTCCCGAGGACTTCATGGCGGCGCGTCCGATCGGAGGCACCCAGCTCGACACCGCGTACGCGGGGCTCGTGCGGGACCCGGACGGCCGCGCCGTCGCCGTGCTCGAACATCCGGACGGCGCACGTGCGGTTCGTGTCTGGGCCGATCCCGCCTTCCGCTACTTGATGGTCTACACGGGCGACACGCTCGAGCCGGCCGAGCGCCGGCGCGCAGGCATCGCGATCGAACCGATGACGTGTCCGCCCAACGCGTTCCGCACCGGGGTCGATCTGATCGAGCTCGAGCCGGGCGCGACCTGGCGCGGCAGCTGGGGTATCAGCCCGGAGGGGAGCGCGTGATGGCTGATCCGGCGAAGGTCGTCGTCGTCGGCGCGGGGTTCGCGGGGATCGGATGTGCGCGCGAGCTTGCGAAGCACCCGCACCACGCGGAGGTCACGGTCGTCGACGCGCACGACTACCACCAGTTCCTGCCGCTGCTGTATCAGGTCGCGACCTTCCAGCTCGCCGGCACCGATGTCTCGATGGATCTCGACGATCTGTTCAAGCGCCACGACAACGTCTCGTTCAGGCAGGCGACCGCGACGAGCGTCGACCCCGTCGCGAAGACGGTGACGCTGGATGACGGGACGACGCTCGAGGGCGACTACCTCGTGTTGGCCGCCGGGAGCCAGGCCAATTTCTTCGGCACGCCCGGCGCCGAGCACACGTTCCCGTTGTACTCGCTCGACGATGCGCGGCGGCTTCGGACCCGCGTCTTGGAGGCGTTCGAGGAAGCAGAGAAGGACCCGTCGACGATCGAGACGGGGGGCCTGAACTTCGTGGTCGTCGGGGCTGGCGCCACCGGAACGGAGATCGCCGGCGCGCTCGCCGACCTGATCCGCGACGTGATGCCGTCGCGGTTCCACGATGAACAGTTGTCCAAGGCGCGCGTGATCATCGTCGACGCGGGCGACGCCGTCCTCGGTCCCTTCTCACCCAAGGCGCACGAGTACGCATCGAAGGTGCTCACCGAGCGCGGCGTCGAGCTCAAACTCGGCACCAAGGTCAACGAGATCACCGCCGATCACGTGGTGCTGTCCGACGGCGACACGATCGACACGCGATGCGTGATCTGGGGCGGCGGCCTCGAGGCGGCGCCGTTGGCAGGCGCCTCGGGGCTCTCCCAGGGCAGGGGCGGGCGGATCGACGTCCACGAGGACCTCACGGTCGAGGGCTTCCCGGGCGTGTTCGTCGTCGGCGACATCGCCAACATCCCGTCCGATGACGGCCGTGGGTTTCCCCAGCTCGGCTCCGTCGCGCTCCAAGCGGGGCAGTGGGCGGCGAAGAACATCGTCGCGGACGTGGACGGCAAGGCGACTGAGCCATTCGACTATCACGACAAGGGGATCATGGCGATGATCGGCCACAACGCCGCGATCGCCGAGATGGGCGAGCACCGTCACGAGCTGCACGGGGCGGTTGGGTACGCGGCGTGGATCGGCGTCCATGCCTACCTCATGGGTGTCTCGAGTCAGCGCCGGGACGCCTTCATCAGCTGGGCATGGGACGAGTTCGGCAAGAGCCGCGTGCTGGACACGTCCGACGAAGCCAGGTTGCACGGGGAAGGGGAGACAGATGGCTGAGCACTACGACGTCGTCATCATCGGGACCGGCGCGGGCGGCGGCACGCTCGCCAACACGCTGGCGCCCTCGGGCAAGAAGATCCTGATGCTGGAACGCGGCGACTTCCTCCCGCGAGAGCGCGAGAACTGGGACCCGGGGCAGGTGTTCATCGACGGCCGCTACATCTCGAAGGACACCTGGTACGACGCGAAGGGCGAGGCGTTCCAGCCGCAGGTGCACTACTTCGTCGGCGGCGCGACCAAGATGTACGGCGCCGCGCTCTACCGCTTGCGTCCGCAAGACTTCGGCGAGCTGAAGCACGTCGACGGCGTGTCGCCCGCGTGGCCGGTCAGCTATGACGACTTCGAGCCGTACTACACGAAGGCCGAGTGGCTGTTCCAAGTTCACGGCAACCACGGGGAGGACCCGATCGAGGGGCACTGGAGCAAGCAGTACCCGTGGCCCGCCGTGTCCCACGAGCCGCGCATCCAGGAGCTTTCCGACAACCTCGCCGACAAGGGCTACCACCCGTTCCACGCCCCATGCGGGATCCTCCTCGACGAGGCCGACCGCCCGCGGAGCACCTGCATCCGCTGCACGTGGTGCGACGGCTACCCGTGCCTCGTGCACGCCAAGTCCGACGCCGAGGTGATGGCGGTCCGGCCCGTCCTGGACATGCCGAACGTCACGCTCAAGACGAACTCGCAGGTCGTGAAGCTCGAGACCGACGCGAGCGGCAGGACCGTGACCGGCGTCGTGGTCGATCGCGACGGCGAGCCCGAGACCTACATCGCCGACATCGTGTCGGTGTCCGCCGGTGCGACGAACAGCGCCCGCATCCTGTTGGCCTCGGCCAATGACAAGCACCCGAACGGCCTGGCCAACGGCTCCGACCAGGTCGGACGCAACTACATGTTCCACAACAGCAAGGCGATGGTCGCGCTCTCGGAGGAGCCCAACGACACGACGTTCCAGAAGACGCTCGGGGTGAACGACTTCTACTTCGGCGCCGACGACTACGACTACCCGATCGGGCAGATCCAGATGGTCGGCAAGTCCAACGCCGAGGCGATGAAGGGCGAGGAGCCGATGCTGACGAAGCTCGCGCCGCACTGGTCCCTCGAGGACACGGCGCGGCACGCGGTCGATGTTTGGCTCACCACCGAGGATCTGCCCGATCCCAACAACCGCGTCACGCTGGACGATGACGGGAACGTCCACCTGGCCTACACGTCGAACAACGATGAGGAGGCCGACCGCCTCTATCACGAGGTCAAGGAGATGCTGAACCACGTCGGGATGGCCCAGCATCACGTCCTGCACAAGAACTTCTACATGCACATGAGCGTGCCGATCGCCGGGGTCGCGCATCAGGTCGGGACGTGCCGGTTCGGCCACGATCCCGCCGATTCCGTTCTCGACGAGAACTGCAAAGCGCACGAGCTCGACAACCTGTACGTGGTCGACACGAGCTTCTTCCCGAGCATCGGCGCGGTGAACCCCGCGCTCACGGCGATCGCGAACGGCATCCGCGTCGGGGAGCACCTGCTCGACCGGATCGCGTAACGCACGGATGGCGAGCCCGACCGAGTCGCGGGTAGTCAACATCGCCGGGTTGGCCCAAGGCATCGCCTTGGTCACCTTCCCGGCGGTGTCGACGATCTTCACCAGCCCGACCGGGTACGGGTTCTCGAGCGAACGCTACGGCACGATGTTCCTGCCGCAGGTCGTGCTGGCGATCACGGCGTCGCTTGCCGGGGCCGGGCTCGCCTCCCGTTTCGGCGGCAAGCGGCTGTACCTCGCGGGGCTGGGGGCCGACGTCGTGTCGATGACGCTGCTGCTCGTGAGCTGGGGCTTCACGAGCGACAAGGATGTGTCCTACTCGATCCTGCTCGCCGCCACCGGGTTCCTCGGCCTGGGGTTCGGGCTGACCGTTCCGGCGCTCAACACGTTCGCGGCGTCGTTCCACCCGGAGGACGAGGATCGCGCGGTCCTGGTCTTGAACGCGTTGCTCGGCCTCGGCACCGCGCTCGCGCCAGTGTTGGTCGCCATCTTCGTCGGCCTGGGGTTCTGGTGGGGACTGCCGATCCTGACCGTCGTGTTCCTCGCAGTGCTCATCGTGATCAGCGTGCCGCTCCCGCTCCAGACGGCGATCGCTGCCGCGGGACGTGCGCGCGCGAAGATCCCGTCCCGGTTCTGGCTGTTCGCCGGGTTCGCGGTGCTCTACGGCATCTGCGAAACGATGAACGGGAACTGGTCCCAGCTCGATATGACGCAGCTGGGCGCGTCGGCCACGCACGCGTCGCTCGCGCTCGGCGCGTTCTGGGGCATGGTCACCGTCGGCCGGATCGGGTTCGCGGCGATCGAACGGCGGTTCCCGACGTGGCGGACCTACCACCTGTTGCCGTTCGTGCTGGCGATCGCGCTTGTCGCCGTGTGGCAGCTGCCGCATGCGGCCGGCCTACTTGGAGTGCTGGCGTTCGCGCTCGCCGGCCTCGGCTGTTCGGCGCTCCTGCCGCTCACGATCAGCTTTGGCCAGGAGCAGCTGGCCCCGATCGCGACGGCGGTGGCCGGCGGTGTGATCGCGTTCTACCAGCTGGGATACGGGATCGCGGCGATCGGCGGCGGCAAGCTGCAGGACGCCGGTGTGCAGCTGCCGACGCTGTTCGCGTGGACCGCGGTGGTCGCGCTCGTGATGGGCGGCCTGTCGTTCGCCCTTGCCCACCGGCCGGCGCACGACACCGCGCCCTTGGACGTATCTCGCGAGATGTGATGGTGTTCGAACGGAAGGGACCAGAGGAGGGACCATGAGTCTGAAGGGGAAGTCCGCCATCGTGACCGGTGGCAACACGGGGATCGGCAAGGCGATCGTGCTGGCGCTCGCGGAAGAAGGTGCGAACGTCTGCATCGACTACGTCGCCATGCCCGAGGCGACCGAGGAGCTCGAGCGCAAGGTCGCCTCGCTCGGCGACCAGGCGATCGGCGTCGACGCCGACGTCAGCAAGGTCGCGGATCTCCAGATGATGATCGACGAGACGGTCAAGGCGTTCGGGCGGCTCGACATCATGGTGAACAACGCCGGCGTCGAGACCCGCACGTCGATCCTCGATACGACCGAGGACAAGTACGAGTTCGTGTTGAACGTGAACCTGAAGAGCGCGTTCTTCGGCACGCAGCTCGCCGCCAAGCAGATGATCAAGCAGGGGGACGGCGGCCGGATCATCAACATCACGTCGGTGCACGAAGACTGGCCGATGCCGGGCAACACCGCGTACTGCTTGTCCAAGGGCGGCATGCGCATGCTGACCCGCACCGCCGGCGTCGAGCTCGCGCCCCACAACATCACGGTGGTCGGTGTCGGGCCGGGCGCGGTCGACACCCCGATCAACAAGGAGACCGAGGCCGACCCGGCGAAGATGGCGAAGCTGAACGCCGCCATCCCGATCGGCCGCGTCGCCGACCCTGCCGAGATCGGTTCTGTGGTCGCGTTCCTCGCGGGCGACGGGTCGAGCTACGTGACCGCCACGACGATCTTCGCCGACGGCGGGATCATGCAGGGCAGCCCCGGGCTGTAGCCGACGCTACGGCTGGTTCGACAGCCAGGCGAACGCCAACGGCGAGGCGGCGGTCAGATCGATCGCCGGCTCGACCGTCGAGAATGACTGCACGTTGTCGGTGAACTTCGCCCCCGATCCGTCGAAGGCGGCGATGCCATGTGGGCGTCGCGCGACAGGTCAACGCGTCAGTTGACGTATCCCTCGACGGTGCCCTCGTCACGCACGCTGGCCTCATCCGGGTCCATCCCCGCCGCCCGTCGCGCACGCCGCTGGTGCAGCAGGTCCCAGCACTGATCGAGGCTGACGCCGAGGTCCTTCAGCCGATCGCGGTCCGCATCGGACGCCTCGCCACGCGACTCCTTCTGGAAGAGTGTGTGCTCCTCATCGGCGAGCTGGTTGATCTGCGTGATCACGTCCTGGTCATCCATCTCCAACGCCTCCCTGATCGATCCGCCCGGCCATGGTCCCACTCGGGCTCGGAAACGAGGGGTTGACGGTTCGGCGGGAGAGGCGTACTTTACCGATAGGTTAGATAACCGAAAGGTTGAACAAGAGATGGCCACGGACATGCTGGCGGGGCAACTGGATAGAACCTTCGCGGCCCTTTCGGACCCGACGCGGCGGGCGATCGTGGAGCGGCTCGCGGACGGCGAGGCTTCCGTCACCGAGCTCGCGGCGCCCTTCGCGATGAGCCTGCCGGCGGTGTCCAAGCACCTGAAGGTCCTCGAGAAGGCCGGCCTGATCTCGCGCGGCCGCAAGGCCCAGTGGCGTCCGTGCCGGCTCGAACCGGAACCACTGAAGGAGGCGTCGGACTGGCTCGAGGAGTACCGGCGTCTATGGGAGGAGCGGCTCGACCGCCTCGACGGATACCTGCGCACGCTGCAGGGGAAGGAGCAAGACGATGACTGAGGTCACCGCAGAGGTCACGTTCACGCGGATGATCGACGCGCCGGCCGACCTGGTGTTCAAGGCCTGGACCGACGGCGAGCATCTGATGAAGTGGTACGCGCCCGAGGGGTTCGGGGTCGCACGAGCCGAGGCCGACGCGAAGCAGGGCGGCGCGTTCTCGATCGTGATGCAGGGCCCCGACGGCGCCGAATATCCGCTCTGGGGCACCTACACGGAGTTCGAGCCGCCAACCAAGCTCGTGATGACGTCGACGGCCGCCGGCCCAGACGGCACGCCGGCGCTCGACTCGATCACCACGGTCACGCTCATCGATCACGACGGCAAGACCGAGATGACCGTGCACGAGAAGGCGAGCGCACTGACGCCGGAGGCGGCGCCGATGCTCGCCGGCATGGAGGTCGGGCTGCTGCAGACCCTCCGCAAGCTCGACGACGTGGTCACCGGCGTGATCGATCGCTCGATCGTCCTGAGCCGGATGCTCCACGCGCCGCGCGAGCAGGTCTTCGAGCTGTGGACCTCGGCCGAGCACCTCGCCAACTGGTGGGGTCCCAACGGGTTCACGCTGACCACCCACGAGGCCGACATCCGGCCGGGCGGCGTGTGGCGGTTCACGATGCACGGCCCCGACGGAACCGACTACCCGAACAACATCCACTACGAGGAGGTTCGGGCGCCCGAGCTGATCACGTTCGTGCACGGCGACGACGTCGGCGAGATGCCGTCGTTCCACGGGACGATCACGTTCGACGACTTCCAGGGGATGACCATCCTCACGATGCGCACGGTCTTCCAGTCGACCGACGAGCTGCAGCGTCAGGTCGAGCGGGTCGGCGCGATCGAAGGCGGCAACCAGACCCTGGACCGGCTGGTCGGGTACGCCGACCAGGTCATCAAGGCGCGGCACGACGCCCAGTAGTTCCGTCGGCCCGGCCGAGACGCTCGTGCGGCGTCTCGGCCGGGTCGCCGTTTTGTCCGGATCCTTAGGCGAGCGCGGCCGCCGGGGCTTCCTTCCGCGGATCGACGAACGGGATCGAGGCGGTCGTTCCTTCGATCGTCGTGCCGTGCTCGGTGTGGATCTCGAGCTTCGTCCCCGGCTCGGCCATGTCGATCGGCACCCAGACGAACCCGATGTTCCTTGCCAGGCCGGGCGACCACACGGCGTCGGTGACGCGACCAACGGCCTTCCCGTCGCGCATGACATCCCAGGGTCGCGAAAGCTCTGCGCGGAGTTGCTCGCCGGGAAGGTCGAGGCCGACCAGTTTGCGGTCGACGCCCTTCGCCTTCAGCGCCTCGAGCGCCGCCTTGCCGATGTAGTCCTGCGGCTGATCCTCGACCAGGCGCTCGAGCCCCATCACATGCAGCGGCGTGTCGTCGAGCGTCATGTCCGACCCGTAGTTGAAGATGCCACCCTCGATCCGGCGAGCCTCGCACGGCGCGATCGGCTTGATCCCGAACTCCTCGCCCGCGCCGGCGACAGCGTCCCACAGGTCGTCCCCGCGAGAATAGTCAAGTAGGTTGACTTCAAAGCCGGGGATCGCCGTCCAGCCCGTCCGGCTGATCAGCACGGGGATGCCGTCGATCGAGAAGTTCTCGCACCAGTAGTACTTGATGTCGTAGATCGCCGAGCCGACGAGCTTCTCGAGCGTCTTGGCCGACAGCGGCCCCTGCACCTGCATGGGGTGCACGTCGGGCAGCGTGACCTTCGCGTTCAGGCCGCTCGACGCGGCCACACCGAGCGCGTACAGCCCGGCGTCGGAGTCCGCGAGCTGCATCCACCACTTGTTCTCGTCGACGTGGAGCAACACCGGGTCGTTCACGATGCCGCCGTCGGGCGCCGTCACGATCATGTACTTGCCCTGCTTGACCGCGCACTTCGTCAGGTCACGGCAGGTGATCATGTCGATCAGCTTGTCGGCGTCCGGCCCGCTGACCTCGACGGTGCGTTCCACGCCGACGTCCCACATCGTGACGCCCTCGTTCAACAGCGCGTACTCGACGTCCGGGTCGTCGTAATAGCCCGGGAGGTACATGTGGTTGTAGATGTCGTACGCGGTGCAGCCCGCGCGCCGGGTCGCGTCGAAGTAGGGGGACCGTCGGTACCAGGGACCGAAATACAGGGTCGCGCTCTGCTCGAGCATCTCCGAACGTTCGTTGGTCACGGGCTCACTCCCTTTCCCACCTCGGCCCCGATGGCCGAACGGCCACCCTACGCCCGGCCCGCCGGTCGCAGGTAACCGCCGGTTGCGCCGCCAGCCGTCCTGGCGGATGCTGCCCCCCACTGACCAGAAGGGGGACGGGATGGCCGAGTTCGACATGGGGCTGGTCCAGCGCGGGGCGAGGAACCGGAGGACGCCCTACTACGAGGCGGAACAGCGCCACTCGCCGCTCGGCTACACCGTCTACAACCACATGTACTTCCCGATCCGGTTCGACTCGTTCGAGAACGAGTTCGACGCGCTGCTGAACGACGTGACGGTCTGGGACGTCGCCGTCGAGCGGTGCCTCGAGATCTCGGGGCCCGATGGGTTCCGCTTCGCGCAGCTGCTCACGTGCCGCGATCTCTCCAAGTGTGCGGTGGGGCAAGCGAAGTACGTGCTCGTCTGCGACAGCGACGGCGGCATCATCAACGACCCGGTGCTCACCCAGATGGACGAGAAGACCTTCTGGTTCGCCCTTGCGTCCAGCGACGCCTTGCTGTTCGCTCGCGGGCTGCGGAACGCCTACCCGGACCTGAACGTCACGATCCGCGAGGCAGACGTCGCGCCGATGCAGATCCAGGGCCCGAAGTCGAAGGATCTGATGCAGGCGCTGGTCGGCGATGAGGTGCTCGACATCAAGTACTACTTCTGGAAGCGCTTCGACCTCGGCGGCATCCCGGTGGTCGTGACACGAACGGGATGGACCTCGGAGGTGGGTTACGAGATCTACCTCGAGGACATGTCGAAGGGCACCGAGCTCTGGGACAAGGTGATGGCGGCCGGTGCGCCGTTCAACGTGCGTCCGACCGGCCCGTCGGACATCCGCAGGATCGAGGGCGGCATCTTCAACTGGGGCGCCGACATGACGTACGAGAACAACCCGTACGAGATGGGTCTCGGCCGGCTCGTCGACGACCTGCCGGAGGACGCGTCGATCTCGATCGCGGCGCTCAAGCGGATCGCGAGCGCGGGCGTCGAGCGGCAGATCAACGGCGTCGAGCTCGACGGCGACCCGTTCCCGGCACTGAACAACGTGAAGTGGCCCGCGCTGGACGGCAACGACGTCGTCGGCAAGGTCACGAGCGCGATCTATTCGCCCCGGCTGCAGAAGAACATCGGCTACTGCTGGCTCCCGAAAAGCAAGTCTGGGATGGGCTCAACGGTCGCGGTCGACACGGAGTGGGGCAGGCGCATGGCATCGGTCGTCGAGATGCCCTTCGTAGACCCGGACAAGCGCATCCCCGTGGCGTAACGTCGCGGCACCTTCTCTGTGATCGGAGGAACCGCATGCGTCGTCTTGTGCTGCGCCGGAGCTTCGCCGTGGGGAGTCTCCTCGTCGCGATGGCCGTCCCGCTTACCGCACCGACTCCTGCCTCAGCCGTCACCTTCTCGTTCGCGTTCTCGCACGGGACCGAAACGGTCATCGGCACCTCCGGGAGCGATCTTCTGACCATCACCTGCACCGGGGGGACCCTGGAAGCGAGTGGGGTCGACTCCGCGGAGGGCTGCGGCAACATCAAGCGCATCGTGGTGAAGGCGGGCGACGGCGACGACACCCTGGATGTCACAGCGGTGTCGCATTCCAGCTTCATCATCGCGACCGCCACCACGTTGATCGGTGGCAAGGGAGACGACCACGTCTACACGGGTCCCGAGGACGACACCGTTGACGCGGGCCCGGGCCGCGACTATCTGTACCCGTTCGCTGGTCATGACGCCTTCGACGGAGGCTCCGGGTACGACGACCTTCTCACGACCAACGGGAAGGACCAAACCATCACGAACACGAGCTATGACGGGCTCGGGCACGCGTCGCTCACATCGATCGAGGCGTGCATCCTCACGAGCGGCTCGACCAACGACACGCTCGACAGCACGGGCTGGACGAAGAGGACCGGGTCCCCCGCGCTGTTCGGGGGCGACGGCAACGACACGCTGCTCGGCGGACCGATGGGGGAGACGCTCAATGGCGGCGCCGGTGCCGACATCCTCAAAGGCGGCGGCGGGAACGACTACCTCACCCCCGACGCATCGGCGGTGCCGTCCGATGACACGATCGTCGGTGGACCTGGGCATGACACCGTGTACGCCGCGATGTACGGCGGCGGTTCGATCCAGGACACGGTGATGACCCTGGGCGGCACCGACACGATGAGCGGCATCGAGTACGTCCAGGCCTCCGACGATGCCTCCTTCGCAGGGCCGGCGCTCGTGGACGCCTCCGGCTTCCACGGCGCGATCGACGTGACCGGCTCTCTGTTGGGAGACACGGTGATCGGTGGGCTGGGGAACGACTTCTTCCAAGGACACGCCGGCAACGACACGTTCGATGGCAAGCAGGGCACCGACACGCTATCGACCACGATCGTCGGAGCGGGAACGGTGAACGTCTCGTCGGGGAGCGCGACTTCGACGACCGACGGAACGGATTCGTTCGATCATGTAGAGCGCGTGTTCGTACACGGTGACTCGGCGGCACAGTCGTTCGGAGCCTCCGCGTTTTCGGGGAGGGTCACGATCGAAGGCAACGGCGGGAACGACTCAGTGAACGGCAACGGTGCCAACACGATCTACGAGTCGAGCGCGACCTCGCCTGTCGTCGTGACCGACACGGAGATCACCGCGGGGAGCAGTGACGTCCTGCTCACGAATGTCGGGCATGTCTACATCGGCTCTTCGTCTATCGCGCCGATCTCGATGGATGCGAGCGCGTTCTCGGGCTCCGTGCGGCTGTACGGCAACACCAAGAAGGACACACTGATCGGATCGCCGCACGCCGACTGGCTGGTCGGCTTCGGAGGCCACGACGTACTCAAGGGCCTCGGTGGGGACGACAAGATCTGGGGGAGCCCCGGGGACGATGTCTATCGGGGCGGGCCCGGGAAGGATCTCTGCGACAACGGGTCGGGCGACAACGCAACCTCGTGCGAGGGCAAGGCGCCGAAGTTCCCGACGTAGCGGTCTGGATTGCGTGCCGTGCGGGCCGTATCGTGCGTGCGGCCCCGGCGGGCGGGGATGCGCGAAAGGGGACCAGGTGATCGCTTCAGCTGACTGGGTGATGATCGTGCTGCGCTTCTTCCACATCGTGGGCGGGGCGCTGTGGGTTGGGTCCGCCTTCCTCTTCGTTGCGGTGATCGGCCCCGCGGCCGCCGATGTCGGTCCCAAAGCCGGGCCACTGATGGAGGTCGCAGTCAAGAAGTACAAGGTCTCCAAGCGGATCACGGTGTTCGCCACGAGCGCGGTGGCCGCCGGTTGGTTGCTGTGGCTCAAGGACCTCCGCGATTACGACTGGCACGTCTCGACCTGGGTCTTCCACTCTGGCGGCTTCGGGCTCGCGCTCACGCTCGGCGGCATCCTGGCGTCGATCGCCTGGTACGAGGGCTTGTTCCACGTGGGCAAAGGTGTGGAGGAGCTCGTTGACGTCGGCAGCGAGATCGCCGCATCTGAAGGTCCCCCGCCGCCCGAGAAGATCGCCCGCGTCCAAGCGATACAACAGAGCCTGATGGTGCACGGCCGGGTCGACATCGTGTTACTCCTGCTCGCCGTGACCTTCATGTCGACGGCCCGCTACTGGTAGTCAGTCGGCGACGCCGCCACCGTCCACCGGCAGGGCGGCTCCGGTGACGTACGAGGACTCGTCGCTCGCGAGATAGAGAACCCCGAACGCGATCTCCTCTGGCGTGGCCATCCGCGCGATCGGCCGGTGGACGACCGTCTGCTCCAGGTATTGGTCCCATGTCAGCCCCTGTGCCCGGGCGTCCTCGCGCTCCATCGGCGTGTCGGTGTCGCCGGGACAGATCGCGTTCACGCGGATGCCTTGCGGACCGTGGTCGATCGCCATCGCCTTGGTCATCACGACCATGCCGCCCTTCGCGGCGCAGTACGCCGCCGACTTCGGACCGCCGACCAGC
>Ga0207693_10002698_pt1 | contig 15384 bp, 9 predicted proteins | sample LARL81metaG_FD_184347 | JGI IMG/M metagenome (GOLD analysis project Ga0207693, IMG submission 184347) | Corn, switchgrass and miscanthus rhizosphere microbial communities from Kellogg Biological Station, Michigan, USA - LAR L8-1 metaG... | ecosystem: Host-associated > Plants > Roots >...
TGCGGACGAACACCGCGATCGAACTCGAGATTGCCGACAATCTTGCGTGAGGCAAGATCGACTGCAACCATGTTGGTGCCATCGGTTCCAGGCTTACCGACGCCGGAATTGCCGTAGATGGGAACGTAGGCGAATCGACCGTCGGGAGAAGCAATCACTTCATGCCCTGTTACTCCACCTTCGGCGACAGCTGCGACCTGCTTGCCTGATTCGGGATCGATGATGCCGAGAGTCTGATCTCCCTTGTTAGCGACGAGAAGGAGTCCGCGAGAAGCCGCACTTGCTGAAAATTCGGACACCAGTCCGACGGCAACAACCAAGACAAGCGGAAAAATCAGCAACACTCGTGTCATATTATTTGGCTCCGAGATCATCGTGCTCGTGGTAGTTCGGATACTTTGGACGCGGAATTTCCGGCAGCGGATGCTCTTTCAATTGCTGCATCACTACTTCGATGGCCTTTTCGAGTTGTGAGTCTTTGCCTTGCCGCCACGCTGCAGGCTCGAGATCGACCTCAACATCGGGCGGAACGCCGACGTTCTCCACTTCCCACTCGCCTTTGAGCCCATAGAGGGCCGCTCTCGGCGCGGTCACGCGGCCTCCATCGATCAGTTCGGGATAACCACCGATGCCGACCAAACCGCCCCAAGTTTTCTTACCAATCAGTGGACCAATTCCAGCGTTGCGGAAGTACCAGGGCAATGCGTCTCCGCCGGAGCCGGACATTTCGTTGATCATCATCACCTTGGGCCCGTAGATCGCTTCCGATGGGCTGGACCAGTCGTGGCCTTCCCGAGCCACAACCTTGCTCATGAGTGGACGCTTCAGGTACTCGATAATATAGTCCGCCAGCTGTCCGCCTTCATTGAAGCGTTCATCGACGATGGCAGCTTCTTTGCCAACCTGGGCGAAGTAATAACGATTGAAACTGGTATATCCTCCGCCAGCGGTGTTGGGCACGTGGACGTAAGCAACTTTGCCTCCCGTCGCTTGATCGACTCGGCGGCGATTGTCTTCGATCCAGGCAAGATGACGAAGATTTTCTTCGCTGTCGACGGGAACGACTGTTACGACGCGAGAGTCTTTGGCGTCAGGATTGGCACCGACTTTCAGCACGACCTGCTTTCCGGCAGTCTCTTCGAAAAAGCTGTAGATGTTATCTGAGGCGTGCAAATCGCGGCCGTTGACTGCGAGAATATAGTCCCCGACTTTTACATTGACGCCAGGTTGGGTGAGAGGAGCCTCGTTGCCTGGATTCCAGTTTTCGCCGTTGTAGACTTTAGCGACACGGTAACGATTGTTCTCGAGGCTGTAATCAGCTCCGAGCAATCCACTTTTGACCTTTTTCGGCTCTGGATTCACTTCTCCGCCGCCGACGAACATGTGGCCGACCGTCATCTCTCCCAAGCATTCTTGAAAGAGATAGGTGAGTTCATCGCGCGAGGCGATTCCATCAAGGTATGGAGAATATTTTTTCTTGACCTTGTCGAGATCGAGACCATGATAGTGCGGGTCGTAGAAGAAGTCGCGCTCGATGCGCCACGTCTCGTTATATATCTGCTTCCATATTGCGCGAGGCTCGACGTACACTTCCCAGCCATCGAGTTTCAGAGGGCCGAATCCCGGCTTGGGGGAACCGCCACCGCCACCTCCCGGTGTGTCATCCGGTGAAGCCGTCGTCCAAGAGTCGCCTTTGCGGTACAGAATTTTTTCGCCGTCGAATGAGACCGCGTAGTCGTTCACATCCTCAAGCACTTTGTCGACTTTGCGCTTGCTCAAATCAAACTTCTGGATGGTCTGGCTGACGTTAGGTTGATCGTCTTCCGTAATGACCAGCGGCCCTTCGGAGAGAAAGAGAATTCCGGTTTTTCCCGGCAGCATGTTGAGATAGTTCTTTGCCGGAATTGGAAGCGAGAGGATGCGCTGGCCAATGCCGTCGATGTCGAGCTTTACGACGACCGGCTCCTCTTTCTTATCTTTGTCGTCTTTGCCCTTGTCTTTATCTTTGTCGTCCGATGATTTGTTCTTGTCTGCGTCGGCGGACCTGGACTTGTCCTTACTTTTGTCTTTCTGCTGATCCTTGGACTTGTCTTTGTCCTTGTCCTGATCGGGCTTCTTCTCGTCCTTGGGCTTCTCTTCGTCACTTTCGGGAGCCAGCGGCGATTTCTCGTCTTTGCTGAGGACAGCCACGTACACGCTGCGAGTAACGCGGTGTTCATCGCTCGTCATGTCGAGGCCAGCCGGCGAGAGACCCGTGTTGGTCGAAGCCATGAAGTACAGATACTTGCCATTCTTGTCCCACTGGGGAAATGTGGCGTCGCTCATGCCGTCGGTAACTTGGTAGAACTTGGATTGCTCCAGCGAATAAACGAAGACTGCGTGCAGCCCACTCGGGAGTTGCCTTGCATAAGCGATCCACTTGTTATCGGGCGACCAAGTCTGGCTGAGTTGGGTTGGACCGAAGCCGCCGAACCAATCAGCGTCAACAAGCTTCGGCGTTGGCTTATCGAGATCGACGTACCACAATTGCAGGCGCTTATCCGCGTACGCGATTTTCTTGCTGTCAGGAGACCAGGTTGGCGTGTAGAAGAACGACGGCGGATTGCCGAGATTGATGTGACGAACTGTCCCGAGACCGTTCTGATCGCGGACGCAGAGTTCGTATTCGCCGGATTCGTCGGAGAAGTAAGCGATGGATTTGCCGTCAGGCGACCACGAAGGATCGCGGTCGGCTACCGCGGGACTGTGCGTCAGGTTCCGAATGTCTCCTTTATCGGTGGGAACCGTGAAGATCTCGCCCCAAGCCTCGAAAATCGCGCGCGCGCCGGTGGGCGAAATGCCGAAGTTCTGAACACGTCTGGGCTCGACCTTCGCGAAATGCGGGCGAACTGAGCCGAGATCGCCCTCGATGCGGATGCTCACGTTGTGCGCTTGTTTTGTTTGCAGGTCGAACAACTTGATGGCTCCGAATTGCTCGATGACGATGGCATCTGGCCCTGCAGTGGCCGTTTTGAAATCCAGTCCGTCGCTGTGAAGCGCCTCCGTCACTTGTTTCGTTTTTGTGTCGTATGCGAAGAGGCTGACCGGACCATTCCGATCGGAAAGGAAGTAGATCGTGTCGCCAACCCACATGGGATGGTGATCGTTGGAGTTCTCGCGCGGAATTTTGACGATACTCGAATCTTTGAGGTCGGCGATCCAGATGGGCGTGGTTTGCCCGCCGTGATAGCGCTTCCACGCCTGCTGCCACTTCGGATGCGGGACGTAAGCAATGTGCGTGCCATCGGGCGAGAAGGATGCGTCTTCTGCGATCGGGAGTGGCAGCCCAGTGGGCAGACCGCCGTCGACGGGAACCGCGAAGATCTGGTCCTCAAAGTGGATGAAGTTGCTGCCTGCGGAAGTAAAGAAAACTTTCTTGCCGTCGGGAGTCCAGCCGCCTGCGTATTCTTCGGATGGATGATACGTGAGCCGACGTGGAACTCCACCGGCTGCGGGAACGACAAAGACATCGAGATTGCCGTCATATTCGCCGCTGAACGCGACCATACCGCCATCCGGGGAAAAGAATGGCAGCGATTCGGTGCCGACTCCTGATGTGAGACGGTGAGCCACGCCACCTTCGCGAGACACGGACCAGAGATCGTCAGCGTAGTTGAATACGATCGATGTTTTGCTGACAGTTGGATAGCGCAGCAGAAGTGGCGGATCAGATGGTGCAGATTGGGCGAAGGCGGACGCAAGAAGAATTACGGCGGCGGCAAGGAATTGGCGCATGTTGGGGCTCCGAGACACGTTCTGGGCGAAGGGGCAGTTTAGTTGGCTGGGGGGTCGGGGTCAAGGATTGCTGATTGAGCAACGGCCGTTGCTCGTGGATAGAGTTCGCGGGCGAGGGCGCCCGCGCCACACAGCCAGGCTAATCTTTGCGGCGCGTTTTGCCTGGGAGGCTGGCGGGATTTTCGTGGGTGCGTTCACGGAAGCTGCCGCGGAGGCCTGCGGCCAGGCCGACGCTGGATTCACCGAATTTGTCGCGCAGCTTGTCGGCTGCGGCGAGGGCATCTTTCCACCGCTGCTGACGTCCACCATCTAGTAGGTCGATCTGCACTGCTGGCGTTGTAAATTGCGAGGCCTGCACTCCTAGCAGACGGATCTCGCTTCCCTTTTTCCAATTCTTGCGGAAGAGCGCGCGGATATTTTCGAAAATTTCGATGTCGAGTTGCGTGGGATTTGGCAGCGTGTGGGAGCGCGTGATCGTGCTGAAATCTTTGTAGCGCAGTTTTAGTTGGAGGGTGCGGGCGTGGAAGTTCGCTTCGCGCAACCGGCGTCCAACCATTTCGGAAAGCCGCATCAGCGTAGATTCCAGTTTCGCCGGATCTGCGGTGTCTTCGTTGTATGTGTGTTCGTGGCTGATGGACTTGGCATCGTGTTCAGCTGCGACTTCTGAGTCGAACCATCCGCCCGCATCTTCGCCGCGAGCTTTGCCGGCTAGCGCAAGACCCCATTTTCCGAAGCGCTCTTCGAGTTCGGCTTCTTCGAGCTTGGCGAGATCTCCGACTTTATTGATGCCCAGCGCATGCAGATGCGACTCCATCACCTTGCCTACGCCAGGAATTTCGCGCACGTCGAGCGGAGCAAGGAATTTCGCCTCTTCACCGGGAAGGATGTAAAGAACGCCGTTGGGCTTTGCCTGACCAGACGACACTTTTGCAATCAGGCGCGAACTGCCAATTCCGACCGAACAGTTCAGGCCGGTTTCGCCCTTCATGCGCTGATGCAAGTTGTGCGCGGCTTTGAGCGGAGGGCCGTGCAGGCGCTCGGTTCCGCTCATGTCGAGATAGGCTTCATCAATGGACGCCATCTCGACTTGTGGCGTGAAGGTACCGAGGATTTTGTAGACTTTTTCCGAGCATTCGCGGTAACGGTCAGGATGTCCGTCGACAAAAATGGCGTGTGGACATTGCTTAGCGGCAGTGCGCAAGGGCATGGCAGAGTGCACCCCGTACTTACGCGCTTCGTACGATGCCGCAGAGACCACGCCGCGCTCGTCACGCTGGCCACCGACTACGACTGCTTTTCCCTTGAGAGAAGGATCGTAAAGTTCTTCTACGGAGACGAAGAAGGCGTCCATGTCGACGTGGAAGATGGTACGGGTGAATCCGGCCTGATGTGCGGCAGCCATTGGCACATAAAATTCTAGCAGTGCCGCAATGAAGGTAGATCCCCGCGAGATTTTCGATTCGATCAGATCCGATTAGGACGGAACGCCAACCAAAGGCCTTTCGGGAGCCGAGGCGGCCGATCTCATCTGTTTCACCCTGTCGTAGATCTTGCCGTATTCCCGCGCGGAGGCGTTCCATGAAAAGTCTTGCGACATTCCGTTGCGCATCAGTCCCTGCCAGGAAGTGTGATCGCGGAAGGCCCGAAGAGCTTCCTTGATGGTCAGCAGGAGTGACTCGCCGTTGTATTCCGTGAATTTAAAACCTGTGCCTTTGCCCGTGCGGGCATCCCAGGGTTCGATCGTGTCGTCAAGGCCTCCGGTGGCGCGAACGATCGGCACCGTACCGTATTTCAGGCTGTAGATCTGGTTGAGTCCGCAGGGTTCGTAGCGCGAAGGCATAAGAAACATGTCCGCGCCTGCTTCAATTTTGTGGGCGATAGTGTTGTCGTACGCGACCTTGACCGCGATCTTGCTTGGAAATTGCCTATTGAGACGCTGGAACATTTCTTCGTACGCCTTGTCTCCGGCTCCGAGCGCCACGATGATCATGTCTTCTCGGGCCAGACGGTCGGCAATTTGAGCGATGAGGTCGAATCCTTTTTGCGCGGCGAAGCGCGAAACGATGCCAATTACCGGAAGTTTGGGATCGGCGTTTACGATTCCAAATGCAGCCAGCAGATCCTGCTTGTCTTTGGCTTTCCCCGCGAAATCCTGGGGAGAGTACTTGGCGACCGCAAATTTGTCGGTCTGCGGACTCCATTCGTCGTAGTCGACGCCGTTCAGAATTCCTGTAACCGTAGCAGCACGACCTCGCAAGACGCCTTCCAGTCCGAAACCGTACTCCGTCGTCTGAATTTCCTGGCTGTATTTCTTGCTGACCGTGGTGATGTAGTCCGAGTAGGTCAAGGCTCCTTTCAGGAAGTTCACCTGGCCGAAGAATTCCATCTTGGTCATGGTGAACAGGTCCCACGGTAGCATCAGCAACGGTAAAGTTTCGGGAGGAAATAGTCCCTGGTATCCCATGTTATGGATCGTGAAGACTGTACCCGTGTCTTTGAAGGCGGGATCATCGGCGTAGATGGTGCGCAGCAGCACGGGGATCAGGGCCGTCTGCCAGTCGTGGCAGTGGAAGATCTGGGGTGCGCCGAGAATCTTTGAGGCTTCCAGGACTGCGCGTGAAAACAGCGCGAAGCGCTCGGCATTGTCGGGGTAGTCGCCGGCAGCAGTTCCGTAGAGAGCATCGCGCTCGAAGTACTGTCGATATTCAACGAAGTAGAACTTTACGCCAGCCTGAGCGCCACCAAACACAACGGAAGGAAAGCGATACTCGTCGTCGAACGGGACCGTGACGCTGCGCACGACCGTGGCCGGATCGCTGAGCTTGGTCTGTCGATAACGAGGCAAGTAGACGGTGACCTGATGTCCAAGAGCAGCCAAAGCTTTCGGTAAAGCGCCGACAACATCTGCAAGGCCACCTGTCTTCGAATAGGGGACGCCTTCGGAAGCAGCGAACGCGATATGCATGAGTGCGGGACCTCCTAGCGCGGAGTCGCTGCCGCGCACGGTATGATGAATAGAATTGGTCGGCCCGGGGTCCGAACAACTTAAGATGCGAGTGCCGACTTGCAAGTCTACTTTCCGAGGGAAGTGAGGGTCAACGTGCCAAGGGTCGCATCTGCACGACGTCCGCAAATCAAGCCCAAATTGGGACAACACTTTCTGGCCTCCGAGGATCTGGCAGAACAGATTGTCGACGCACTAGGTGACGTGTCGGAGTCGACCGTATTAGAGATAGGCCCAGGAAAGGGGATCTTGACTTCCCTACTGGCCAAGCGGGCGCGACGGTTGATTGCAGTCGAACTGGATCGAGTGCTGGCCGCGCAGCTTCGGCTTAAGTTCGGCATGTACCGCAATGTTGAAGTCATCGAAGCTGACGTGCTCGCCGTCGACATTGATTCGTTGTTCGGGCCAAAACCGGGGCTTGGCAGACCGGGGATCGAGATCAAACCGCAACCCGTAAAAGTTGTTGGCAACCTGCCGTACTACATCACATCGGACATCCTGCTGCGGCTGTTTCATTTCTCGAAATACTTCGAGAGCATCGTAATCATGGTGCAGAAGGAAGTAGCAGAGCGGATCGCCGCAGAGCCGGGTGGGCGCGATTTTGGGATGCTTTCAGCAACCGCGCAGCTATACGCCCGCGTTGAGAAGTTGTTCACGCTACCGCCGGGTGCATTCTCGCCGCCACCGAAGGTGCATTCGACCGTGCTTCGTCTCGATATCGAGCCTCAGCAGGAGAGATTGGGAGTGGGTGGAGACGGATTCATCGACTTCCTACGGCTCTCGTTCGGACAGAAGCGGAAAACACTCTGGAATAATCTGAAAGAAAACTATCCCGAAGCTGGACTCAAGCGGGCTCTTGCAGAGGCGCACGTGAAACCGACGGCCAGGGCCGAGACGTTGAGCCTGGAACAAAGCGCCGCTGTTTTTCGTGCCTTGCGAGAAGCGGACGGCGAGTCATAGCATTGGACATAGTTCGTCTTCTCAGGCGAGGAGGAACGGTGGCCAGCACACTTCTTCGTCATCCCGCGGTGGCGGGACGTTTTTATCCGGGTGATCCTGAAGATCTGCGCGCTGAGGCGCAGAGCTATCTCTCCCCACCAGAATCAAAGAACCTGGTACGCGCAATCGGCTGCATCGCGCCACATGCGGGCTACATGTATTCGGGACATGTGGCAGGAGCCGTCTTCGCGCACATCGAGATTCCACCGCGCTGCATTGTGCTCTGTCCAAATCACACCGGGATGGGTCGGGCGTTGGCGATCATGAGCAAGGGATCGTGGGAAACACCGCTGGGCGAGGTGCCCGTCGATGAACAATTTGCCGGGTCTTTGAAGCAGCGTTTCTCTTTGATCGAAGAAGATTCGTCGGCGCATCGCGCTGAGCATGCGGTCGAAGTCGAGCTTCCTTTTCTTCAGTTGCGGCAACCGCACTTGCGATTCGTTCCGATCGCCATTGGAACCGGGCGACTCCAACCGTTGGAACAACTCGGGTTAGCTCTCGCAGAGGTCATCAAGGCACAAAGCGAGCCGGTTTTAATCGTGGCCTCGAGCGACATGAATCACTACGAATCCGACGCTGTGACCCGGGTCAAAGATCATCGTGCGATCGAGAGGATTCTGACGTTAGATCCTAGAGGTTTACACGAAACGGTTACCCAGCAGGACATCAGCATGTGCGGATTCGGTCCTGCGGTGGCAATGCTGACTGCGGCGCGACAGCTGGGAGCGAAATCAGCGGAATTGGTCAAGTATGCCACGTCCGGCGACGTCTCCGGCGATCGTGACATGGTGGTGGGCTATGCGGGCGTGGTGATCGCCTGAAGGCGGTAGACTTGGAACACAAAGGGGCCTCAAATGCCGAAGCCCCTTCTGTTTCCGAACTCAACTACTGAACTAACGATGAGGGACGCTGCCACCGCCGCCACTAGGTGCGCGGCCGGCGGGTGCGCTGTGTCCCGCGGAACTGCCCATGCTCGGGCTACGCGGTGCACTGTATCCCGGTGAGGAGTTGGGAGGTCCTGCGAATTCTGGCGAAGATCTGCCCACCGGAGTCGCGGCGAATGGTGGCGCAGAGTGTACTTGCGCGGATCCATTCTTGGAGACCTGTTGATTCAGATGGCTCATATTGTTCAGTGAGCCACGCGGAATGCCCATTCCCGCAGAACCTGCATTCACCGTCATACGCGAAGGCATGAACGAAGATGTGGTTCCAGCCCGTCCGACCATTACTGTCCTGGTCGTTCCAGCAGCAGGGGCAACCAGCGGATTCACGCGGACCGCCGTCGTCGGTCTGTAGGTGGGTACGCTGAGGAATGTTCCCCAGCCTCCGGGCTGCCAGCCCCAGCCAAAACCAGGAACGAACGCCCACGTTCCGTAGCGGTAAGGCAGCCATCCCCATGGGTAGGCAGAGGCGAACATGTAACCATATCCGGGATAGAAGCCCCAGACGCCATCCATGAATGGATCCCATCCAGCACCGGCAAAGTATGGTTGCCACATCATTCCGTAGCCGGCGACATTCGTATAACCGCCGTAGTAGCTCAGATCGCTGGCGCCGTAGCCGTAAGGAGAGTTGTTGTTCTTGGCGTATTGATCATGATAGGAAACGGCTTCCTTGTCCCAGGTATCGAGTGGGTCTTCGGCAATTTTGTGCTCAATCGAGGATTTGTCATTGTCGGCCACATTAAAACTGGCAGTCTTCTTCTTCTCGACCGACAGTTGCCCGTTGGGACCTACGACAGCCACATCTCCTTTGAAGACTGCCAAATCAGCAGATTCAGTCGACGTGTCGAGGCGGAAGTGAGCCGCGCGGTCCAGAGAAATCTTCTCACGCGAGAAATTCAGCGAGATTTGGTCTTTGCCGAGCCAGTTCACATAGGCCATTCCCTCGACCAGATTGATTTCCGACAGGCGCTGACCTGAATCGCTCAAACTGAGCTTGTTGAATTGCAGAGTAGTGTTGGGGGCAAGTCGCATTGAGCTGCCGTCTTCGAACTCGATCTCGGCACGGCCAGTCGTACCAGTGCGCAACTCCGAGCCCTGAATGATAGGCAGGTTTACAAATGCCTTTTCAAAGCCGGAGCCGGTGTTCTTATCGAGTTCAACCGAACCATGAACATCGCTGAGACGAACGATTCGTGCTTGCGAATCAGCCAACGCGGGCACCGCAAATGCCGCGACTGTCAATAAAATCAGGCTGAGTTTCGACGGGGATGGGGTGGTCATAGTGACCTCCGGGATGCTGTATCTAATTAGAACATGGTTTCGGCGAGAAAGTTGTAAAAGCTAGGTCAAGGAGGAACATTTTTGGGGCTCGGGGCAGGAATTACGGAATACGACTGGCGAATTGCAAGCTAGAAGCTGGGTTTCCAGACACCAGCGAGTTTAGAGAACAGGAACGTCAGTGACCGGCCGCGGTCACAGTTTTGCCCATGTTCATGATGCGCTGGGCGCGGGCGCGAACGATATTGAGAACGGAGCTGTCGTCGTAGATTTGCTGCAGGACGGGCTGAACGGCCGGCAGTTCAGCAAGCTCTCCGCGGCGAGCCTGATCTTCCATGTGCTTTAGTTCGTCATCCAGAGCGAGTTTCTGGTACCGGTGGTAGTAGGAGAGGCGTCGACCATACTCCAAGGTCGCGCTGACATTCTGAAAGAGAGATGTCAGCTGCTGAATGGGCGACACCGGGGAGAAGTTATATTCGGCCGAGGAAGTGCGCTGCCCATCGGAGTACACCAGCTTCTTGGATCCAGTAAATGCAAGCTTCTTATTTCCAGAGTCGATTTTTCCGGAGAAATAGTGGGCGGACTTTGCGAGATCGAAGACTTGGGCGCGTATGGCATCGGAAAAGGTGAAATCCGTCTGATAATCGTCGCGGGCGTCGGAATCGTTGGAAATCTTACCCGAAGATTCATAATGGGCACGGCCGTCCGACTGAACGGAGATTGCGTAATGTTCAGGACTGGAGTTTGGAAAATCAAGTGAGAATGAGACCGAGGCCAGGTCGGCAGCCTGAGAGAAGGCAGTAAGCCCAACGATAGACGCGAGCACAAAGCTCACTGCAATAACCCTTCCCTTCTCGAAAGAACTCTTCGTAGTTGGCCGCATACGATTTCTCATCTGCTGCTGAACTCCCGAATCTACAGATGTTTGAAATTATGCCAGAGATCGGACCGTGTGGTTCTAGCGAGCTGCCAGACGCTGGCGATTCAGTGTTCCGGCAGTGTGGAGATGGCAGATCGCGATTGCCAAGGCGTCGGAAGCGTCAAGGGGCTCAGGTGGTGTCGAAAGCTCGAGAAGGCGGGCGACCATGAGCTGAACCTGGACCTTTTCGGCCCGCCCGTAGCCCACCACAGAGGATTTGATGGTCAAAGGCGAATACTCTGCGACCTCCAGACCTGCCGATGCCGCAGCCAGCATGGCGACGCCTCGTACCTGTCCCAGCTTGAGTGCGGATTTCGCGTTCAGCGCGTAAAAGACATCCTCGATAGCGACCTGGTCTGGTTGGTGCTCCGCGATGATGGCGCCTAGGTCGGTATAGATGCGGGACAGTCGCCGAGGAAGCGGTTCTCGGGGAGAGAGCTTCACGGCACCGCAACTCAGACAACACAGCTTTCCGCTCGAGAGCATCTCGACCACGCCGTAGCCGGTGTATTCGCCACCGCAATCAATGCCCAGAACTCGCATGTGAAGAGAAGTGTACCGCAGATTTAGGACGGGGAAACTGCTGTTTGGCTGCAGCATCGACACTGCTAACAACAGATTCCTCCGTTATCGCTGCGCGAGTCGTCGGAATGACAACACCGGAGTTTACTGAATATCGTTACACGAGTGCGGCTGAGCCTCGGCCTCTGCCAAGGCTCGGCCGTCCTCAGTAGCCGGTGCCAGTTAGAGTGCTGACCTGCGGGCTGTTGTTGGCGCTGTCTGTGACGCTGAAGGTGCCGTTCGCAGCACCGGTCACGGTTGGTTTAAACACCACGCTGAAAGTACAGTTGGTATTGCTGGCCAAGGTCGTGCCGCACGTCGTTGATGACACCGGGAATGGGCCCGTCGTTTTGTAAGAAATTCCAGTCAGCGTAGTTGGGAGATTGTTCTTCAAGTACAGGGTCTTGGGATTGCTGGTAGAGCCAACTCTTGTTTTCGGGAAGGCCACGCTTGTGGGAGTAAGAACTGCCTGGGCGACACCCGCACCCGAGAACAACGCTGTTTGCGGGCTTCCAGGAGCATTGTCGAAAACGTTTAGAGTTGCGGATTCATTTCCTATGATCGTCGGAGTAAAGGTGACGAATACAGTGCATTCATGCCCGGCATTCAACGTGGAGGTACAGGTGTTCGACGTAATCGCAAAGTCGGAACTCCCCGTTAGCGTGATTTTGCTTATGTCCAAGATGGCGTAGCCGGTGTTGTTATTGATGATCGCGATCGATCGCTGCTTGCTAGTATTTACTGCATGATTACCGTAGCTGACGGACGTAGGCTGAAAAACCGGCGGCAATGCGACGTTGGGCGACCAACTGAATACTGTGCCGCATCCGTTCAACAGGATATTGCAAAGGCCTCCATACGCCGCAGTTCCATAGAATGTGCCGTTGCTGGCCTGAATAAGTCCCGCGAACGGTTCTACTCCGTCCGTGCAGTTCAGCGTTGAGCAGAAGTTGTAAACCGTGCTGACAGATCCTGCGGGCGTGAGCTGAAACAGCGTACCGCAACCTAATGCGCAAATATTGCCGTTGGCCTTGGTTCCCCCAGACTCTGTCGTGCCGTAGAAGTTGCCATCGCTGCCCTCAACAAGTTCTCCGTACGGATACTGGCCGTCGACGCAGTTGGCTAATGAACAAAAGCTGTAGAGGGTATCCAGCTGGCCGCTCGGAGTGACTCTGAATGCGGTCCCATTGCCAGTCGCACCGCCATTTACCGTAGTGCCATAGAGGTTCCCGTCAGTACCCTGTAGCAGGGCGCCATAAGGCATGGCACCGTCCTTGCAATTCGCCAGCGAGCAGAAGGTGTAGAGCGTGGTTAGCGCTCCTGAGGGAGTCAACCGGAAGATCGTGCCACCGTTTCCGGGACCGCCCAGCGATGTTGTCCCGTAAAAATTCCCATCCGTAGCCTGAATCAAATCACCCTCGGGCGAAGAGCCGTCGGCGCATTTGGAAAGAGAACAGAACGTGTAGAGAGTTGTAAGCGTTCCGCTGGGAGTTATCTTGTAGACACTGCCATCGTATGACGGGCTGCCCTGCGTCGTGCCGTAGAAATTTCCATCTTTGCCCTGCACCAACCCCGCGTGTGGGGACTCTCCGTCAGCGCACTTCGCAACTTTGCAGAAGCTGTAAAGTGTCGTGAGCGTTCCTGACGAGGTGATCTTGAAAATCGTACCTTCCTGGTTTGCTCCTCCACTCAAAGTCGTACCGTAGTAATTCCCATCAGTACCCTGCACTAACCCGCCGACCGGAGTTCGGCCATCCAGGCAATTGGTCTTGCAGAAGCTGTACAGGGTCTTCAGACCGCCCGCAGGGGTGATTCGAAAAACGCTGCCGGCATTTGCGGAACCACCGGACTGAGTCGTGCCGTAGAGATTGCCGTCACTTCCCTGCACCAGGGTGTCAGTTGGAACGGCTCCGTTGACTCCGGTGAATGTGGAAACGGTTTGGAAGGTTTGCGCCTGGGCCATAGATACGAGCCACGCGCAGCATAAGGCGACAACGCACACACGAAGTGCGGGGGGATTAAGTTTTTTCATTTTCCACTCGACAAACTCGGCCAGAGTTCAGACGGGACTTTGCTTTAACTTGTGCTCACGAAGATGGCGCAAAACAATGTGCCTAGTATCGCCCGAAGAAGATCGAAAAAGAAAGGCTTTTCGCGAGCTAATATGACTCTAGTAACGTTGACAATGCGCAACTAGATGCTCACCAGGCCCAGGCGTACGCATCAACTCGCGGATCGGCGCCCGCGCTGAGGACCCCGGTAGAAGGGTCGATGATGATTCCCCCATTTGAGCCGAGCGACCATGGGGGTGCAACGCGTAGCTTGTGACCTTTCGCGATCAGAGCTTGACGCGTCTCTTCGGGAATACGGGACTCCACCGACATGTCGCCGGGATACATCGTGTGCGGGAAGGGCGAGGCCGGAAAGCTGCGCGAGGACCAGCGCGGAGCCTCGATCGCCTGCTGGATGTTCATACCGAAGTCGACCATGTTGATGAGCGTCTGCATGGTGCGCATCACTTGATCATCGCCACCGGGACTGCCCAGGATCCCGAAGGGCTGACCATCTTTCATGATCAAGGTGCTCTGAAGAGTGCTGCGCGGACGCTTTCCCGGTTCAAGCGCATTGGCTTCTCCGCGGGTCAAGGAGTAGTAGTCCCCGCGGCAGTTGAAGATGATGCCCGTGTTTCCCATGACAACACCTGTCCCGAATAATTCGTGAAGGCTGGGTTCGAAGCTAACCATATTGTGGTCTTTATCGATTAGAGCGATATAGCTGGTATCGCCAACATGGCTGGCGTCTCCTTCGACCGTGACATGGACGGGGCGATCGAATGCTCCGGTGGCGGTCGCTTTCTCGGCAGCACCAGGCCGCAATTCAAGGGACGCTTTCGCTGGGTCGATGAGTTTTCGTCGCTCCCGTGCATAGTCCTTCGAGAGAAGAACGTCGTAGGGAATCTTGATGAAGTCCATGTCGCCGAGGTATTTCTCGCGATCAGCCATGGCGAGTTTTATAGCCTCAACGCTTGTCTGTAAGTAGTTGGCACTGTTGTGGCCGAGGGACTTCAGGTCGTATCCCTCAAGCATGTTCAACGCGATTAGCTCTGCCGGTCCCTGACTGGCTGAGGGGTTCTTGTAGATGTCGTAGCCGCGATAATTGGTTGAGACAGGAGTTTCCACTTCAGCGGTGTACTCAGCGAAATCTTCGTACCGAAACAGGCCACCATTGGCTTCTGAAAAGCGAGCGAGTTCGAGTGCGATATCGCCTTTGTAGAAGCGATCGCGGGCCGCCTTAAGCGCCTCGTGGCGGCCGTTCAACTGGTTTCGCTTCTCAGCTTCGATGAGCTTCTTTAAAGTTGACGCGAGATTAGGATTCTTGAGAAGGTCCCCGGCCTTCGGCGCGTGGCCGTTCGGAAGATAAATCTTCGTTGTGGTTGGGTATTTGAGAATTTTTGAGCTTTCGGCGATGTAGCCCGCCCCTCGTTCGCTGAGCGGGAAGCCATTTTGTGCCAGGTCGATGGCTGGTTGAAGCACCTGCTCGAAGCTCATCGTGCCCCAACGATCGAGCAGGATGTACCAGGCATCGACTACTCCTGGGATGCCGCCTGAGAGCAGGCCATCGCTCTCTGGAATTTTGCCGCCGTTGTTCTTCTGATACCACTCGATGGTCGCCAGTTTCGGGGCGCGAGGCTCGGCGTTGATGGCGTAGACCTTCTTTTCGCTCGCACTATAGACAAGCAGTTGAGCGTCGCTGCCCACGCCGTTTAGAGAAAAATCGGTGACCGCAAGCGCGGCCTGACCCGCTACGGCGGCGTCGAATGCATTGCCACCCGCACCGAGGATCTGCCGCGCTGCTTCCGTCGCCTCGGCTTTCATTGAAGCGACGGCTGCGTGGCGTCCACGAAT
>Ga0207693_10002699_pt1 | contig 15380 bp, 19 predicted proteins | sample LARL81metaG_FD_184347 | JGI IMG/M metagenome (GOLD analysis project Ga0207693, IMG submission 184347) | Corn, switchgrass and miscanthus rhizosphere microbial communities from Kellogg Biological Station, Michigan, USA - LAR L8-1 metaG... | ecosystem: Host-associated > Plants > Roots >...
GATCGACTGGGACGAGCGCCTGACTCTCTGGCGCATGCGCCACTACAAGGTGGTTTCGCGGATCATCGGCGACGAGGTGGTCGGCACCCAAGGCACTCCCGTCGAGCTGTTGGGAGGCTTGATCAAGCAGAGGTTCTTCCCCGAGCTCTGGGATGCCCGCAACCGGCTGACTGCGCTCGCCAACGAGGAATGAGCTCAGCCGAGCTCTGGAGCGGCGGCAACCACGAGCTGGTCGCAGCTCGCTTGGCTGAGATCCACGACCCCGTCGTCGAAGCGCCGTTGGACATCAATTCCCAGACGTCCTCCGGCGAGTCCGAGACCGCCGAAGGCGTGCGCGAGCCACGGGGTTATCTACTTGTTCGGGGGGATCGTCGCTGATGGCCACGCTGACTTTGCGCGAGGAGGCAACCGGCCTACTTCAGCGGCTGCTCCGGCTTGACACCGTCAATCCACCGGGCAACGAGACACTGGCGGCAGATCTGCTGCGCGATTACCTCGCCGAGAACGGGGTCGAGGCGGAGCTGTTTGCGAGGGAGCCCGCCCGTGCGAATCTCGTGGCGCGGATCCGCGGTCGTGGTGAAGGGCCGCGGTTGCTGCTGCTCTCACACACGGACACCGTGCTGGCGGAGGCGAGTGAGTGGCAGCTCGATCCGTGGTCGGGCGAGCTCCGCGACGGTGAGATCTGGGGCCGTGGCGCCCTCGACATGAAGGGGCAGGTGGCGGCCAACGCGGTGGCCATCGCCTCGCTTGCTCGCGAAGGCTTCGAGCCAAGCGGCGACCTGATCTTCGCCGCCACTGCCGACGAGGAGGTCGGCGACGACTTCGGCCTTTCCTGGCTCTGCCGCGAACATCCGGACGCGGTTCGCGCCGAATACTGTGTCAACGAAGGCGCCGGCGACCGCATCGATTTCGGCGCCGGCCTGATCTTCTACCTCTGCTCCGCTGCTGAGAAGATGAGCTCCCCTTTTCGGCTGCGGGTACACGGCCGCAGCGGCCATGCCTCGATGCCGGGCATCGCCGACAACGCGCTCGTCAAGGCGGCGGGGCTGATCGAGCGGCTCGCGGCGTTCCGGCCGGAGCCGCGGCTCGAACCGGAGCTCGCTGCCTTCCTCCAGCTGCTCGTCGGCCGCGATGTGAGCGCCGAGGAAGCTCTGGACGTCGCCCGCGCGGTGCATCCGCTGGCAGGCGAGCTGGTCGAGCCGCTGCTCGGAATGACCGTCTCGCCGACGATCATCTCCGCCTCGCAGAAGCGCAATGTGATCCCGGCACTTTGCGAGCTGATCTGCGACACCAGGCTGCTGCCGAGCGAGACGCAAGCCGAGGCGGAGAGCCTGCTCCGCAAGGTCCTTGGCCCGGGCGATTACGACTTCGAGTGGATCGAGGGCCAGGGCGGCACGCGTTCGCCGCTCGGCACGCCGCTCTGGTCTGCCATCGAGAGCTTCGTCTCTGCGGAGGAGCCGGCGGCCAAGGTGGCACCCGTCTGCCTCGCCGGCTTCACGGACAGCCACTGGCTCAGAGAGGCCTTCGGCACGGTCGCATACGGCTTCTTTCCGCTCCGCACGATGGACCCCGAGGTCGCTGCGCGCCTCGTCCACTCGGCCGACGAGCGGATCGCTGTCGACGACCTCGAGCTCGGGGTCCGTTTCCTACGACACGTCGCCCAACAGATCGGAGGTTGACCGTGGTACCCGAAGCGCCGCTGGAGCAGACCGAGTCCGGCCTCGTCCCGAAGGGCGATGGCTGGTTCGTCGTCAATGCCAAGGAAGCCCGTTGGCTGGAGCACAAGACCTTCGGCTCCGGGACGACGTTCGAGGGCGATCCAGAGTTCAAGGAGCTCGGGATCAACATCGGAGTGCTGGAGCCCGGCCAACCGCTCTGTCTCTACCACCGGGAGAGCGCGCAAGAGAACTTCCTCGTTCTCTGGGGCGAATGCCTGCTGCTCGTCGAAGGGGAGGAGCGGCGACTGAAGGCCTGGGACTTCGTCCACTGTCCCCCCTGGACCGAGCACGTCTTCGTGGGAGCAGGTGACGGCACGTGCGGGATTCTCGCGGTCGGCGGTCGAGCCCAGCAGGACATCGTCTATCCGATCTCCGAGCTTGCTGCCCGGCACGGCGCGAGTGTCGAGAAGGAGACGCCGAATCCGAAGGAGGCGTATGCGCCGTTCGGCAGGTCGGCCCAGATGCCTTACCGCGGCCAGCTCGACGACGCGAGCTAGTCTCTCTCGACGATGGCCGAAGACAAGAAGATCCGACTCGGCGGTATGGCGCTCGCGAACGGCGTGCTCGTGCACGGGCCTACGGCCTGGGCCTGCGCGATCCGAACGGCGGAGGGCGAGCTGAAGGTCGAGTCCGCTGCCAAGAGCTTCCGCGCCGCGGAGGTCGAGCAGCCGTTCCTGCGAGGCCCCGCCCGGCTTGCCGAGGTGATGTTGTTGCTGCCGCAGGTCCGCCGCGCGCTGCCCGAAGCGCGACTCCCGTTCGAGCGCCGCAGCGTCCTCGCGGCAATGTTCGGCGGTGCCATCGTCGCCCGGCTGATCAAGGCGTCGCGCCTGCGCCCGTTCGCGCAGGAGCTGCTCGCCGGCGTCATTTCGCTCGCTCCGGCTGCGCTTGCCCTACGGGGTTCGGACGTGGCCGCCTACCACGGCGCCGAGCACATCTCGATCGGTAGCTACGAGCACGGGGAGACCCGTTCGAAGGAGCACGAGCGCTGCGGCTCGCACATCGTCGGCCCGCTGCTCGTCAGCTCGGCAGTCGGAGGCGCGCTGGCCGCTCGCGCACCCGAGCGCCTGCGTGGCCCTGCCCGCGCGGCGGCGCAGCTCGGCGCGGTCGGTGTCGCGACGGAGCTGTTCAGCTGGATGGTTCGCCATCCTGATCACGGACTCTCACGCGCGCTCGCGAAGCCCGGCCACGAGCTGCAGCACCGGCTTGCAACCGAGGACCCGAGCCCCGAGCAGCTGGAGGTCGCCGAGGCCGCCCTCGCCGCCTGTCTGAAGCTCGAGCATGGCGCTGCAGGAAGGCACTAGGAGGCGGCTTCCGCCGGAGATCTTCGAGCTCCCCGTCGAGAAGATGCGGGAGGGCTACTACACCGACGCGTACTTCAACCATGCACGGTCGACGTTGCTCGAGGACGGACGACGTCCCCGCGTCGTGATGCAGGTCTTCCAGAAGAACGACGCACATCTCGGCGGCATGGACGAGGCAATCGCGATCCTCAAGCTGTGCTCGGAGGAATGGGACGATCTCAGCGTCCACGCCCTCTATGACGGCGATCGGATCGAGCCGCACGAGTCGGTGATGACGATCGAGGGGGACTACACCTCGTTCGCGCACCTGGAGACGCTGTACCTCGGGGTACTCGCGCGGCGCACGCTGATCACATCGAACGTGGTGCGTGTGCTCGAGGCGGCGAACGGCAAGCCGATCATCTTCATGCCCGCTCGGCACGACCATCATCGCGTGCAGACCGGCGACGGCTACGCGGCCTACGTGGCGGGCCAGGTGGTCGGGGCGCCGATCGGCGTCACCTCGGACGCGCAGGCCTCCTGGTGGGGCGGCAAAGGGGTCGGCACGGTTCCCCACGCGCTGATCTCGGCCTACGGCGGCAACACGGTGCTGGCCGCCACGAAGTTCGCCGACTGGGCGCCGGACGATCTGAACATCGTCGTGCTTGTCGATTTCGAGAACGACTCGGTGGCGACGGCCCTGGAGGTCGCGCGTGCCCTCGGGCCCCGGCTTTGGGGGGTCCGGCTGGACACGTCGGAGTCTCTCGTCGACCGCTCGCTCTGGGACGAGCTTGGCGACTTCAAGCCCACCGGGGTCAACGAGCGCCTGGTTCGGAACGTGCGCGACGCGCTCGACCGAGACGGCTTCGAGCGGATCAAGATCGTCGTGTCGGGCGGCTTCACCGCCGAGAAGATCCGCGAGTTCGAGGAGCGGGGCGTTCCGGTCGATTCCTACGGCGTCGGCTCGTCACTCATCCGCGGTTCGAACGACTTCACCGCCGACGTCGTCCTCACCGACGGGCGTCCGTCGGCCAAGGCCGGCCGCCGCTTCCGTCCGAACCCGCGGCTCGAGCTCGTCGAGTGAGCCGTCGCACGATCGTCACCGCACGTGCCTGAGCTTCCGCTCCCTGCACATTTCGATCCGAGCCGTGTCGGCGAGGTCTGGCGGGTCCCGTACGAGGACCGCGCACGCGAGGCGCCGGAGTGGGCGAGCGATCACGGCATCGGGCCGGCAGCAGAGGACATCCTTCGCGTCTGCCTCCTCGCCGTGGACGTCCAGAACACGTTCTGCATCCCCGACTTCGAGCTCTTCGTCGCGGGGCGATCGGGTACTGGGGCAGTCGACGACAACCGTCGTCTCTGTGAGTTCGTCTATCGCAATCTCGGGGAGATCACCCAGATCTTTCCCAGCCTGGACACCCACCAGGCTATGCAGGTGTTCCACGCGATCTGGCTGGTCGACGAGCACGGCCATCACCCGGCTCCCTTCACGCTCATCTCGGCCGAAGACGTCGCAGGCGGTCGGTGGCGGCTGAACAGCGCGGTCGCCCGGGCGCTCGGGATCGACCTCGACTACGCGGAGCGGCACCTCGCCTACTACACGCGGCGGCTCGCTGACGGCGGAAAATACGACCTGACCATCTGGCCGTACCACGCGATGCTCGGCGGCATCGGCCATGCACTGGTGTCTGCTGTCGAGGAAGCGGTCTTCTTCCACGGCATCGCCAGGTACAGCAACCCCGCGTTTCAGGTCAAGGGCAACAACCCGCTCACCGAGCACTATTCGATGCTCGGGCCCGAGGTGACCGAGGGGCCTGACGGCGATCGCCTCGCGCGCAAGAACACCCAACTGATCGAACAGCTGCTCACCTTCGATGCGATCGTCGTGGCCGGGCAGGCCAAGAGCCACTGCCTCGCCTGGACGATCGACGACTTGCTGAAGGACGACCAGGTGCGGGAACGGCTCGCCGAACGCACCTACCTGCTCGAGGACTGCACCTCCCCGGTCGTCGTGCCCGGCGTTGTCGACTACACGGATGAGGCGGACGCCGCCTTCGAGCGCTACGCGGCTGCCGGAATGCACGTCGTTCGCTCGACCGATCCGATACCCAGCTGGCCGGGCCTGTCCACGCGTGCCGCTGCCGAGCGAGCGTAAGGCGGGAAACCGCACCTGCTGGCACCGGCCGCAAAAATTTGACGAATCGCCCCCACGCGCCGATAACACGTGGGGATGCACTGGCTGATCACCTTTCGGAACGGCACCTCGGACTGGCTGCCGCTCCTCTTCGCGGTGCTGCTGATCATGATGGTCTACGTGCTCTGGCGCACCCTGCAGGTGATGCCGCGCGTGACGGCAGCGAAGACTGTCACCTCGACTTCGCGGGTCACCTGGAGCGACGTCGCCGGCCTTGAAGAGGCGAAGGAAGAGCTCCAGGAGGTCGTCGACTTCCTGCGCGACCCCGGACGCTTCCAGGCTTTAGGCGCCCGCGTGCCGAAAGGAATCCTCCTCTACGGCCCGCCCGGAACCGGCAAGACCCTGCTCGCGAAGGCGATCGCAAGTGAGGCCGGCGCGAGCTTCTACATGCAGAGCGCCTCTGCCTTCGTCGAGATGTTCGCCGGCCTCGGGGCGGCGCGGATCCGCAAGCTCTTCGAGGAGGCGCGCAGGAATGCACCGTCGATCGTCTTCATCGACGAGCTCGATGCTGTTGGGACGGCCCGGGCCGGCCACAGCTTCAACCGCGAGCAGGACCAGACGCTCAACCAGCTGCTCGTCGAGCTGGACGGCTTCGAGACACGCGAGCAGGTTGTCGTCATGGGCGCCTCGAACCGTCTGCAGGATCTCGATTCAGCGCTGCTGCGGCCGGGCCGCTTCGACCGTCAGGTACTGATCGACGCGCCGGACCTCGCCGGGCGCGAGGAGATCCTCTCTGTGCACACCAGGGGGAAGCCTCTCGCCGCAGACGTCGACCTGAAGCTGATCGCCCGACAGACCGCGGGCCTGACGGGCGCGGAGCTCGAGAACATCTCCAATGAAGCGGCGATCTTCGCCGGCCGCGAGAAACAGCAGTTCGTTCATCACGAGCATTTCGACGCGGCCATGGAGCGCGTTGTGGCAGGGCTGCAGAAGCGCAAGGTCGTGACGGAGAAGGAAAAGCGAATCCTTGCCTACCACGAGGGCGGCCACGCACTGATGTCCCACCTCGTCGGTGACCTGATCCCCGTGCAGAAGGTGACGATCGTCTCTCGCGGCCAAGCCCTCGGCTACACGCTCAACCTGCCCAGTGAGGAGCGCTATCTCCACACCACCGAGGAGTTTCAGGATCTGCTCAAGGTCTACCTCGCCGGCCGCGCCGCCGAGCAGGTCGTCTTCGGGCGGGTCACGAACGGCGCCGCGAACGATCTCGAGAAAGTGACAGAGCTCGCCCGCGCGATGGTCTTCGAGTACGGCATGTCCACCGCCGTCACATCGAGGACGATGCGCGCCGACAACTACGCTCTGTCGGAGGAGACCAAGCGTCTTCGCGACCAGGAGCAGGGACGCCTCACCGCGGAGGCATACGAGGACGCCCAGCGGCTCATCACCAAGCACCGTGCGGCCCTCGACCGGATCGCCAATGCTCTCCTCGAGAAGGAAACGCTTGATCGTGAGGAGCTCGACGCGCTGCTCGTCGACGTGGAGGCGGATTCGCGCTCCAGCGAGACCGTCGGCACGGTCAAGGTCGTCTCACTGCCGAGTGACTAGGCGCTCGCTTGCGACGCCGGCTTGGAGGACGTCCTGGCTTTGCCGGGGCGTCCGTCTAATCCCGGTCTGCAGGACCGACGCCGGCGAGTAGCTCGGAAACGTCTAAAGGTCGGGCAGGTAGCATCGCCCGCGTGCAAACGCGCGGGATCCACCACCTAGGCGTCGCCGTCGAGGACCTCGACGAGGCGGTCACGACCTATGAGCGGATCTTCGGCGCGCGCCTCGAGCATCGCGAGACTGTTCCCGCACAAGGGGTCGAGGCGGCCTCCCTGACGGTCGGCGCGGGTCGCGTCGAGCTGTTGGCCTCGCTCGGCAAGGAGACGCCTGTCGGCAAGTTCCTGACCAAGCGGGGGCCTGGGATGCACCATGTCGCCTACGAGGTGTCCGACGTTCGCGCCGCGATCGACGAGCTCGCCGAGCAAGGCGTCGAGCTGGTCGACCACGAGCCGCGACAGGGTCTCTTCGGGCTCGAGGTCGCCTTCGTGCATCCCGACGCGGTTCACGGCGTCCTCTCCGAACTGGTGGCCGATGTTTAGTGGACACGGCCACGAGTACCGTTGTGTGCCTGGCGGCCCGCAAACGCGGCGCATGCCGTCGTCCTCAGTCGGCCCCATACCTACGGGTATGCGGCCTCCCTGCGTCCTAGGCCTGCTTGGTTTGCGAACCGCCAGACACGAAGGAACTCATGGCCGCGCCCACTAGCAGTGAACGCGTCGTCGTCGAGCTCGCCTTCGACGGCGGCCAGATCATGGGCGCGCGTCTGACGAGCGAGTCCGCGGACGAACTGGAAAAGGCGCTCGCCGAACGCAACGACGGGGCGCTCACGCTCGACGCCGACGACGGCCGCTACACGATTCCGCTCGCGCGGGTCGTCTACTTCAAGCGGTTCGCGCGCGAGGCGCGGCTGGGCTTTTCCAGCGGTTCCTAGACGTTCGCGTTTACGCCGGACACCGCCTTGGGCATCCCCCATCGATGGCCTCCGGACCTACGCCCACGACTCCGTTGAACCAGCGAGCCTCGTCACAGCAACTGAGGCGCCTGGTCGAGCAGGCGCAGCAGGGCGATCGCGACGCGCTCGAGGAGCTCTACCTGCTCCACTTCGACCGCATCTACAGCTACCTGCACATGAGCGTCGGCAACCGTCACGACGCCGAGGACCTGACGACCCAGGTCTTCGTCAAGATGCTGGAGTCGATCGGCAAGTTCCGCTGGCGGTCGGCGCCGTTCTCCGCGTGGCTCTTCCGGATCGCCCACAACCTGGCGATGGACCATTTCCGGGCGAACAGGCGCTGGCAGCCGGAGGAGGAGGTGCCCGAACCCGATCCGGGCGAGGGAAGCGCTGCTGAAGAGGAGGCGTTCGAGTCGATCGGGAGGCAGAGCATGCTGCAGCTGATCGAGAAGTTGTCACGTGAGCAGCAGCAGGTGCTTACGCTCAAGTTCGTCTTCAACTTCTCCAACTCCGACGCGGCGACGATCCTCGACAAGACCGACGGCGCGATCAAATCGCTTCAGCACCGTGCGCTCGCCTCCTTGCAGCGGCAGTTGGAGCGCTCCGGCTCGGCACCGTAGGCTCTCCGCTTGGCTCTCTCCGTCGGCATCGTCGGCCTGCCGAACTCCGGCAAGACGACGCTCTTCAAGGCGCTCACCCGCACGGGCACCTCCGTTCCCGGTAAGGAGAACGTAGGGATGGCGACGATCCCGGACGAGCGCCTCGGGCCGGTGGCGGCCGTGGAGAGCGCAAGGAAGATCACCCCCGCCGCCTTGCGCGTGGTCGACGTCCCCGGCACAGGGGCGCAACTGCTCGGGAACCTGCGCCAGGTGGACGCGCTACTCGCAGTCCTGGATGCCTGGTCCGGGTCCCGGAATCCCGCTGACGATCTCGTGACGCTGCAGCTCGAGCTGCTGATCGCCGACCGCGACCACGTCGAGCGGAGACTCGAACGCGTCCGGAAGCAGGCGAAGTCGGGCGACCCCCGGCTCCGGGACGAGGTGGACCAGCTCGAGGCGATACTCGCGCACCTCGAGGCCGAGCGGCCGCTGTCCGAGTGGCCCGGGGAGCTGCCGCCGGGGCTCGAGCCGCTGACGACCAAGCCGCTGATCGAGGTTCGCAACGGTCCCGGCGGCCTGGACGCCAAGCTCGAGGCCGAGCTGTCCGAGTTGCCGGAAGACGAGGCCGCTGCGTTCCGGGAAGGCGCGCCGGGAGCAGTCGGCGAGATCGCGCGGCGCCTCTTCGAGGCCGTCGATCTGATCTCGTTCTTCACGGCTGCCGAGAACGAGACCCGTGCCTGGCCGTTGCGTCGCGGAGAGACCGCGCTTGATGCCGCAGCGACGATCCACACGGACATCGCGCGTGGGTTCATCCGTTGCGAGGTGATCCGGTGGAGCGATCTGGTCGACGCGGGTTCCCGTGCCGAGGTCGTGAAACGCGGCCGGCAGCGGCTCGAGGGCAAGACGTACGTCGTCGAGGACGGCGACGTGCTCAATATCCGCTTCAACGTCTAGGTGGCCGGGACTGGCACCCGGTGGGTGCCAGTCCCTGAAGACCTCAGCAGCAACAACCACCGCTGCAGTCGCAGCCGCAATCGCAACAGGCCATAGGCCTCCTTTCATCGACGGGGATCGATGCAGCGACGGTAGCTGATACATTGACGTGCGTCAATGAAGAAGCTTCTCGTTCTCGAACAGCCCTGTTGCGCCCCGGGTGCGCCGCCGCTGCCGAAGCGGTCGGCCGAGGCGCTCGCAGACCGGTTCAAGGCACTCTCCGATCCGGCCCGCGTGGCGATCGTGAATCAGCTCGCCGGCCGCGGTGAGCTGTGCACCTGCAACCTGACGGGCTTCCTCGGGCTGTCACAGCCGACGGTCTCCCACCACCTCCGCGTTTTGAGGGAAGCGGGCTTGATCGAGATCGCCAGCAAGCGAGGGACTTTCACCCTCTACCGCTTGGTGCCCGAGGCGATGCAGCAGCTCGCCTTTGCGATCGGCGGCAGCCCGGCTCCCGAAGGCGTGCTCGTGACCCGCGAGCGGGCCGTCGCCTGGTAGGGCGTTACCTACTCACGACCGAATAGGCCGAACGGCCCATTGCACTCAGGCCCCCAAATGACGAAAGCTGAGGCATGGACCGGAACGTCGCGCTCATCTGGATCGTCGTTCTGTTCGTCCTCGAGATCAACCACTTCAAGTGGATCTGGTGGACCTACTGGGACTGCCGCCGCTGTGGTCGCAAGAACAAAGAGTGTGGCGCCTGCGGCCGCCGCTGGCTGATGATGCTCTAGGGAGGTCCGGGGCCGTTTCCGCCCCGGACCTCAGCAAGCCAGATGCTCTAGATCAGGTGGGTCGTTACCACCAAGCTCCACGTGACCGGCCGCCGGAGGCGCCCATGAAGAAGCTGATCAGGAAGACCAGCGCGGCGATGATGGCCACGATGAACAGCCAGTGAATCGTGAAGCCGACGCCGAAGAGGATGATTGCCAGAAGCGCCAGCAGGATGAGAAGAAGCACGTTTCAGTCCCCCTTTCTTTCATTGCAGAACGGAAGAGGCCCAGCATCGGTTGCGCGTTTAACCGCCTGAGATGAGGACAATGCCGACGAGCGCCAGGACGATCCCGAGCTCTTGCGAGCGGTGCACGCGCTCGCGCAGCACGGCGCGCGCGAGCAGCACCGTGACCACCGGGTAGAGCGAGGCGAGGATCGAGACCACGCTGACGAGGCCGCGCGCCGACGAGGCGGCGAAGAAAACGTTTCCTCCGGTATCGAGCACACCGATCGAGGCCAGGACCGGTAGGTCGGCCCGCCCCGCACGAGCAGGTCGAAGAACGAGCCAGGCGGAGGCGACGAGCGTCAACGAGCTGAGACGGAAGACGAAGGCCGCCCAGAGAAAGTCTCCCTGGCTCGCCGTGTGCATCGGGATGTAGTAGGCGCCGAACGCGACCATCGCGATCAGCGCCCAGCCGACTCCGGCGGCAAAGCGCGCGGCGTCGCGCTCTCGTTCGAATGAAGCCAGGACGACTCCCGCGAGGGCGGCGACGAAACCGATCTCCTGGTAAACGCTCGGGTGGTCCCCGTGCGCCAGCCCCCAGATCACCGGGATCGCGGCGCCCGCCCCGGCGATCGGCGCGACGATGCTGAGAGCCCCCGCGGCCATTCCGCGGTAGAACGCGATCAGCCCGACAGTTCCGAAGACCGAGGCAACGCATGCCCACAGCACCTCGGAGCCGGGAGGTCCCTGCCCGCGGATCGCGACCCAGATTCCGAGCAGCGCTGCGCCGATCGGCTGCGCCACGATCAAGATGGCGACCGGCCGCAGCGACCTGCTCTTGAGGCCGCCCAGAAAGTCGCCGACTCCCCACGACGCGGCGGCCGCGAGGGCGAGGGCGGCTGCGAACACCTAGCTAGAGGGCCGAACCGTCGAAGCCGGCCTGGCCTCTTCTGGTCGGAGTCGCACGGGCCCTACACGGGTCGCGTGGCCGCGACCGCGTCGAGCTGGTTTGCGTGGTAGAGAACGGCCGCCTCGGCCGTCCGCGCCGCTCTTGCGTCGTGATGGACGGCCACGGCGTGCAGCAGCTCGGCGCGGACGTCCGCTTCGAGGGCAGCAGCTCGTTCCTCGATCAGCCGCAGCCCAAGATGGACATGGCCGAGCAGGCGTCCCTCCTCGGTTTGCCGGAAGGTCGGCGCAGGGCGGAGCTCTCGGGCCCGCCCCAGATCATGCAGAAGCGCGGCAGCGAGCAGCAGATCCGTGCGAAGCCGTGGGTGGAGCTGGGCGGTCTCGCGGCAGATCGTGGCGACCCCTACCGTGTGCTCCAACAGGCCACCGGCATAGCCGTGATGGCCGTCGGGTGCGGCGGGCAGCGAACGGAGCGACGCACGGAGGCCATCGTCGGCGAGAAAACGTTCGACTGTCGCCCTCAGCCCTGGATGCGCGATTTCGCCGGCCAGGAACTCGAGGAAGCCGTCGAGCTCATCGGCGTCCCCGCGCAAGGCGGGGGTCAGCGTGGCGGGATCGGCTTCGGGAGCCGCCTCCAGCGAGCGCACCTCGAGCTGCAGCTTGTCGCGGAACTTCTCGACCCGACCCAGCACACGCACGGCGTCACCCTCGGCGAAGCGGCCGTCGAGCAGGTCGACGTCGTTCCAGACGCGGGCCTCGATCCGGCCGCTGGCGTCGACGAGCTCGAGCGCGAGGTACGAGGAGCCGTTGCGCGTGCGCAGTCGCTCTTTCCGCGCGACCGCGTAGATGCCCTCGACAACGCGTTCCTCGGCCAACTGCGCGATCGCGCTCACGACGGCAGTCTAGGTCCTGAAGCGGCTGGTAGCGTCCGGCGCGATGGCTCAGGTTCGGCCGTTTCGCGCGCTTCGTTACGCCGCCGCGGCGGGGCCGATCGAGCGCCTTGTTTCGCCGCCGTACGACGTGATCTCGCCGGAGGAGCGAGCCCGGTACCTGGGGCTCGATCCGCACAACGTCGTCCACCTGACGCTGCCCGAGTCGGAGGACCAGGCGGCGCGGGACCTGCGCCAGTGGCAGGAGGAAGGCATGCTCGTGCGGGAGGATGAGCCGGCGGTCTGGGCCCTTTCGCAAGCTTTCACCGGGCCAGACGGTGTCGAGCGGACCCGGAACGGTCTCGTCGTCACGGTTCGGCTCGAGCCTTACGAGAGCCGGGTCATCCTTCCCCATGAGCGCACTCACGCCGGGCCGAAGGAAGGGCGCCTGCGGCTGCTGCGGGCGACGCGGACGCAGCTCGAGCCGATCTTCCTGCTCCACGACGGCGATCCAGTCGAGCTCCCAGGCCGAGAGGCCGACCTCGTTGCCGGAGGAGACCGGCTATGGCGCGTCGCAGACGACCCTGGGGAGGCATTCGCGAACGCCCAGCTCTTGATCGCGGACGGCCATCACCGCTATGAGACCGCCCTCGCGTTTCACGAGGAGGAAGGCACCGAGGCGAGCGCGTGGATGATGGTGGTGCTCGTCTCGACGCGCGAGGAAGGGCTGACGATCTTTCCGACGCACCGGATCGCGGCGTCTCTCAACGGCGTGCGTGGGACGCCGATCGACGAGCCGGGCGCCGAGTTGCCGGGTGTCGTGCTCTACCGGGGTGGGCAGTATGAGCTGCTCGAGGGAGACGGGCTCGACGTCGAGGTAGTCGACGCGCTGGCACCAGAGGGGGTCAGGTACACGGCCGAGCGGGGGGAGGCCGTCGCGGCGGTCGACCGCGGAGACGCGGCGGCCGCGTTCCTGCTTCGGCCGACCCGGATCGAGGACGTGTTCACGCGTGCGCGCGAGGGCCGCGTGCTTCCTCAGAAGACGACCTACTTCTTCCCAAAGCTCACGTCGGGTCTTCTGTTTCAACCACTTGACTGACTGGCTGGCTACCTGCCGCGCGGCAGTCGAGGATGTCCGCGGCGTCCTGGTCGACCTACCGACTCGCGCCGAGCGCGAGCCGGTCGTCGGCGCCGGCGAGGGCGGCGACGACACGGTTGCGATCGACGCCGCCTCCGAGGACGCGATCGTCCGCCGGCTCGAGGCGACTGGCGCGAGCTTCACGCTGATCTCGGAGGAGCTCGGCGAGCGTGTTTTCGGCGACGGCGGTTCGACCTACGTCGTCGTCGACCCGATCGATGGCTCACTGAACGCAAAGAGGGGGATCCCGTTCTTTGCGCTGTCGCTGGCGGTTGCGGACGGGCCGACCATGGGGGACGTCCGTTTCGGATATGTGTACGACTTCGGCACGGGCGAGGAGTGGACGGCGCACCGTGGTGCGGGCGCGTCCCTCGGCGAGCGGCGGCTCGGCGACGTCCGTCCCAAGGAGGAGATCGAAATCCTGTCGTTCGAGGCGACCCTCACCTCATCTGTTGCCGAGAAGGCGGCGCAGATGGTCGGGATCGCATATCGCCTCCGGATCATGGGCTCGCTCGCACTCTCGCTCTGCCACTTGGCCGCGGGCCGCGTTGACGCGGTCTGCTCGCTCAAGGGCGCCCGCTCGGTCGACATCGCCGCGGCGCAGCTGCTCGTCCGCGAGTGCGGCCTCGCGATCGACCTCCCGGAGGCACCGCCGTTCGACCGCGCGCCGCTCGACACCCTGGGGCGTTCACGCGTCGTCGCGGCGGGAACACCGAAGCTGTGCCAGGAACTGTTCGCCGCTCTCGACAGCTGAAGCCGAAGCAGGTCAGAATCGGATGCAGCGGCTGGAACTACGACCACTGGCGGAACGGCGTTTTTTATCCGCCACGGTGCCTGCCTCGGCTGTGGCTCGACTACTACGCGCGTCACTTCGACACGGTTGAGGTGAACGCGACGTTCTACCGCCTGCCCCGGCAGGAGGTCGTCGCGAACTGGGTTCAGACGACTCCCGCGGCCTTCCTCTTCGCCGTCAAGGTCAGCCGCTACCTCACGCACGTCAGACGGCTGCACGACCTGGGCTCGGGCGTTCAGACGTTCTACGAACGGATCGAGCCGCTTGAGCGGTCGCCGAAGCTCGGACCGGTTCTCTGGCAGTTTCCGGCGAATTTTCGCCGTGATGACGACCGCCTCGCCGGGGCGCTCGACAACCTTCCCGCCGGCCGGCACTGCTTCGAGTTTCGTCACGAGAGCTGGTTCGTGCCCGAGGTGTACGAGCTGCTTCGTGCGCACGGCGTAGCGCTCGCGATCGGGGATCATCCGCAACGTCCGTTCCAGACGTACGAGCTGACGGCCGACTGGACGTACGTTCGGTTCCATTCGGGCTCGCGCGGCCGCCGTGGCAATTACGCCAAGTCCGAGCTGGAGGAGTGGGCGCAGCGGATCGATGCCTGGCGGCCTGAGATTGAGGTGTTCGCCTACTTCAACAACGACTGGGAGGGGTTTGCGATCAAGAACGCGCTGTGGTTGAAGCAGCGCCTCGGGGTTTGACCGGGCGGAGAGGTCAGGCCCCAGTTACTCGGCTTCGGACCACGATCGACGGACGGTGCTGTCGCGCAAGGAAGGCGAGTCCCTGAGCCAGACAGGCTGACCGCGTCGTGCGGTTCCGCGACCGAAGCGTAGATCCCACCGAGAAAAGAGACGCTTGCTCCGTGTAACGAATCTGTGACTCTTCTTCCACACCTGCCCCGTGCTGCCGGGTCGTGTGGACAGTCCTCAGGACATGGCGCGCGAGGCCGCGTCGGGTTGGGACGAGGCGGTTCGGTGGGGCGCTGAAGGGACTACGTCGTCGGCCTGTACCCACGTTGCTAGGCTCGTTCGCAATGGAGCCCTCTCGCGACGAGATCCTGAAGGCGCTCGAGCAGGTCATCGACCCGGAGCTCCGCCGTCCGGTCACCGAGCTCGACATGGTTCGGGACGTCCGGATCGAGGGCGGCGAGGTCGCCGTGACGATCGCTCTGACCGTGGAGGGCTGCCCGCTGCGGTCGAGCTTCGAGCAACAGGTGGCCGAGGCGCTCGCGCCGGTAGGCGGGGTCGAGCGCGTCTCGCTCGACTTCGACGTCATGTCCCCCGAGGAGAAGGCCGCCCTGACCACCAAGCTCCGGGGCGGCGTCACCGAGCGCACCAAAGGCATCTCGCTCGACCGCGGCACGCGGGTGATCGCCGTGGCGAGCGGCAAAGGCGGCGTCGGCAAGTCGTCGCTGACCGTCAACCTCGCTGCATCGTTCAGCGCCCTCGGCCAGCGGGTGGGGATC
>Ga0207693_10002700_pt1 | contig 15378 bp, 7 predicted proteins | sample LARL81metaG_FD_184347 | JGI IMG/M metagenome (GOLD analysis project Ga0207693, IMG submission 184347) | Corn, switchgrass and miscanthus rhizosphere microbial communities from Kellogg Biological Station, Michigan, USA - LAR L8-1 metaG... | ecosystem: Host-associated > Plants > Roots >...
GACGACCCGCCGCGGGTTGTCGCGCGCTTGCCGTTCGGTGCGCGCGGCAACGCCCGTGCCGACACGGACGCGCTGGCGATCGGGCGCGGCGGACAACAGGAGAGTGGTCTCGATCGCACCTTCTTCGGTGCGGAATGTTCGGCGGCGATCGGCCGGCGCCGGATCTCGGAGCTTCTCTTGACCGTCGGGCCGGGATGCACCTTCATCGCGTGCAGTGGTCGTGGCAAGGGGGTCTATCTGATCGAAATAGAAGGTTTTGTAGCGATATCGGACAGACGCCTCGAAGGCTTTCGCTCTGAGCTTGGTGCCGGGCTCGAGCGGCTGCTGCCGCTCGGCGGCTACGCGGTGCCACTCTCGTCATCGGCTCTCGCCACAACAGAGCCGAACCCATGACGCACGGACCGGAGCTGGTGCCCCGCCCCGGTATTCTCGACATCAGCCCCTATGTCGGCGGTGAAGCGAAGGCGGCCGGGGTCGAGCGCCCAATCCGCCTCGCCTCGAACGAGAGCGCCCTCGGACCGAGCAGCAAGGCGATCGCGGCCTACCGGGCTCTCGCCGGCGAGATCCATCGCTATCCGGACGGAAACGCCCAGGAGTTGCGCGAGGTGCTCGGGCAATGCCACGGGATCGATCCCGCGCGGATCGTTTGCGGCGCCGGTTCCGACGAACTGATTACTCTGCTGCTGCGGTGCTACGCCGGCCCTGGCGACGAGGTGCTCTACAGCCGCCACGGTTTTCTGATGTATCCGATCAACGCGATGGCGGTGGGCGCCACCCCAATCGCGGCTCCGGAGCGCGAGCAGACGACCGATGTCGATGCCGTGCTGGCCCGGGTGACCGAGCGCACACGCATCGTCTTCATCGCCAACCCGAACAACCCGACGGGCACATATCTCGGCGCGCCGGAGATTGCCCGGCTGCATGCCGGCCTGCCGGCCTCGATATTGCTCGCGATCGACGCGGCCTACGCCGAGTTCGTCAACCGCAACGACTACGAGCCCGGTATTGCGCTGGTGAACCGCGCCGAAAACGTCGTGATGTTGCGGACATTTTCGAAAATCTATGCCCTCGCCGGGCTGCGGCTCGGATGGGCATATTGTCCGCCGGCGATAGCCGATGTCCTTAATCGCGTGCGAGGCCCCTTCAATGTGAGCGCTGCGGCGCAGGCCGCCGGTGTCGCTGCGGTCGAGGATGTCGAGGCGCTCAATCGGGCCCGCGCCCATAACGAGCGATGGTTGCCGTGGTTTTCCGAGCGGCTCGCGGCGCTTGGCCTACCGCTCACCCCGAGCGTTGCCAATTTCGTGCTCGCGCAATTCCCCGACGATCCGTTTAAGAACGCCGACTCGGCGTTCGCGTTCTTGCAATCGCGCGGCATCCTCACCCGCAAGATGGGCTCATATGGCCTGCCGCAACATTTGAGAATCACGATCGGGACCCGACCTGAAATGGAAACCGTCGCGGCCGCCTTCGCCGAATTCATCGCCGAGCGATGAGGCTATGTCTCGTCATTCCCGCGAAAGCGGGAATCCAGAGTCGGGAAGCTTGTAGCATCACATCCCTGGACCCCCGCTTTCGCGAGGGTGACGGGGCTAATTCACTTAAGCTCGGGCGATGAGTGCGAGAATGTTCGATCGCGTTGCGCTGGTCGGGATCGGGTTGATCGGGTCCTCGCTCGCCCGGGCGTTGCGTCGCGACAGTCCCGAGACCGAAATCATTGCCTGCGCTCGGCGAGCCGAGACCCTGGCCACAGTGCGGCGGCTGGCGATTGCCGACGCAACGACGCACGACCCGGCGCAGGCCGCCGCAGGCGCCGATCTCGTGGTCATCGCGACGCCGCTTTCCGCTTATGCCGAAATCGGCGAGAGGATCGCGCCGGCGCTGAAGGACGGCGCGATCCTCACCGATGTCGGCTCGGTCAAGCAGGCGGTGATCCGCGACCTGCAGGCCCATGTCCCGACCGGCGTCCACTTCGTCCCGGGGCACCCCGTTGCCGGCACCGAGCATTCCGGACCCGGATCCGGATTTGCCGAATTGTTCCGTGACCGGTGGTGCATCCTGACCCCGCCGCCGGAGACGGCTCCTGAGCCGGTGGCTGCGGTCGGCCGGATGTGGGAGGGGTTCGGCATGCACGTGGTCACGATGAGCGCCGACCACCATGACAAAGTGCTCGCGATGACCTCGCATCTGCCGCATCTGATCGCCTACACGATCGTCGGTACTGCGACCAATCTCGAGGAGAGCCTCAAATCCGAGGTCATCGAATTCTCGGCCAGCGGGTTCCGCGACTTCACCCGGATCGCCGCCTCCGATCCGGTCATGTGGCGCGACATCTTTCTCAACAACCGCGAAGCGGTGCTCGAGATCGTGCAACGCTTCACCGAGGATTTGACGGCGTTGCAGCGGGCCATCCGGTGGGGCGAAGGGGATAAGCTGCAGGAGCTTTTTACCCGCACCCGCGCGATCCGTCGTTCGATTATCGAGGCCAAGCAGGCCTAAGACGGCTCGCCGCGGCTATTCCCAGGTGATACGGGGCGTCCTGCCGAGCTTTGCCGGACCCAGGAACATCTCTCCGTTCTGGATCGTGAATGCGGTCCTGATCTCCGGTTTGCCGTCCGGTCCTGCCTTAGCGAGAAAGGTCAGCGCGATGCGCGCGAGGCCGGCATCGCTGGCTCGCATTTGCCCGTTTTGAACGAGCGCGCTCAGAATCTGGTCGTATCCCTTGATCACTGCGGAGAAGCCGCTGGCCGGCTGGAGTTCCTGGTCGAGGCCAAGGGTCCCGGTCGCAGTCGCATCGAGGGCGCCCCATTTCAGGCGCAGATTGTCGAGCTCGATCTTACCGCCGGCATCTCGCCAGGCAGCTACCGCATCGGCCAGCTTGCCGCTCGGGATGGTACCCTTTTCCGCGGCGGCGAAATCGAGTTCGTCAATGGTGTCCCCAAAAGGCGCTATCGCGGCCGGCAATTTTATCCGGCTCGCCTCAACCGCCAGGGCCGTCGCCGGGTCCGCATGCCCAGGCGACGGTCTCGGCGGAACGGTGAGCGTGGCGCGGGCCGAACCGACGAGGACCGGAACGCCCCCCTCGACCGTAGTCTCCCCTAAGGTGAGCCGCAAGGTCCAACCACCCTCGGGCCCGATCGAGACGACCCCGTCGGCGGACTGCGCAATTAGCTTTGCCGGCGTGCCTCTGCCTGCAGCGGCGAGATCGGCCGTGAACCCGTCGGGCGCTGCGAGCCGCCAATCGGCAAAATTCCAGGGGCGGGCGGTGCCGGAGAGCACGGAAACATGAAGTTCCGGGGAAGGCGTGATCGCACCGTCGCGCAGCGTCGCGGAATCGAGATCGACCCGAAACGCGACCGGGTAACCGCTGACGCGCACCCTTTGCCAGGAGACATCGATCTTGTCGGCCCGTTGCGACTGCGCCCAGTCAACGATACCGGCCTCGATGCGCCGCGCGGCGAGAAACCAAAAAGCAGTATAGCCGCCCCCGATTAACAGCAGCGCGGCAAGGATCATCAGGCCGAAACGCGTCGAGCGCGGCATGCGCTTTTTTAGACCGTCTATCGCCAATAGGCGAGGGCGAGGTGATAATGGGATTCGCGAGCACGGCAATGGGATCTTTTTTTGTTCCATTTGTTTGACCGTGAGGGTCCTTCGTTCACTCCTGCGATAAGGAAATAGGATGAAATGGAATTTGATCGCCACGGTTTTGGCTCTTGCGCTGACAGCGGGATTAATGCCTTCGGCGGCGAACGCGGCGGGCTGCCTGAAGGGTGCAGCAGTTGGTGGGGTCGCTGGCCACGTCGCGGGCCATCACGGGGTATTGGGGGCCGGAGCGGGCTGTGTGATCGGCTATCATGAAGCAAACAAGCACGCACGTCAGCAAGCCACGCAGAACCAGGGATCCGGCAACAACGCAGCCAGCAACAATGGCCAAAGCGAACCGGCTCGTTAGTGGCGAAAGGCGACAGCGCTGAAGCGTTCCCAGAACCGATGCTCGTGAACCAGGCAAAATTCGGCCGATATCGCCCATGATCCGGTGACTCGACACTGGCTTTCAACGCTGGAAACTCTGGCGCAATCCGCGCTGCCGGAATTTATCCGACGGCAGCGGTGGTATCCCGCGAAGAATTCGGACATTCCTGGGGTTGAACTCTCGGCGCTGCTCCCTGTAGCAGCTTCCAGCGTGCCCTCGGTGGTTGCAGTCTGGCGGGTGACGCCGCCGAGACAGCCGCCGATGCGCCTCTTCGTGCCACTGGCGCTCCTTCCAAAGGAGCAAGCAGAACCGGCCCATGTGATTGCGGTGGACCCCGCCGACGGCAGCCGGGAAATGCGAGTGGTAGAGGCGTTCTCCGTGGACGCGTTCGTCCGCGCGTGGATCGATTTGTTGCTGGGGATCGATTTGTTACTGGGGGATGGCGGCGAGGCTTCTGGCTCGGTGCGGCTGCGAACGGGGCAGACGGGGCACTTGGTGCGTGGCGGGCTCGAAGCCGGAGGAGGCTGGGCCATTCGCCGGAGCAGCGTGGAGCAGTCGAACACCTCGATCCGCATCGGCGACGGTGCGATCCTCAAGGTGATCCGAAAGCTGGAGAGTGGCGTCCACCCCGAGCTCGAAGTTAGCCGGTTCCTCACGGATGCTGCGGGTTTCACGGCCACCCCGTCCCTGCTCGGCTGGATCGAGCTGGATTCCGCGGCATCGGGCCTCGGGGCCGCGACCCTCTCGATACTGCAAGCCTTCGTCCCCAACGAGGGCGACGGCTGGTCTTGGGTGCTCGACCGGCTTGCACGCGGCGCAGGCTGCGGCAAGGCCAGTACCGAGGCCTTTGATGAAGCCACGAGCTGGCTCAGGCGACTGGGTCGGCGCACCGCGGAAATGCACGTCGCGTTTGAGACCGACACGGACGACCCGGCATTTCGGCCTGAACCGGTCCTGGCCAACGATCTCCAATCCTGGGTGGCGTCCGCGCAGGCAACGGCCCGCCGCGCGCTCGACGGTCTTGCCGGCGCAGCACGGCTCGCGCCGCATGCTCGCAGTCTCGCCGAGGCGCTGCTCGCGCGCCGCGACGAGACGATTGAGCGGCTGCAGGCAATGCTCGGCGAGGCCCCGACGTTTGCAAAGACCCGGCACCATGGGGATTACCATCTCGGTCAAGTACTCGCGACCGGCGGGGACGCCGTCATAATCGACTTCGAGGGCGAGCCCCTGCGTCCCTTGGCAGAGCGCCGCGCCAAGCATGCTGCGCTGCGGGACGTCGCCGGCATGCGCCGTTCCGTTGCCTACGCCACCGCCGCGGCGGTGAGCCGTAGAGTGCCGCAGGATCTTCCGCGGGCGGAACGGGACGCCGTTGAACGGCGGCTCGCGACCTGGGAGGCAGAGGCGTCAGAGGCCTTTCTCGATTCCTATTTCGAGGCTGCGCGCGGCAGCAGTTTGTGCCCGGAGCACCGCGCGGATGCCGATCGGGTCGTGCGGTTCTTTATGCTCGAAAAGGCGCTCTACGAAATTGAGTATGAACTCGCTAATCGGCCGGACTGGGTGGTAATCCCGCTGCGCGGCGTCCTGGCGCTACTCGACAAGGAGGTGCCCGCGGGGACGCGCACGCATCATATGCCCTTCGGCGCCGAATTGCAGGCCGACGGCAGGGTGCGTTTTCGCCTTTGGGCGCCGCCGCACCGGCAGGTTCATATCGAGCTGGACGGCGCGAGGGTGGCCATGCGACCGGTCGGCGAGGGCTGGCACGAACTCGTCACCAATCGCGCCCGTGCGGGTACGCGATATCGCTTCGTGCTGCCGGATGGCCTCCGCGTCCCGGACCCGACCTCGCGTTATCAGCCGGAAGATGTGCACGGGCCGAGCGAGGTGGTCGATCCAGCGGCCTATGCTTGGCGCGACGTGGCCTGGACCGGCCGCCCCTGGCAAGAGGCGGTAGTCTACGAACTGCACGTCGGCGCGTTTACGCCGGAGGGCACGTTTCGCGCAGCGATCGGAAAGCTCGATCATTTGGTTGCGCTCGGCGTCACCGCGATTGAGATCATGCCGATAGGGGACTTTCCCGGCCGTTGCAACTGGGGGTACGATGGCGTGCTGCCCTACGCTGCGGACTCCGCCTACGGCCGGCCCGAAGACTTGAAGGCGCTGGTCGAAGCCGCCCATGCCCGTGGTCTGATGGTTCTGCTCGACGTCGTCTATAACCACTTCGGACCGGAAGGCGCTTATATCCATCCGATCGCGCCGCAGACCTTCACCGATCGTCACAACACGCCATGGGGCGCAGCAATCAATTTCGATGGGCCAAACAGCGACCCAGTGCGCGAATTCGTGATCCACAACGCCCTCTACTGGATCGAGGAATTTCACCTGGACGGGCTGCGGCTGGACGCGGTGCATGCCATTCTCGACGACGGCCCGAAGCACCTGCTGGAGGAGCTCGCCGAGCGGGTGCGAGCCGCTACGCCCGACCGGCATGTCCATCTGATCCTGGAGAACGAAGAAAACTGTGCCCGGTACCTGGTCCGCAACGAGGACGGCGAGCCGCGCTGGTACACCGCGCAGTGGAACGACGACGTCCACCACGTGCTGCATGTGGCGGCGAGCGGCGAGACGAAGGGCTATTACGCCGACTACAAGGGCGATGCCGAAAAACTTGGCCGTGCTATTGCGGAGGGCTTCGCGTTTCAGGGCGAGCTGATGCCTTATCGGAAGCGTGCGCGAGGCGCGCCGAGCGCCGAGCTGCCGCCGACTGCTTTTGTCGCCTTTATCCAAAATCACGATCAGGTCGGCAACCGGGCATTCGGCGATCGGGTGACGGATTTCGCACCGGCCGAAGCAGTACGCGCGATTGCGGCGGTCTATCTGCTGCTGCCGCAGATACCCATGCTGTTCATGGGCGAGGAGTGGGGTTCGTCGCGGCCTTTTCCTTTCTTCTGCGACTTCGGGCCAGAGTTGGCAGACGCTGTGCGCCGGGGTCGGCGCGAGGAGTTCGCACGTTTCCCGGAGTTCCAGGATCCGGCTATGCGCGAGCGCATCCCCGACCCGATGGCAGAGGAGACTTTCGCCTCAGCGAAAGTCGACTGGGCGAGCATCGAGCGGGTCCCCCATTCCGGCTGGTTGGATTGGTATCGCCGGGTGCTGGCAATACGCCGCGCCGAGATCGTGCCGCGCTTGACCGCGATCCGGGCAGGCGGGACATACGAGGTACTGGGCGAGGGCGCGGTCCTCGTGCGGTGGCCGCTCGGCGGAGGCGAGGCTCTGGTATTGGCCGCCAACCTGTCAGCCATGCCGGCATCGGGTTTTCCGCCCGAACCCGGCCGCGTGCTCTGGCAGGAGGGCGAGATCGGCCATGACGGCACTTTTAGACCTTGGACGGTCCGCTGGTCTGTCGAGGAGGCTTTGCGGCACGAGCCTGCCAGCTCCGCCCTGGACGAGCTAGCGGAACGCATGGGGATTGAATCCCAGTTCCGGAATGCTAAGGGCGAGATCGTAGAGACCAGTAGCGAGACGAAACGCCGTCTCTTGGTTGCAATGGGTCTGGAGGCCACCGACGAAGCGCATGCGCGGCGCGCACTCGAGGATTTGGACCTGGCCGACTGGCTCCGCCCCTTGTGTGTAGTGCAGGTGTCAAGTGCCGATGCCGGACCTCCCACCATCGAGCTGATCCTCCCTGCCGGCACCGGTGAGATCACTTGGCGTCTGACGCTGGAGGATAATTCCGAGCGAACAGGGCGCATCGCGTTCGCTGAGCTCGAACTGATCGAAGCCCGCAGCGTGGATGGAAAACCGTTGGAGCGCCGCCGGTTGTTGCTCGAAAGCGACCTGCCCTGGGGCTATCACCGTCTGGGAATCGAACCAGGCGATGCGTCCATGATGCTCGTGGTGACACCCGGCAAATGCTGGCTGCCGCGGGCGGTAACCGAGGGACGCCGGCTGTGGGGCATTGCCGCGCAGCTTTATCTGCTGCGTTCGGGCAGCGACTGGGGCATCGGCGATTTTGGTGACCTGCGCAGGCTGGTTGAGCTGGCCGCCGATCGCGGGGCTGACGTCATTGGCCTCAACCCGCTGCACGCGATGTTTCCCGACGATCCCGAACACGCCAGTCCCTACTCCCCGGCGAGCCGTCTGCTGCTCAACATTCTTAATATCGACGTAACCGCGGTCCCCGAGTTGCTGGACTGTCCGGAGACGCGGGGCCTGATCGCCTCCGAGGCCTTCGGTCAGGGCGTGCAAGCTTGCCATTCCAAGCACCTTGTGGATTATGCCGGGGTCGCCGCGATCAAACTCTCGGTTCTGGAGAGGCTATTCGACGCCTGCCGGGGTTCGGCCGATCCGGCGCGCTGGCGCGCTTTCGAGGCGTTCCGGCGCGAGCGCGGCGAGGTGCTGGAGCGCAACTGCCTGTTTCTGGCGTTGCGCGAGCACTTCGCGCACGAAGATCCGTCCCATGCCGACTGGCACGCCTGGCCAGAGGAATACCGCGACCCAGCCTCGCCCGCCGTCGCACGCTTCGCCCAGGAAAATCGGCGTCGCTCGGATCTCATCGCCTGGCGGCAATGGATTGCCGACGAACAGCTAGCCGCTGCGGCGGCAACGGCTAAGCAGCACGGCATGGCGGTTGGCCTCTATCGCGATCTGGCAGTAGGCGCCGACCGAGCCGGCGCCGAGACCTGGGCAGATGCGGCTGCAGTGGTATCGGGAGCTCAGGTCGGCGCACCGCCGGACATCTACAATCCGGCCGGTCAGAACTGGGGGCTGCCGCCCTTTCATCCGCGGGCGCTTTGGGAAGAGGGATACCGCAGCTTTATCGAGCTCGTGCGCGCCAATATGCGCCACGCGGGTGGGCTACGGATCGATCACGTGATGGGTCTCCAGCACCTCTATTGGGTGCCGCAGGGAGAGATGCCCTCCGCCGGCGCTTATGTCCGGTATCCGATCGAAGATCTCATCGGCATTCTCGCGCTAGAAAGCCACCGCCATGGCTGTCTCGTTGTGGGCGAAGACCTCGGCACTGTGCCGGAGGGCTTCCGCGAGCGCATGGCCGAGGCGAACATCCTCTCCTATCGGGTGCTGTTCTTCGAGCGGGAGCCGGAGACTGGCGCTTTCCTGCCGCCGAGCGCCTACCCACCCCCAGCCCTGGCCGTTGTCGGCAGCCACGACTTGCCGACATTGCGCGGCTGGTGGGAAGGGCGCGATCTCGATCTGAAGGAACAGCTCGGCCTGTTCCCGCAGCCGGACGAAGCCTCGCGCCAGCGAAAACTGCGAAAACGCGACCGGATGCAGCTTCTGGAGGCGCTTCGCCGCGAGAAGGTGTTGTCTGACAATGAAGAGCCGGACATCCCGACTTTAGCGCAGGCGGCGCATGTCTTTCTCGCCCGCACCCCGTCTGTTCTGGCAATGGTGCAAATCGACGATCTCACCGACGAGGCCGATCCGGTAAACGTTCCGGCCACTTCCGACGAACACCCGAATTGGCGGCGCCGCCTATCGATGACCTTGGAGGAATTGGCTGCCCGGCCACGTTTCATCGATATCGCCAAAATCTTCCGGGCCGAACGCGGCAAACCAGGCCCTGCCGAAACGACGGAACATGTCTGAATCCGCTGCAATGCCGATCCCGCGGGCGACCTACCGTCTGCAATTCCACAAGGAGTTCGGTTTCCAGGACGCCACGGCCCTCGCTCCCTATCTGGCGCGGCTGGGCATTAGCCACGTTTATGCCTCGCCTTACATGAAGGCGCGGCCGGGCAGCATCCACGGGTATGACATCGCAGACCATGGCCAGCTCAACCCGGAGCTCGGCGACGAGTCGGCGTTCCGTGACATGGTGACGGCGTTTCGCCGCAGCGGCCTCGGTCAAGTGCTCGATTTCGTGCCCAACCACATGGGTGTCGGCGGTTCCGATAATCCATGGTGGCTCGACATCCTGGAATGGGGCCCAGCATCCGAATATGCAGGTTGGTTCGACATCGATTGGGACCCGGACAGACGCTATCTGCGTGACAAGCTGCTGGTGCCGTTCCTTGGCGATCAGTATGGGGCAGTTCTTGAATCTGGCCAACTCGTGCTCCGCTTCGAACCGGAGACCGGCGGCTTCGCCGTATGGGCCTACGATACGCACAAGCTGCCGATTTGCCCCTTGCACTACCATCGCGTGCTCCGCGACGAGCACCCAGAGCTCGAACGGCTAGGCGACGCCTTTTCCGGCCTGCCGGACTGGCGCCCGCGCATTGCCCAGCGCGCCAAGGACCTACAGGCCGAGCTTGGCGCCCTCGCGCGGCAGCGCAGTGATGTGCGGCAAGCGGTGCAGGCCGCGGTCGAGCGGATCAACGGCGAGCCGGGACGCCTCGAGACCTGGCGTGAGCTGGACGCACTGATCGAAGATCAGCATTGGCGGGCGGCGCACTTCCGGGTTGCCGCCGATGATATCAATTACCGGCGCTTCTTCAACATCAACGAGCTCGCCGGGTTACGCATGGAATTGCCGGAGCTGTTCCACCACGCGCACCGCCTCGTGTTCGAGCTATTGCGCGACGGAGTGCTGGATGGACTGCGGATCGACCATATCGATGGGCTGCTCGACCCAAAGGGCTATCTCCAGCGTCTGCGCGAACATGCGCCAAGACCGTTCTACCTCGTCGTCGAGAAGATCCTCGCTCGGCACGAGGCATTGCGCGAGGATTGGCCGGTCGAGGGCACGACCGGTTACGAATTTGCCAATCTAGTGCTCGGGTTGCTGATCGATCCGTCCAGCGAGGATGGCTTTACTCAAGCCTACATGGCTTTTACCGGCGAGCACCGCCCCTTCGACGAGATCGTGCACGACTGCAAGATCCGCATCACGCTCAACGAGATGGCGAGCGAGCTCAATGTCCTCGCCCGCGATGCGGGGCGGGTCGCGCGGCAGAACCCGCGAACCGCTGACTTCACGCGCAATATCCTCCAGCGGGGGCTAAAGGAGATTGTCGCCTGCTTTCCGGTATACCGCACTTACGTTGATGGCGCTGTCGAGCCGACGGAAGCGGATCGGCGCGACATTGACTGGGCAGTGGCCCACGCGCGGCGCAACGAGACGGATCTCGATCCGAGCGTCTTCGATTTTCTGCACCGGCTTCTGACAACCGACCTGGTGGCCCAACCGCGCAGCGGCTTCAGCCGGCAATCGGTGGTCCGTTTTGCAATGCGCGTGCAGCAATACAGTGGCCCCGTTATGGCGAAGGGGCTCGAGGACACCGCCTTCTATCGTTACAATCGCTTCGTCGCATTGAATGAGGTGGGCGGCCATCCCGACCATTTCGGAGTGACCCTGGCCGCCTTTCACAGGGCCAATGCGCAGCGTGCGGAGCGCTGGCCGCACGCCATGCTGGGGACCTCCACTCACGACACCAAGCGTGGCGAAGATGCCCGCGCCCGCCTTGCGGTACTTTCCGAGATGCCGGAGGAATGGGCTCGCCAGGTCCAGGCATGGAGCCGCATCCTGCGCGCCCGCCGCGGCGACGTCGAGGGCACTGCGCCACCTGACCGCAATGACGAGTACCTCTTCTACCAATTGCTGCTGGGCGCTTGGCCGGCTGATCTAACTGGCATCGAAAGTCCCGGCCCTGAGGAACTGCGTTTTTTCGCCGAGCGGGTGGAAGGGGTAATGGTGAAATCCCTGCGTGAGGCAAAACTGCGGTCCACTTGGGATTCGCCGAACGCGACGTATGAAGAGGCGATGCTGGGTTTTGTGCGTGACGCCCTTGACAATACGAGGCCCAATGCGTTCCTCACCGCGTTTTCGCCGTTTCAGGAACGGATTGCACGCCTCGGCGTCCGCAATAGCCTGGTGCAGACCGTCTTGAAGCTGACACTGCCCGGCATGCCGGACTTTTACCAAGGAGCGGAGCTCTGGGATCTGAGCCTCGTCGATCCCGACAACCGGCGTCCGGTCGATTACACAAAGCGCATCGAACTGCTCGAAGAGGTAGCGACATTATTGGAGCGAAACCGCCACACGGCGATACTCGATATGCTCGAGGATTGGCGCGACGGTCGTGTCAAACTAGCCGTCATCGCGATTCTGCTGGCACACCGCCGCGACAGTCCGAAGCTGTTTGCAGAAGGAAGATACGAGCCGCTCATCGCCACCGGCTCCAGAGCCGACCAGATCTGCGCCTTCGCCCGCTGCCATGAGGAAGACGCGGTGGTCGTTGCGGCCGCGCGCTTTCCCGTGCGCTGCCAGGCCGAACCGGATTGGACCGGAACGGAGATCCCCTGGCCGCGAGGGTTGGGTGGCCAGACGCATTGGCGCGATCTTTTCAGCGGAGGTGTGGTAGAGCGCCTCGGCGAGGGCATCAGTGCGGCGACGGTACTGGGAGACATGCCGGTGGCGGTCCTCGTGCCAGCACGAGCCCTCTCTTGCGAGAATAAGGTGCAACAGGAAGGATCGAGAGATCGCTCGAGCGCACATCCGGTTCTCAGAGAGATGTCGTTGGAGCAGCTGCAGGGGGTCCTTGCCGAGCACCGTGCCTGGGTGGATTCCGATAGGCAAACCGGCAAAAAAGCCGACCTTTCGTATGCCCAGCTACCGGGTCTCTCGCTGTGGAGCGCCGATCTTCGGGAGGCGGACCTGAGCCACGCCAATCTGGAAGGCGCGGATATGGATCACGCGCGCTTGCGTGGCGCCAATCTGCGGCATGCTAGGATGGAGACTGCCTCGCTGTGGCAGGCCAACCTGCGCAGTGCAGATCTCAGCTACGCCCGCCTCCAGAGAGCAAAGTTAGACCACACCGATCTTTCGGATGCCAATCTGAGCCACGCCGATCTTACGGGAGCGTCGTTATGGGGAGCACAATTGTCAGGCGCTCGGCTCGAACATGCAATCGGGATTACCGACGAGCAGCTTAAGAACGCGCATCGCTCCTGAGCTTGGGTGGCTTCTCCTGCAACGGACGCGTAATGGTCAGCGCCGAAGAGATCACTGGTGTCACGCGATTTAAGTCTGCCCCGTCGGTTTCTCACAGGGTCGCCGGATCGATAATGATTGGCTGTCGGCCGGTGAGCTTGCGGACGAGTTCGATCATATTCTGCGTTCCGCCCGGGCCATCGCCCGGTTCGCCGTTCCACAGCGTAATGAAAGAAGTACGGCGCAACCCTTGCGACAGCGCCGAATAGAGCATCCAACGGTTGCAGCGGTCGTGGACACTGACACCGGCGGGCGCGGGCCCGAGCTCTTCCGGCATCACGAGAACCGTGCTGCCGGGGTTCTGCGTTACCTGGGTGAAGCTGCGCTCCCAGCGATGGTCCGGATCGGCAAAAGTCACCGACTCGGCGAGGAACTCGTTTTCGGCGCGAGCAAGACGCAGCTCGATCCGCATGCCGCGATCGAGGCATGCTTGGGCAAACAAGAGGTCGCCCCCGGAAGCGCCGCCGCAAAGACCGAGATCACCGGCACCGGCCCCGACTTCGTCGAGCGCAGCGCGGATACGTGCCGCCGCCGGCTCGACCTTTGAGGAAGGGAAGCGGGGCGGCTTCGACTTGCCTGCGGCGCGATCTGCCGGGTCATCGATCATGTGACCGCTGAACACTACGACATGGTCCGGCTCGGACCGCTCTTCCGGACGGCTGCCGAGCAGAGCGTGCAACTGCTGCTCGGCGCGATCGATCACGGCGGCGGCTTCGGCGGCGATCTCGCTCTGAAATTTTAGCTCTCCGAGAAAATCGAGCTGTTGACTAGTTGAGTCGAGGGCAAACCAATCGCGGTTGGCGACCGCCAGCGCCGCGGCGTCGGCGTAGTCTTCGATCGCGTCGTCTTTCCGGTTCTCGATCAAGGCGAGTTCCGCCCGGGTGGCTAGCGACCAATAGTCTTTATTGCGCTCGGCCGCGGCGGCAGCGGTCCAACCGACACCGGCGGCAATCAGGTCGAGCGGAAGCCTGCTGTGCCGGCCAGTTACGTGCTCCCAAAGCCTTCCCAAGGTTAACGCGTTGATGCCCGGATAATATTCGCCGGGAGCGGCGCGAAATGCCTCGATATAGGCGGCGGCGGCGCTTTGTAAGGTAGCCGCCGTGTCACGCGCAGCCGCGACAGGGTCCAGCTTGCGCTGTGGATGCGCATTCCAAATCTGGCTCCACTCATCCTTCCAAGTGCGTGCAAGGAGACCCAATGTCTCGCCGTCCTTGCGTTCCTCGGCGAGACGGCGAAGGCTTTCGCGAGCCTCGGCGTAGCGCTCGGCGCGGCCCAAAGCGATGCCCTCCAGCTGCCACGCTTCGATATCGTCCGGCTCGAGTTGGCGCGTACGTTCGAGGATATTCAGCGCGTACCGCGGCCGGTTGAGGCGGATAAGTGCCCGCGCCGCCGTGCGCAACGCCTCGAATTCGAGCACGCTGTTTGGTGTTTCCTCAGCAAGCACTAGAATGTCGCCGGGCCGCTGCTTGCGTCGCGCTACCTCGACGCGGCTCCGCCATGCCTCCAGCGCCTGCCAGAACTCGTTAACGTCGCCGACTTTGATGGTCTTCCAGTCCGGCTCTCTGAGGTTGGGGAGCTGTTGATAGACCGGGCTCGCCCGTCGCCCGCGCCAAGCGCCGAGGGTCGCCTCGATTGCTTCCTTGAGAGCTTTGCGCTCCGCTTCGACGAGGTCTGGATCGAGCCGTCCGCCTTTCAGCGTATAGCGCTGCATGCGCTGACCCGCGATATCAAACGGCAGCCGGTCGCGGAGGGCGTAAGTGAGGACCGCGCCGCCCGCCCGCAACGCGTGCCGCACTCCAATTTCGTACCAGACGTTGGGATTGTCCAAGGTCAGGTCGGCTACGACAAACTCGGCGAGCAGCAGATCCTGGAACATGTCGAGGTGGATCGAGCCGCCGCGGCGGTCGGCGTCGGCGCGATGCGGCATCAAACCGGCCGCCGCAATTGCCGGCGCAAAGAGGTCCCGGTAAACGGCATCGAAGTCGATCGCGGTCCCGTCCGGCGCCTTCTTCTCGCCAAACGGCGTGATGACGAAAGCACGGCGGGTAGAACTCGTCATCGGCGTGTCTCCCTGCGTGTCCCAATGGGCGAACCGAGGCATCGGCGGCATACGAGCTTAGCCCTGTCCGACCCGCCCTCAGATTATTCATTGGCAACTTGGCTGGAAGACTAGGATTCGAACCTAGACTGGCGGAGTTGAAATCCGAGCCGGGTCCGCCAGCGACGCTAGGCAGCTCCGCTGCGGCCCAGATTCGGTTCATCGTATGGTGCCGAGATTGCCGTCACCAAGTTGAACCCGATCCCGCGCCCGATGGAGCCGATCGTGCGCGACGCGCAGAGGGGCTGGGGCTTACGGTTTTCCCTGCCCCTCTTCATTGCCCCAGTTGTGTGCGTCAAGTTCAGCAAATTGGTCATGGTGAGAGTGCGGCGGTTCATTCAGGTCAACTAGAGC